>Ga0315907_10008135_pt1 | contig 10815 bp, 7 predicted proteins | sample LakEriMetagenome_3_FD_203525 | JGI IMG/M metagenome (GOLD analysis project Ga0315907, IMG submission 203525) | Freshwater fungal communities from buoy surface, Lake Erie, Ohio, United States - Buoy 12 MA123 | ecosystem: Environmental > Aquatic > Freshwater > Lake > Lake biofilm | place: USA...
AAGAATTTATAGTACATTAACATTTTGTTCAGCAATTAAGAGCTTTGAACTTATTGTAATAGCTCCTCCAACAGCTGATATTACATACAATAGCACCCCTTATTGTTTCAATCAAGGGTCAGCTACTGTAACAAACAATGGATCAACTGGAGGTATATATTCTATTGTTGGAAATCCTACTAACATTACTGTTAATAGTTCAGGTACAGTGTCATGGACAAATCAGATTACTCCTGGTGCTTATACCGTATATTACGAATTAGGCTCTGGCGCTTGTTCATCTAATGATTCTTATACCATTACTATTGCTCCTCCAATAACAGCTTCGTTTACAACTAGCAACACAGCAATATGTGATGGAGACACTACAACTATTTCAGTATCAGGACCAGCTGGAGCTACATTAACATATAGTGATGGTAGTTCAAATCAAACAGTTGTTTTAAATTCATCTGGGACAGGAACGATTACTCATACAGGAGGAACTAGAACCTATACTTTAGTAAGTGTAACTTCTGGAGCTTGTACACAATCATTAACAGGAACAGTTGTTATTACAGTAAATACTTTTAGTTTTACTATAAGTGGCGCTTGTGAAGGAAGTCAGTATGTATTAACTTCAAGTATTTCTAATCCTCAAAATTATACTTTTGAATGGACAAATAGTTCTAATATTGTTGTAGGTACATCTAGTACATTAGTCATAGATACTCCAGGGACTTATTCATGTTCTGTTACTAATTTAACTGGATTAGCTTGTACAACTGAAGTTTCAAAATTATTTGACAATACATTTTGCCAAATCCAGAAGGGTATTTCGCCAAACGGCGATGGTTTGAATGACTTTTTAGAGTTAGTTGCTAAGAAGGTTGAGATCTTTAACCGATATGGTAAGGAGGTTTATTCTAAGGAGAACTACAACAATGATTGGCATGGTCAATTCATGGGTGGTGGAGAGATGCCAGATGGTACTTATTATTATGTAATTGAGTTAGTATCTGGAGATAAGAAAACAGGATGGATTTATATAAATAGAGAACAAAAATAAATTATATTACTACTCTTTTATTAAATAAAATAGGAGAGTAGTTTTATAAAAAAAACAGTCATATGAGAAAAATATATTTAGGTTTATTGTTGACCCTTGGGATGCTTTCGGAAGTATCTGCCCAACAAGATCCACATTACACGCAATACATGTATAACATGAGTGTTATGAATCCGGCCTATGCTGGTAGCAAGGACAATTTATCGTTAGGGTTGTTGCATAGGGAGCAGTGGATAGAGTTGGAGGATGCTCCTGTAACGAGTACTTTTTTCGGACACAGTCCAGTTGGGAAGAATGTAGGATTGGGATTATCTGTTGTATCGGATAAGTTAGGTCCTGTAGAGGAGAATAACATTTATGGGGACTTTTCCTACACGTTAAAATTAGGGGGGGATCATAAGTTAGCATTGGGATTAAAAGCGGGATTAACGTTGCATAATGTGGATTATTTAACAAAGATATCTCCTTCATTACCAGATGCTGGCGATGGTGCTTTTGGTGCCAACACGAGTAATAGTTATTTTAATTTTGGTACAGGGGCTTTTTATTATACGAACAAGTATTATTTAGGATTATCTGTTCCTAATATGTTAAAAGCAACGCATTTGGATTTTAATGGGAGAAGTTATGGTAATGAGGCGAGTCATTATTTTTTAACAGGAGGATATGTTTTTGATTTGACACAGAATGTAAAGTTCAAACCATTTTTCATGGCAAAATCTTCGTTTGAAGCGCCCGCTTCTTTAGACGTATCGACAAACTTTATGTTTAAGGACAAGTTTGAGATAGGTGCTACCTATAGAATAGAGGACAGTTTTGGTGCGATGGTAAACTATGCTGTTACTCCGAGTTTAAAAATAGGCTACGCTTATGATCATATCGTATCGGATTTAAAAGTAACTACACCATCTTCTCACGAGATTATTTTGTTGTATAATGTTAACTTTAACAAAAAGGTATCACGTTCACCACGTTATTTTTAATCTATCCAAAAAAACAGACTACACATGAAAAATATATATATACTAGCAGGTGCTTTACTTCTTTCAACAGCAAGCATGCAAGCACAGAACAAAGACACCAAAGAGGCAGACAATTTGTTTGATAGATTAGAGTACGTAGATGCTGCTAAGGCCTACACCAAATTAGTTGAAAAGAACAAAGCCGACGGTTATGTTTACAAACAATTGGCGGAGAGTTACTACAATGTATTTAATAGCCAGCAAGCGGTAGTATGGTATGCTAAAGCGGTAGAAAGCACACAAGATGCAGAAACGTATTTTAGATATGCTCAAATGCTAAAAGCAGAAGGTGATAACAAAGCGGCAGCACAACAAATGGCTACATTTGCTAAGATGCAACCCAGTGATGCTAGAGCCAAAGCCTTTACAACCAATCCAGAATATACAAGCCAATTAAAAAGCCAAGCCAAACAATACGATGTTTTAAAATCGGATGTAAGCAGCGATAAAACAGATTTTGGAGCCATATTAAGCCAAAACAACGAACTATACTTTACAAGCGCAAGAAACACCTCTAGAAGAGAAAACGGCATGGATGACCAGCCGTATTTAGATTTGTACAAAGCGATTAGAAACACGGATGGTACCTTAAGTCAAGCTACAGCAGTAGAGGAATTAAATACCAAATGGCATGATGGCCCAGCGACCATTACCTCAGATGGTACTACGATGTATTATGGAAGTGAGAGTTTCAATGAAAGCGCATACCAAAAGAACAAAGAGAAACACTTAAAGTTCAGTCAAATATATTTGTATAAAGCTACTAAAATAGAAGGTGACAAATGGGGCAACGCAAAAGCATTACCAATTAACAATAAAGATTACTCGGTAAGAAACCCAAGTATTAGTAAAGACGGAAAAACCTTATATTTTTCATCAGACATGCCAGGGGGTTTTGGAGGAGAAGACATTTGGAAAGTAAGTGTAGATGGAGATACTTACGGTACACCAGAGAACTTAGGAGCTAATATAAACACAGAAGGTAATGAGAGTTTTCCATCGATTCAAGATGATGGTATTTTATTCTTTTCTTCAAATGGTAAACAAGGATTTGGTGGTTACGATGTGTTTAAACAAAACACCAACGCAAAGGAGCAAGCAGCAACTAACCTTGGCGCACCAGTCAACACAGAAAAAGACGATTTTTCATTTTCGTATAATTTAGATAAGAACGTAGGTTATTTCTCTAGTAACAGAGAAGGGAATGATGACATCTATCAAGCTATTGCGGTTTGTGGCGTGGATGCTACCGTAGTGGTAAAAGACGCAGAAACAGGTAAATTATTATCAGGAGCAAGCGTTAGCTTTGTGGACCAAAAAGGAAAAAACAAAGGCAACCAAGAGTCAAACGACATGGGAGAAGTAAAGTTTGGAGTAGCATGTGATGAAATCGCTAATTTTAATGCTACCAGAGCAGGTTATCAAAACGGAACAGCTAGTATGCAAAAATCTAAAAACGGCGAACAAAGTATCGTGATTAACTTAACGCCAATCCAACCAATAATTACAGAAACAGAAGTAATATTACAACCTATATACTTTGAATACAATCAATCCAACATCACGGCACAAGGGGCAGAGGAGTTAGATAAATTGGTTAAAGTAATGAATCAGTATCCGACTATGGTAATCGATGCAAAATCGCACACCGATAGCAGAGGATCGGATAGTTTTAACTTAAAACTTTCAGATAGAAGAGCCAAAGCTACAGTACAATACATCGTATCGAAAGGCATTTCTAAAGAAAGAATCACAGGTAGCGGAATGGGAGAAACCCAACCAAAAGTACCATGTACAGCATGCACAGAAGAACAACACGCACAAAACAGAAGAAGTGAATTCTTAATTATCAAAAAGTAAGTAAGAACACCACATAGTAATAAAACAAAATCGCCTCAATTTTGAGGCGATTTTTTTATGTAATTAATTTTCATGATAATAACCGATAGCTCGGATTTAAAATCCCGTGCCCACAAAGTGAAAACAAAAAATATAATTACAAAAAGTTGTAGCTTTTTTTATTACATTTGATTATTATAGAAGGCACGGATTGCAAATCCGCGTTATCATGTTGAAGAACCACGCGAACTAATTTAAGATTAATAATGAAAGTATTTTATAAAAAAAATTACACAAAGATTATTTTGTTTCTAATTATTTTTATTGTTTTATTTTGCGTTTGTTTAGTAGCAATACAGAATCCTAGTAAATATGTTTATTTTCTACTTCCGTCACCTAGTTTGGTTATTGTTTTGTGTTTGTTGGGATTGATAACTTTACCCTATATTTCTTATCATTTTATTGGTTGGATTTTTAAAGCGAGATATGGTCTTGAGATTAACGAGAAGGGAATAAATAACCATTTATATTTTTTAAAAGTCAACTTTATTAAATGGGATGAAATTGTTGATGTTTCATTGTCTAATGAAAGTAATGAAAAACGGATTAAAATTATAGTAAAGGATTTCGATAAATATCTAAAAGAAAGTGATTTTTTAACTCGATTTTTTATGAATCATCAAGTTAAAAACGGGGAAGCAGTTATATATATTAATCCTTATTTTTTAAAGGCCGAAAAAAAAGAATTATTTGCAACAATATTAAAAGAATGGAAAAATAATAAATTAAGGAGTAATATCACAAATTAGGACATATGTAATTCACAAACATTAATAACTCTAAAATAGCAATAACGTAATCGAATAAAATTTTGAATTAATTGATTATAAAATTATAATAATTGGTGTATTTTCTTTAAGTTTTGGTGTTTATATTATAATTGACACTTATAAGAAAACCGATATTTCGGATATGTTTCGTAACGGATAGCGCGGATTTGCAATCCGTGCCCACAAAGTGAAATGAAAAACATTAACTACAATAACATAAAGTTGTAGTTTTTTTATGATTAGTATTTAGATGAAAATATTTCCTTAACAGCAAGTTCGTAATTTCTTTTACTTTGGGCTTTTTTAATTTTCTTAAATGTTTTTTGGGTATCGGGAAAGGATTGTGAAAAGTATTCCCAAAAGCCTAACATCTTCATTCGTATTGGCGTTGGACCTTGTAAAAACGCATCGTATTCCTGATAAATTTCATCGTGAAACGCGTTAAAAATCTTAAACCTATCTTCTGGATATTCGGTAGTATTATTTTTAATCATATTGGGTAAAAACGGATCGGCAAGTAATCCTCTACCAATCATAAAATGGTCAATACTTGGAAAGCGAGCTTGCATGTCTCTAAATTTTTCTACCGAAGTAATATCTCCGTTATAATACAGTTTGTGTTTAGAAACATCCAAACAACGTTTAAACGAATCTAAATCTACATCGCCTTTATAAACTTGTTTACCAATTCTGGCATGAATGGCGATATTTTTTATAGGATATTTTTCTAAAATTGGGAACACCTCTAAAATTTCTGAGGCGTTTTCATAACCCATTCGCATTTTCATCGAAACCACAATATTCGTTTCACTATGCACTTTATCTAAAATAGAATGAATTCGTTCGGTATTGCTAATTAAACCAGAGCCCATTCCACATTTTGCCACCATTGGATACGGACAGCCTAAATTCCAATTTAGTTCTTTATAACCAAGTGATTGCACATATTTTGCTACAAATAAAAACTCTTCCGCATCATTAGTTATAATTTGCGGAATGACTTCTAAAGTCGAATTGTTTTCTGGAAGAATATCACGTTCGTATGACGCTTTTATTTCTAATTTTCCGTTTAATCTGATGTAAGGCGAATAGAACGTATCAATACCACCAAAGTGTTTGTGAAACGCATTTCGAAATCTGAAATCCGTAAAACCTTGTAAAGGTGAAGATAATAAAGTAACGCTCATATTTCTAGATTTTTAGATAATAGATTTTTAGATTAATTAGAATGCCAACATTTTTTTTTGAATAATTTTTTTTCAATTTTTTTTTATCTAAAGGGTCTAATAATCTAATAATCTAACCATCTAAAATGTCTAATAATCTAAGCATTATCTGAAGCAAACCATTCTGCAAAAGACGATTCAGTTTCTTGTAAACGTAGCGAATGTAACTGAATGTCTTTAGGCAAACGCGCCCTAATTTTATTTGCAAAATCTACTACCATGTTTTCACTTGTAGGTTGATAATCCACTAAAATTACATGATGTCCGCGATTTTGTAATTCTTTTGCCAATTCTACATGTGGGGTATTTTGGTTAAAAACCGTAGCGTGATCAAAGACATCCACAATGTCTTCTCGGACAATTTTTTTTAAATCTGAAAAATCAATTACCATTCCAAATTTTACATTATTTGAATCTGTAATTGGCTCACCAATCACCGTAACCGAAAGTTTATAACTATGTCCGTGTACGTTTTTACATTTTCCATCATAGCCATAAAGGGCATGACCCGTTTCGAAATTAAATTGTTTGGTAATTCTAATTTTACTCATGATGTGATAATTGAACAGCAAAATTACGAAATTATTCACATATCTTTGCTTCAAATGTGCAACTAATGGAATTGAATCCACTTTACGAAACCATAATTACCGATTTATTAGAAAACCAATATGCTGTTTGTGATGCTTTCTTTTCTGAAGAAGCGGTACAAATTATGCGTGCGGAATTAGAACAAAAATTGGAAACAACTGAGTTTAAAAAATCGGCAATAGGAAATAAATCGGATGAAGTGGTGAAAGAAGAAATTCGTGGCGATTATATTTTTTGGCTGAATGAAGAAGATAAAAACAAAGCTTCAGAAACGTTTTTCAATACCATCAACGATTTTGTAACTTACATCAATGCAACTTGTTATTTAGGTATTACCACTAAAGAATTTCATTATGCAATGTATCCTGAAGGCACTTTTTACAAACGTCATTTAGATGTGTTTAAAAATGATACGCGACGAAAATTATCTATAGTTTGTTATTTAAACGATGAAAATTGGCAACCCGAATTTGGTGGCGAATTAGTCATTTACAAACCAGAAGAAGAAATTAAAATTTACCCATTAAAAGGCCGAGTGGTCATTTTTGAAAGTCAAATTTTAGAACACGAAGTCAAACCCGTTCATAGAAAAAGATTTAGTATTACGGGTTGGTTGAAAACGAGTTAATAATTTAGTAAAAATTACTTCTTAAACCCTTCCAAAGCCTTCTTCGTAAAAGCACTCAGTACCAATTTTCCAGAAATTTCAGCGCGTTCGTATAATAACGTGCTCCAATGTGCGGTATTTTGCCACAATACTTGTTTCATTTCAGCTAACGCTTCTGGGTTGTAAGTGGCTAATTGTGAAGCGAATTTTTCTAATTCTGAATCTAAATCTTCAGGTTGCACTAATTTGGCAAACAACCCTTTTTCAAAAGCCCAAGTTGCAGATTTCCATTCGTTTCCAGATAAAGTTAATACGCCCATAGCGGTGTGTCCAATTTTTCGGATCACGGCAGGTTCTATTACAAAAGGGCCAATTCCTAAAGTTAATTCTGAAAGTTTTACATCAGCTTTTGTTGTGGCAATAGCATAATCGCAAGCAGCAATAATTCCTACACCACCTCCAACGGCTTTTCCTTGCACTTTTCCAACAATTAATTTCGAACAGTTTCGCATGGAGTTTATCACATTGGCAAAACCAGAGAAAAATTGTTTTCCGTCTGTTAAATTATCAATTTGCAATAATTCATCAAAAGAAGCACCGGCACAAAAGGTAGATCCTTCGCTTTGTAAAACAATAATGGTAGCGTTTTCATTCGCATCTAAATCCTGAATTGTTTTCACTAATTCTTTCAATTGCGCGCTTGGAAACGAATTTCCTGCTGGATGAAAAAAGGTGATGTAACCAATATTATTTTTTACTTCTTGTTTTACGAAAGCTGTCATATTATCTTTTTAAACTAAAGTGTGATTTAAACTCTTTCTGAACGCCATCTTCTGTATATTCAATTTTAAACCAATAATCTGTTGAAGGCACTTCTTCGCCATTTAGTTTTCCATCCCAGCCTCCAGCATACGGATTTATTTCTTTTATTAATTTTCCGTATCGGTCAAAAATAAAAATTTTGGCTTTGAAATCTGGTGTTAAGCCAGAAATGTTCCAGGTATCATTGTAAGTATCGCCATTTGGCGTAAAATAATTTGGATACGAAATGGTAGTTACCGAGTTGGATTGTTTTATGGGTAAACATCCATTTACATCTTTAGCATAAACGGTATAAACACCATTTGGCAAGTTTGTAAAAATCGGGCTGGTTTGCCAATCTACTTGATTTAAACTAAATTCATACGAACCAAAACCGCCAATTACTTCTGCTTGAATGGTGGCTAATCCGCTTGAGAAAATCTCTGAAACCAATTCTAATTTTACAGAATTAGGTGCCGAAGAAATAAACAATTCCGTTTGATCTTCTTTTGAACATTGCGTAGCTGTATTAGTTACAACTACTTTATAAATTCCGGATGTACCCGCATTAAAAATAGCGTTTTCTTGACCTCCTGTTGTGTTTGGATTAGTAGGTGTCCAAGTATAGGTATAATTGCCAGGTATGGTTGGCGTGGCATTAATAGCAAAACTTCCAGCACCTGATCCTGGTTGTACGCATAATAGTTTATAATCGATAATATCAAAATTAGGTAGCGGGTTTACTTTTAAATCAAGATATTGACCTAAACCTACACAATCATTGTTTATATTACTGTCTATTCTAACCCAAATATGCTGAAGATTTGGAACTGTATTTCTAAATCCATCTGGGTTAGTGGTGTCTATTGGGTTTGCTTCTGCTAAGGCTTGTGCTTCGGAGGTATAATAAGTTACTGTTAAGTTGGAGCTATTTAAAAATGGAGATAAAATAGTAATTGTAGCATATGCAAAACTATTAGTTGAACCTGTAAAATTGAAATAATCAATTCCATCAGTATCAGGATCATTTAGGTCGATAAAATCATCACATTCTTCCAATACAATTTTTTGAAAAGTAGCAGGGATTTGTGTTGCTGAAACAATTAAATTTACTTGCGCGGTTCTAAAACAACCATCTGCATTTTCTATTCTTGCCCATACAATTCCGTTATTAGGTGAATTAAATGCAGTATCATTTGTTATTTGACTGATATTGTTTAAAGCATCTGTTAGTGTTAAGAAATATTTGAAAGTCAAATTACTTTGATTGGATAAAAGTACATTCGCTTCTGTTAAATTAAAATCTGTAATGGAATCGGTATCACTATCGCATTGTTTTAGTGGTTCAATAACTGGTTTTAGAACAGGTAATGGAGTTACAACAACATTAAAACTAGTAGTATTGAAGCAATTTGTTACGGTATTGAATAATCTAACATAAATAATAGCATTTGGCCCAGTATAGGATGTAATGGCATTTGTACCAGAAACCACATCGTTTAGTAGTAAGTGATACGTAACAGTAACGTTTGCTTGATTATTTAATATTTCAGCCGTTTTTTGAGTTAAATTAAAGGTAGTTTGACCATTAGTGTCATTTCCATCTAAAGCATCATCACAGGCTTTTAAATCTGAAATAGAAACTAAAGTAGGCACATCATAATTAGTAACCACTACATTTGAAGATAATGCTGGACAAACGCCGCTTGCAGGAATAGTATAGGTGTAGGTTCCGCTTAAATCAACTGTTGGATTAAAAGTGCTGTTTGGTCTATTTATTCCATTTAAAGACCATATTCCGCCAGTTGTTACTCCTGTACCTAATATAGGAAATAAATCAAAAGATGTTGCGCTTTTACAAGTATCCTTTGTTGTATTTGTACCTACATAGTTGGCTTGTTCTATGGTAACATTCACTTTTACACTAATAAAAGTTAGCGCTGTATTACATGTTTTTGTAAAAGAATAAATATATTCACCTGGTAAATTAATAGCTGGATCGAAAATATCGCCTGCTAATGGCGCACCACCAGCTGGTACCGTCCATGTTCCTCCAGTTCCTGGATTTCCATTAATAGCATCAAATAAATTAGTAGTAGTGGATGAACACACCGTAACTGGAGTATCTTGTGGGGCACTACCAAAACCTGAATAGTAACCTGCGTAACCTGCGGCGCCACTTGCTCCAAAAACACCTACTGCTAGTGGCCCTGTGGATATTACATTTACATTTCCAGAATATCCTGAAATTCTATAAGTAACCCAATCTGCATTTCCAAGAACTGCTTGTGATTGTGAGGTATTAATTGTATTTCCGTTTATTGTAATTGTGGCATTTGAATAAGTTAAAATCATTAAGTCGGCATTGTAATTAGAACTACCAATTTCGTTGATTGCTGGTAAATAAACAGAATTTTGAAAAAAGCAACTAAGTGGTGGGATAAAATTTAATCCAGAGGTTGGATAAGAGTTATCCCCACCAATTAATTGATAGGCAAAAACAGGTTTTGATGATTTTACATATATGTTTTTATTAGTAGCACTTCCTTGATATTGTGAATTAGGTACTAAATAATAATCACCAGCATTTAAGGTTGTTGCGGCTACCGTATTCCCATTTACGAAAATTTGAGTATTGTCTTCATTTGCAATTATTAATGGTAATTCCATTTGAGGCAAGCCGTTTCCTTCGATAAAAATATATTCTGTTCCAATTTGAGAAGAAGACACTATTTGATCTAATGTAAAATCGGAACCATTATTTGATACACCTCCAGTTGCATTACCTGTGTTGACTGCTACTGGTTTTGTAGCAGTTAATAAAGCGCCTATAAAACCAGTCCAATTTGCG
>Ga0315907_10008137_pt1 | contig 10813 bp, 14 predicted proteins | sample LakEriMetagenome_3_FD_203525 | JGI IMG/M metagenome (GOLD analysis project Ga0315907, IMG submission 203525) | Freshwater fungal communities from buoy surface, Lake Erie, Ohio, United States - Buoy 12 MA123 | ecosystem: Environmental > Aquatic > Freshwater > Lake > Lake biofilm | place: USA...
TGTTCTTTGACATATTGGTGTGAATAATGGTCCGATGTTGGAATTGGTATACAAGACAGACTTAAAATCTGTTACCCATTGGGTGTGAGGGTTCAAGTCCCTCTCGGACTACAGAAAAAAAAGTTTGAAAAAGATTTGGCAGATTAAAATAAAGTACATATCTTTGTAAGAGAAACAACGGGGGTAGAAAAGTAGTGAGGGTGTCTACCCCCGTGAAGAAAGAAGAAGTTCATTGAAATATTAAAACATTGTGGTTGTAAGAAACGGGAAACTCGTAAAGTGCATTAACCTGTTGACTCAAGATGGTGAAACGAGAGTTTGAGTCAACTACTAAACTACAAAAAAAAATAGTCAGGTGGCGAGAGGAACACGCCCCGAAACATTGTGTAAAAGTCCCAACTGCTACACGGAGTCTCTGCTTTAACAATGTGCTGATGGAGACTATCGCAGGTTCAAATCCTGTCCTGACTACATATTGCGAGGGGGAGGTATAGTATCTCATCGGTCTCATAAGCCGACTCAACTTGGTGCGATTCCATGCCTACGCAACTAAAATGCTGACGTACCAGTGGATGCTTATATCATCTATGCCTGTAGCGGTAAGTTTAAAACGTTGGTTCGAATCCAACCGTCAGTACAATAAGCGGGTATCGTATAATGGTATTACTTTAGACTTCCAATCTAAAGACGAGAGTTCGATTCTCTCTACCCGCTCAAAATGGGCCTGATGCCGACGGCAGGTCGACTGATTTGCAATCAGATCGTTTGGGTTCGATTCCCACAGTGTCCACAAAAAAACTTAAAAAAAGTTTTGGCAGATTGAAATAAAATATATATCTTTGTAAGACAAATAAGGAAAATATGAGATTTATCAGATTAACAAATATGAAAGGAAATCTAATAGTGGTAAACGTTGCACACATCGGACACCTTTACCCTGTTGGTGAAAAAGTAGAGTATGGTAGAACTATAGAGATTGCTCATACTATTGTAGGTGTTACCACTCACAACAATGGTGGGTTTAAAGTGACCGAAACTGTTGATGAAATTATGAAATTGATAAATAAAATGTAAAAATGGTCTGTTCGACAAGGGGTTAAGTCGTCGCCCTTTCACGGCGAAGTCACGGGTTCGAATCCCGTACAGACTACAGTGAAATGAACAACACATACACACAAGTTGTACCTCTACGGTTTTAAAGTGTGATTAAAGGTCCATTGGTGTAGTGGCTAACATACATCCCTGTCACGGATGTGCCGCGAGTTCGATTCTCGCATGGACCGCACCGGTTACTTGATTCCTGGTAGTAGAGTAACAACCATTGGGAAATTCGGGATGTTCCGTGAATGGTGGTGTAAGGTAAGAAGAACTTACAATGGTGGAGTACCAAAGACAAAAGAAACGAGACATAGGGGTGATCTTATGTTGGTACAAATCTCCACCTTTTTTAAATTAAAAAAAATAAATTATTATTAATCTGTTTCAATGATTAAAGTATCACCATCAAGGTTAAAAATATATTTACCTAATTCAACCATACCTCCGTTATCTTCTAAATATTTTTTTGCTGGTCCAATATGTTTATAAAAGTAATCACCTTTTTCAAAACTATTTAAATCAACATAAATTGTATCATCGGTACTTCTATCATCGATTAGTTTTTTATATTTTTTTCTTCCTCTATAATTTTGATAAAGTTCTATTTCAAATTTTGCCAAACTTATAAGAGATTTTTCAACTTCTTCTTGACTTAACTCTTTTTCATCCTCATCTTTTTTTCCACCAAAAAGTCTAGAAAATATATTTTCGTTGATTAGTTCAACAAGTTCCGATTCAGTTAATCTAATTATTCTTTTCATAGTTTTTATTTTTTATATTAATTATTATCTTCTTCAAAATATATATTAACAATATCTGAAAAACTAAACCCCATTTCAGCAATTCCAAGTTGTTCAGGAATTTCATTATCAACATAGTCATATCCTTCCTCATCAATAAACATTTCAAAATCACCCCTATCCTGATAAAGATATTTTACACCATCAAGTTCAAAAAGATACATAGGACCCCAATGATTCAAATACATATTTATAGTTGAAGGAGCAATACCATCATCAAAACTCATTGGGACATCGTAAGTGGAAGTTATTTGTTTAATTTGACCAGAAAAATCAATTCCAAAATTATCTTTCAAAAAGTTTTTAGCATTGTTGTAAGTCTCAAAGATATTTTTTAATTGTGTTTCTGTGATAATGATTTTCATATTAATATTAATATAAATATTAATAAAAACAAAAAACCCCACAAAGTGGGGTAAGGTTAAAGTTATTTTTGTTCAATAAAAAGTCCGTTGTTTAAAGAATACAAAAATTGTATAAAATATCTTTTGTCTTTTTGTTTTACATTGCCGGTAAAACTTTGGTATGTGTAACCGTTGGTGATTCTTATCTTTGATATTTGTTGTGATTTTAAAAGGTACAAATCTTCGTATTCCATATCAAAATACGCAACTCCTTCGCAATTGAAGTCTTTCCATGATTTTTTTATAATCTTTTCTCCGTTTTCAAAAAGAATTATAATTTCGTCATTATCATTACATGTTCCCAAATTAATAATTTTTACACTCAGAAACCCGAAGGTTAAATTATCATTAATGAACGGCTCAACACCAAAACCAACTGTTTTTTCATCATTTGACACGACTAGTTTTCTATTTGTAAAATAATATGTCTTATCTGCCATTTCATCAACGTACTTAATTAAAAATACACTATCCTTACTTGTTTGTGAAAACGTAGCAAAATTAAATGTAAATGTAAAAAGTAATAATAAAAGTGATTTAAAAAAATTCATATTTTTCAATTTAATAATTTATTTAATAAAGTTATTAAGAAATTAAAAAAAGTAAAACAAAAAACCCCTCTTTGTGGGAGGGGATTTTAATTTCCTATATAATTATTATTTTCTATAAAATGATTTTTTGTGCCATTCATTTACATCACTTTTTTCAGAGTCCGATTCTTTTGATTTTTCATCCCCTTTTGATTTTTCAGAGGTTTTTCTTTTTAAGTCCAACATATAACGATAAATCAAATCCATATCGTCTCTATTTGTAATTTTGTCGTGAAGAAGTCTCCCAACACGTCTTTTAACTTCCCATGATGTGTCAGGTGAAATTGAGTCAAGTTTATCTACTACACCATTAACTGAACCAAAAGATTCATTAACAACTCGTTTAACAATACGAGATAAATCTGATTCTGTAAGTCTTATAATTCTTTTCATAATATTATTTTATTTATAAATATACCAACACCAAGAAAAAAAAATTAATTCATGTAAAATTTTTTTATCTACTGTCATTAGGATACAATTTACGTAATAACTTTTCAACATACGTTTTGGCCTTTTCGATAAAATAACCCATTAAAATATCGGTAGGTATATATCTAAATCCATCAGCAATTGTTCTAAAGTCTCCCGTGCTATCAACACTAACAACTTTATTTTTTCTTGTAAAAAAATGTATTCTTCTAGAATAAAGTTTTTCTTCATCGGGTAGTTTAAAATAAACCTCAACCGTGTCATGTCTTCTTCCAAAATTATCATAGGTTCTTCCACCATATCCACAACCATCATACTTAACACCTTCCACTTCCATTATTTGTTCGACAACATTAGAATTATCGGTGGACTCTTGTAACAATCGATTGTTGTTTTTTGAGTCCACCATCATACTTACTTTTAGTCCAGAGTTTTCTTCAAACCATGATTTAAATACCGAATACCAAAGGTCATTAAAATATTCATTTAACTTTTCACAAACCCAAGGCATAATTTCTAAAGTCCCGTCATCGTAATAAACGTACGCCTCAGAATCATTTATATAAAATGGAATCAAACCATGCTCTTTAACATCCTCACGATAAAAATCAAATAACTCAGGACCCCAATTATAATCGGGATAAAAATCATCATTTAAAAATTCATAAATTAAATTTTCCAATGAAGATTTACCATCAACAGACTCTTTAATCTTCTTTTTCTTTTTTACATTATATCTTCTTGTTTTAGAATCGGTATATTCATATTCATCACCTTCATCATCAACATGTTTTTCTTCTTTAAAATCATAATCATACTGAACGCAGTCACATTTAATACCAAATTTATCATAAATGTAATTAACCAAAACTTTAGAAAACATTTTGTGTTTGTAGTATGGCATATAGTTTTCAAATTTTTCTATTAAGGTATTTTCCAAAGTTAAATCTTTTTTGCAACCCTTGCTTCTTAAAGGTCCCTTAACCCATATGGTCATAACTGTTTCACCATCTTCATTAAATACTGAATGGTAATCTTCTTTATTACCATCTTCTTTTTTTTCTTTAACAGTTTTTATTGTAATATTTCCAAGCAGAAGATCCAAAAGGTTTGTAACCAAATGACCGTATTGTTCTTCTGTGATAATGATTTTCATATATATGATAAATATAAGGGGAAATAAAAAACCCCCAATCAATTAAGAAAGGGGGTTAGTTTCAAATGTATGGTTTATTATTTAATAACATGTGTTCTCAAATAATATGCTCCCCATACAAGAAGACCCAGAATAAAAGGTACCAATACTCCAGCCCCACCCATCATTGCCATATGAATTGCAACGGCTCCTGATAGATAAGATGAAAGTAAAACCGCACCATACTTAGTCGTTTTTGGTACAACCAACATCACAACCCCCGCAAGTTCCACAACACCAAGTAATGCCATGTACGGTAAAAGATTCATGAATGTAAAGTTTGAGGTCATTTCCTGTGTTCCAATTAATTTGGATACACCAGACATTCCCAACATAAACGTAACCAAGAAGGTAAAGACCCATCCCAAGTTTTTAAGTGTAAGATATTTTTTCATATAACCAATTATAGAATAAATTAATTTATAAGTCAAATAAAAAACCCCACTTATGATGAGGTGGGGTTATAAATAATATTATATAATTTTAAAATTCACTTTCTTCATATAAATCACCCTTGTATTTCACAATATACACATCTGAAGCCTTTAAAAATAGATATAGCCAATTATCTGTTGTAACAAACGCACATTTTTCAGGATTAGAAACAAAGTTAGCAATTTCTTTTTTCATTTTTTTTATTTCTCTTTCTGTATACCTACCACCATCAAATTCAATATATTCAATATCGGAATCGCCGTTTTGAAATTCAACTTCAAATCTATTATAAATATCTTCAGTTTCTCCTCGTTTTTGAGCAATAGGGTCAAGGTTATCAAGTGACGATATTTCACCCATACCAGGAGCATATATAAATTCCATTGGATTGGCGGAACCTTCAAATGATGATAGTTCGTTTTCTTTTATAACTCTTTTAACAATACGAGTTAAATCTGATTCTGTAAGTCTAATAATTTTTTTCATAATAATTTTTTTCATAATAATTTATTTTGATAGTGGTCTTACTAAAATTTTATATATTGAATTGTCTTTTATATTTCTTGGACAGGCATTTCCAAATGTATTATTTAAATCAATCTTTCCATTAATGATTTTAACTTTACAAAATTTTGAATTGTCATTTTCATATAAAACTTCCTTAATTGGATTATTAAGGATAACAGAAACTGATCCGACACCAAATGAAGAAGGGATATCCACGTCAAAAATATAATTTCCATTAGGAACAGGTATTTTACTTTTACCGTCAGGACCTGTTGTTACAACATAATTAAAACCAGTTCTAAATACACCATTAGGGAAATTATTTGGGTGATCGTCCCATCCCCAAGAATTTAAAAGAGTAGCGGCACCTTCTTTACTTTGATCTCCAGGTTTTACTCCATCAGGTAATGTTTGTGTTGATTCTTTTATTACACGTTTAATAATACGTGTTAAATCAGATTCTGTTAGCCTTATGATTTTTTTCATATTAGATAAATATTATACAAACAAGAATAAAGAGGGGGCTGGGGGTGATTCGAGTGTAAAAAAAATTTTTTATTTAATATCTTTACCACACTTAGATTTATAATAAAAGATTAAAAAATCCAAATACTCATCGATAAAAAATTGTTTGATATTCATTTCCAAATAATTTTCATGACTTACCAATTCATTTTTAATATTTTCGTTAGATAAATATAGTTTTAAAATTACCCTATCTACTACGTGTTTAAACAATGTTTTCATTTTTGCATACTTACAGATATCAGTTTCATATAATGTTTTTAAAAATAGATCTTCTATATCCACCCCTCTTCTTCGAAAATATGTTTTATTTACGGTTGATTCAGATAAAACCCTTTTAACAATTCTTGTGAGATCTGATTCTGTAAGTCTTATGGTTTTTTTCATACAATGATAAATATAATCGGAAATAAAAAACCCCTCATTCGTTGGGGGGGTCCCAATTTACTAAACCTCTTTTTAATGTTCTATTTACAAACGAACACAATGGTTGAAAATTAGTATAATGATTTAAAGAGATGACCTTGTCTTCTGTATCTGCTGAGGATAACGGGACAATATGATCCAAATCCCAGCCATAATTATTATGACCATTATATAAACCATAATTTTCCCATGTCATCCAAGATTCAAATTTGGATTCAATATGTAGTAAAAATATTTCTTTTGAGCATCCCAAAATTTTAGAGGTAGTTGAATTTTTTCTGAATCCTTTGATTTTTAAATATCTTCTTAAAGAACTACTAATATTGGATTTTAATTTGAAAATAGGGTCTGTTTTTCTTTTGTTTAATATCCATTCGTTACTTTTTTTTGTACTATTGATTAACACCTTATTTTTTTCATAGTATTTTTTTCTTGATTGTTTTACTTTTTCTAAATTATTTTGGCGCCATTTTTTATTTCGGGATAGATTATTTTCCTTATTTTTTTGATTATAACTTTTGGCGTTTATACTTGTACAATATTTACAGTCCCCCCTATAGTATTTTTTTTTGTACCTATAAAAATTATCTATGGTTTTTATTTTTTTACATGATTTACAAACTTTTTTTTCCATAAAACAAATATAAAAAAATACCCTAATTATTCAAAATTTTTCCAGAAATTTTTTTTTGTGATTTTACCCCCTTTATAGATTTACAGGAATTTTTCCCAAAAATATTTTTAAGACCATATTCCCATTTTTATAATATACACTTGATAGAGGGGATTGACCCCCCTTTTTACCCCTGTCAATATGTCAGATAAGAGGGAGGATACGGGGGAGGGAGGGGGTCATTTTTAGGGGGGAGGGGTATGCCACCATCCCATAGTAGGGGATATAGTTATTAACACTAGGGAGGGGATAAAAATAAATCAAATATTATTTGTGTATGTCAAATATAATTTGTACCTTTGTATTGTCAGTGGTTAATACCGAAGACGGGTTCGACAAACAATGGGGGGTCGCAGAGGGTAGACTCCAACCTGCTTATATATTTTTATAAGCATAAAAAAATTCCCCACCATTTACAGGGGGATTAGAAATTAGATTGTTAAGAATCATCTTGATCTTTACAAGTCGCCAGGACTTTGAACAACTAATTCCCAACTGTGGGGAAAATGATCTTCACAATATAAATATATGATATTTATTGAAAAACTAAACTATTAGTATTATCTTTATATTATGTCTGAGTTTATTGCTTGTGTTATTTCAATATTAGTCTCAGCAGTTATAATACATTATTTATTTGAGGATGGAGATAATTAAAATACTTTTAATCTTTATGATACTATTCTTGGGGTTTACATCTCTATGTTTATTCTTTATGGACTTCTTCCCCTCGTCTTATATCACATACCTTATTAGAAAGTATATTGTTAGAGATTTGAATTAGTTACCATAGAATGTTTCAAGGGCTTCAATCCCCATGTTAACAATAATCTTTCTTACTTCCATATAGTTTTCTTCCGTCAGGTTGTAGTACTTAGATAGAAACTCCAATAGATCTCTTGTATCAGCATCCACAATTACATACTGTCTTTTATTGGTGATTGGTTTTTTACTCCACCCCTTTTTAGCGAACTCAAAAAATATAACACTATCTTCAGTTAGTCCTTCTTTATTTTTGAATATACATGACACCCCTAACTTTGATTCTGTGATCGTTGGGGAGTAATTATCTCTTAAAAACTTTTCTATTTGTTCCATTGTACATTAATGTTAGTAACTTTTTGTTGATAAATAAATAGTATAATTGGGTCTGACACTACTCGTGTGGACAATCGGACACTATGACAGGGGGGAATATTGTTATAAAAAATATGTTAAATTATTTGATTTTGTCAAAATGTCAGTCGAGGTTGAGGGACGGGACAATCCCTTTCCCCACTTTTTGCCACTATTGTTTCCCACTTCTTTACACCGAAATTACCGCTGGTTATACGACCAGCCTAAAAAATCCCCTCTAATGATACTGTCAGGACCATTTTTTTATATGTGTTTAAATTCCAGCTAATTATTGTTTATATAGTATAGAAGCGGGGGAGACGTTAGTCCTTAAAACATTCCAACGAAATGACCATGTAAATGTGTCATATAATAACCCCCAACGATAGTTTTGGATATCTAAGATGGATATTATAATGGTGGTAATAAATGGGACATATTATTTATAGTATTCTAGTCAGGTTATACCTTATTCATATACTACAAAACATAAGTCCATTAGTTATACCACATCGTGTTAATTGTTCTTCACTATATAAAACCTCATCATAAAGACGGAGTCTATATTAAAGGTTCAGTAATGGAAACATATTCTATTATCTTACTCTTATTATCCATTAAGTAAATGGGGGACCCTTTATAAGAAGGGGGGGAATGTTCAATATAATCTTATGTTCAGTGACAATGAACACTATGAAATAATGAACAATAATACAATTTATTTATGAACGAAGAAGTGAGACCTGAAAGAGTCTCTATTTGTAGTGAATGAATAAATTGTATTATTTATTATGTTGTTTTTATAAAATAAAATCATTATCTTTATATGTTATGAAAGAAGAACGATCTGAAAAAATTAATGATGAAAAAGTCTTATTTGCACTTAAAAGAAGTGCTAGAAGCAGGAAACTAAGTTTAGATGATATAATTAAAGAACACATTATAATAGAAGATGCCAAAAAATTAGACATGAAATATTGTTATAAATGTTTAAGGGTATTGGAAAAATCCTGTTTTGGTAAACATAATTTAGCATCCGATGGCCTTAACCCCACATGTAAAGAATGTAGGTCTAAACATAGTCGCAATCATTATAAAAACAATATAGAACATATTTCTATCACAAAAAAAATTTATTCTAAAAATAACAGAGAAAAGATTATAAAAAGACAAAAACAGTATGTTAAGAAAAGAAAGGACGAGGACATTATGTTCCGTTTGAAACTTAATTTACGAGCACGTTTAAAAAAATATATAAGACATATTGGGGGTTCCCATAAATTATCAAGAACAACAATATCTATGATTGGTTGTTTGCCTGAGGAATTAAGAAAACATATCGAAAATCAATTTAATAACGGTATGTCTTGGGACAATTATGGTCGTGATGGATGGCATATAGACCATATTATTCCATTGTGTAGTGCCAAAACAATAGAAGAAGCATTTAAAATTAATCATTATACTAATTTACAGCCCCTTTGGTCTATAGACAATTATAAAAAAGGGGGTAGAGTATAGGATAAAATTATGAATGAAATCTGTAGTGAGTTTACGAACGGTAAGATGGAATGAATGATTTAATCGTATACTCTACTACTATAGATGTTGTAGAATTAAATCTTTTGCTTCTTGTAATGTTTCAGGGAATGTATAAAGGTTACCATCTTTATCTACAAAATAAGTTCTTGGTATTCCTTGTATGTTATATGTTTTAAAGATATCACTCTCGAATCCTTTATTATCAAATGCATGTGTCGCATAACTAAGATTCTCGTCTACATATTCTTTTAGTTGTCTAACATCACTATCCACTGAGTAATAGAAGAATGTTAACCCCGATGGAGATAGTTCAGTATTTAATGGATTTAATACTTCATTGATCTTTTTCTTACACGGTGCACAAAAAGATGCCCATATATCAAAAACATATGCCTTACCTTGCATGGTAGTTGTTAGATCTATTTTTGGTATATTTGTTAAATCTATCTCAGAATTATTTTTTATTGTTCTTCCTTGAGATATAATTTTTTCTTCGAGTATCTTATATTGTTTTGATGGTTTGTCTTTTGAATCTTTGGGTCCTTGGATTACTTCTAATGCTTCGGGGGTGTTTTGTTTTTCTGTTAGTGCAGTTTCGAATTGTGCTTTGTCTACCTTATAAATGTTTTTTTGACCAAGACTATCTCTTACCATAAAACACACAAACCCACCGTCAAGAATTGCCGTTGTTTTTTGTTTAACATAATCATTTTTATAGTAAAATGATATTGGGTATTGTCCTATAGGTATCTTGGGAACATTAACTTTTGATAAGTCATAACCACTAACGTTAATTACTTTTGATGTTGTTGTTGCGGTTACCTCATCTTCTGTAAGAAGTCCCATCATTGATCTAATTCTTTGTATGTTTTCTTGTAGGTTCATATTAATAAATATATGTTTTCTTGTAAGTTCATATTAACAATCTCCTGTGTTATATACGTATATGTAATGTCCTCTGATTAATCCACCACCTAATTTGGATAACAACATACTTGTTAATTCTTCCGCTCGATGACGTACCGATTGGTCAAGGTACCATACACCTTCGTGTTCGGGTAATGGTTTAG
>Ga0315907_10008139_pt1 | contig 10812 bp, 10 predicted proteins | sample LakEriMetagenome_3_FD_203525 | JGI IMG/M metagenome (GOLD analysis project Ga0315907, IMG submission 203525) | Freshwater fungal communities from buoy surface, Lake Erie, Ohio, United States - Buoy 12 MA123 | ecosystem: Environmental > Aquatic > Freshwater > Lake > Lake biofilm | place: USA...
GGGGTGTCGCGCAGCATCAACTGCTGCGCCTCGGCGTAGAGCTTGGCCCGCTCCGCCTCGTCCAGCGTGCTGCGCCCCTTGGCGACGAGCGCGTCGAACTCCTTGTTGAACCAGGCGGAGTCCTCGAAGGCCGCGTCGGAGGTCATGAGCAGCGTGAAGGCGCCGTCCTCCGTCGGCTGCATGCCCCAGTATCCCATGTAGAAGTTGCCCTTCCGCCAGACGTTGGCGAGGAAGGTGTCGTGGGGCATGGTCTCGACCTCGATGTCGAAGCCGGCGGGGCGGACCATCTCCTTGATCGCGATGGCGACCTGGGCGCGGATCGCCGGACGGTTGGACGCGATCATCTTGATCTTGATGCCGTTCGGATGGCCGGCCTGCGCCAGCAGCGCCCTCGCGCCGGCCGCGTTGACGGCGATCTTCGGCGTGTCGATGCGGTAGCGGTACTCGGGCGACAGGATGTTGTCGTAGGCCGGGCGGCCCAGCCCCTCCAGCACGATGTCGACGAGCAGGTCGCGGTCGATCGCCATCGCGAGGGCCTTGCGAACCCGCACGTCGTCGAACGGCTTCTGGTCGTGGCGCATGACGACGTTGATGAAGCGGCCCGAGGGCACGCGCTGCGCGTTCACCCCGCGCGCGGCGGCGATGCGCTTGAAGTCGGCCTGCTGCACGTCGAGCATCACGTCCATGGCGCCCGAAAGGAGGTTGGCGCTCTCGGCCGCGAGGTCGGGAAACAGGTACATCTCGACCGCGTCGAGATAGGGCTTCCCGGCCTCGTGATACTTGTCGTTCTTCACCAGTCGCAGCATGCGCGCGCTGTCGTAGCTCTCGACCTTGAACGGGCCGGTGCCGTTCGCCTTCGTGTCGACCTCGGTCAGCGGGCCGGCCAGCGCCTTGGCCGAGACGATGCGCGCGTTGGCGTGCGCGACCGAGATCGGGAAGTCGGCGTAGGAGGCGTTCAGGTCGAACCGGACCGTCTGCGGATCGACCGCGACCACGTCCTGGATCATGTTCAGCACCGGACGGGCCGGCGAGGCCGTGGCCGGGACGAGGATGGCCTTGAAGGTCGCGACCACGTCGGCGGACGTGCAGGGCGAGCCGTCGTGGAAGGAGAGGTTCGGGCGCAGCTTGAAGGTGTGGACCTTGGCCGCGGCGTCGGCCGTCCAGCTCTCCGCGAGGTCGGGCAGCGGGCGGTTGTTCGGGCCCATGCGGGTGAGGCCCGAGTAGATCATGTCGACCGCGAGGTACTCGGCCGGACCCGAGAGCTGGAGCACGTTCAGCGTCGCGATGCGCTGGGCGTGGCTGACCTTGAGCGTGCCGCCGCGCTTGGGCGTGCCGGTCTGGGCGAAGCCCGGAACGGGGAGCCCCGCGGCGGCGGCCGCCGTGCCGATGCCGATCAGAACGCCGCGCCGGTCGAGGATGAAGTCGGTCATGTGAGCCTCCTTGTGTTCGTGTTCCGCGATTCCCGCGGTTCGTTCAACCGATCACCGTCAGTCGGTCGGGAAGGCCGGTCAGGACCTCCGGCGCGCCCTCGGTCACCAGAAGCGTGTGTCCCACGCCCATGGCGAACCCGGTGTCGCTGTCACCGATCATCACGTGATAGAAGAGGGTCATTCCCGGCGCGCAGGGCGTGGGATTTCCCGAATAGATCATCGGCGGCACGTCCATCGACGTCGGCGCGAACGTGCAGCCGACGGAGTAGCCTGTCGCCCCGTACCGGTGCGCCTTGAAGCCCGCATCGTCCAGACCCTGCGCATGGACATCGAAGATCGCGCCCAGCGTCGTGCCCGGACGGGCGATCGCCGTCATCCGATCGAGGGTGGAGCGGGCGGCGTCGTACATCCGGACCTGCCGGGGATCCGGCGTCCCGAAGAGGATCGTCCACTCCGTCTTGACGTTGTATCGACGATAGGCGACCGGATACTCGACGAGTATCTGGTCCTGGGCCTCGATGCGGCGTGGCTCGGACACGCCGCGGCCGTACACGGCCCGGGGCCCCGAGTTGAACAGCGGTGCGTTCGGCGGCATGTCGCAGCCCGCCTCGAGGGTCGTCTTCAGGTAGACGGCCTTCAGCTCGCTGTCGAGGATGCCGGGCCGCGACGCCGCGATCACCGCATCGAGAGAACGGTCCAGGATCTCGGCGGCCTTGCGGACGTAGACCAGCTCGGCCGGCGACTTCACGAGCCGCATCCTGCGGATCATGTGGTCGTCGTCGTCGAGCGTACAAAACCCGTCGAGCGTCTTCTGCAGCCGCCACAGGTTCCAGCCGGTCAGCCCGTGGGTGTTCAACTCGACCGCGACGCGCTTTCCGTTCAGGCCCAGCTCTTCGAGGATCGCCTTCAGGTCGCGCGCGGGGTTCGCGTCCTCCGCGTCCCACCAGATGCGGATGTCCTCGATCGTGCTGGTCTGGCGAGCCTGGAGAAGGTCCGGCCGGCGCGTCAGGAGCACGATCGGCCGGTCGTCCGCCGTCACCACCGCACACTGGAAGAAGACGTAGCCGCCGGTGTCGTAGCCGGTCAGCCAGAAATGGCTCTCCTGGGCGAAGACGAGCATCGCGTCGAAGCCCGTCTCGACCAGCCGGTGGCGAAGGCGGGCCTGCCGGTCGAGATGCTCCTCCCGCGTGAACGGGAGCGAAACAGCGGGGGTGAACGTCATCGACCGAGCCCCTCTCATCACCGGAAATCAGCGCGTTGAACGGAGGGTAATCCGTGGTATACCAACCGTCAACCACGTGCGTGCCATGAGGTCCGGCGTGGGTTCCGGAACCGGGTGGGGCATGCTGAACGTTCCCGACAGGCGGCTGGCGCTCCAGGCGTACGAGCGGATTCTCGACCTGATCATGACGGGTGCGGCGAAGCCGGGAACACTGGTGAACGAGCGGCGGCTCGCCGACAGCCTTGCCATGTCGCGCACGCCGGTGCGGGACGCCCTGTTGATGCTGGAGAGCGAGGGGCTGCTGATCCGGCAGGGTGCGCGCGGCCTGCAGATCCGCCACGTGAAGGTCGAGGACTTCATCGACGTGCTGCAGATCCGTCTGCTCCTGGAACAGGAGACGGCGCGGATCGCCGCCGGCCGGGTCCCCGCGGAGGAACTGGCCGCGCTGACGGCGCGGCTGGAGGCGCTGCTGGCGGCCGCCGGCCGCGGCCCGACCGACCGCGACGAGGTCCGGGCCGTCGACGACCGGCTTCACGGGCTGATCGCCGACGCGGCCGGGAACGAGCAGATGGCGACGATCATCCGCAACCTGCGCCGCCAGACCCAGATCTTCGACCTGAAGAGCGTGCCGGAACGGCTTCCGGGCACCTGCCGCGAGCATCTGGAGATCGTCCGCGCGGTGGCCGACGGAAACGGCGAGGCCGCCGCGGCGGCCATGCGCGTCCACATCGAGGGCGTCCGCCAGAGCATCGTCGCAAGGCTGGCGCGGATCTGAGCCGATGGACGTCCGCCAGCCCCGCCCGACGCCCGACGTCGCCCTCGCCGCCCGGCTGTTCGACGAGCTGGGCCGCCAGACGGGGAGCGGGCGCGGGGTGACCCGGGCGTCCTACGGGCTGGGCGAACAGCTGGCTCACCGGATCGCCCGGCGCGAGGCGGAGGCGCTGGGCCTGCGGGTGACGACGGACGCCGCCGCGAACCTCTACATGACCCTGCCCGGGACGGGCGGCGGGCCGGCCATCTTCGTCGGCTCCCATCTCGACAGCGTGCCGGTGGGCGGCAACTTCGACGGGGCGGCGGGGGTCCTCATGGGCCTCGCGGTCGCTGCCGGGTTCCGGCAGGCCGGCCTGGCACCGCCGCGCGACCTGACGGTGATGGCGATCCGCGCCGAGGAAAGCACGTGGTTCCCCGCCTCCTACATCGGCAGTCGCGCCGCATTCGGGTGCCTGACCCCCGAGGAACTCGACGGGGTGACGCGCGCCTCGGACGGGGTCGCGCTGGGCGCGGCGATCCGGGCCGCGGACGGCGACCCGGACGCCCTGCGGCGCGGCGAGCCGCAACTCGACCCGGCGCGGATCGGCGTTTTCGTCGAGCCGCACATCGAGCAGGGCCCGGCGCTGATCGCGCATGGCCTGCCGTTGGGGATCGTCACCGGCATCCGCGGCAGCTTTCGCCACCGGAACGCGCGCTGCACGGGAAGCTGGGCCCATTCGGGGGCGACCCCGCGGGCGGTGCGCCAGGACGCGGTGGCGGCCGTGGCCGCCCTCGTCATGGCGATGGAGGAGATCTGGACCCGGGCCGAGGCGCGCGGCGAGGACCTGACCGTGACCTTCGGACAGGTCGCCACGGACACCGCCGAGCATGCGTTCAGCAAGGTCGCGGGACTGGTCGCCTTCTCGCTCGACGTCCGCAGCCAGTCGTCGGACACGCTCGCGGCGGTGCGGGCGGCGCTCCCTGCGCTGCTCGGACGGATCGAGGGCGAGCGGCGGGTGCGTTTCGACCTCGGCCCCCTGACCGGCAGCGAGGCGGCGGCGATGGACCCGGCGACGATCGATGGCCTCGCCGCCGCGGCCGCCGCGAGCGGGGTTCCCGCGACGGCGATGCCGTGCGGCGCGGGCCACGACGCGGCGGTCTTCGCACGGATGGGCGTGCCCACGGGCATGCTGTTCGTCCGCAACGCAAACGGCAGCCACAATCCGGAAGAGAGCATGGAGATGGAGGACTTCGCCGCCGCCGCGACGGTGCTGTCGCGGTTCTGCCTCGACTTCGGCGGATGACGACGGACGTCCTGGTCGTACAGCCGATCGACGCGACAGGGGTCGCGGCGCTCCGCGACGCCGGTCTCACGGTCCACGTCGCCGCCGACACGCGGCTCGACACGCTCCGGCCCCACCTCGCGACGGCGCGCGCCGCAATCGTCCGGAACGAGGGCCTGTCGGGGGAGGCGATCGCGCTCGCCCCGTGCCTCCGGGTGATCGTTGCCCACGGCACCGGCACCGACCGTGTCGACCGGGCGGCGGCGGCCGCCCGGGGGATCGCCGTGCGAAACACGCCGGGCGCCAACGCCCGGTCGGTGGCCGAACACGCGCTGGCGCTGATCCTCGCCTGCGCAAAGCGGATCCCCGACGGCGACCGGGCGGTGCGGACGGGCGACTTCGCCCTGCGTGACCGGGTCCGCGCGACGGAACTGTCCGGTCTGACGCTGGGGCTGGTCGGCTTCGGCCGGATCGCCCGGCTGGTCGCGGGCTACGGCCACGCGCTCGGTATGCGGGTCTGCGCGGTATCGGCGGCGGCGCCCGACGCCGAGATGACGGCGGCGGGCGTGGAGCCGCTGCCCGATCCCGACGCGCTGTGCGTCCGCTCGGACGTGGTCTCCCTGCACACCGTCCCGCGGCCGGGCGGGCCGCTGTTCGACGCCGAACGGCTCGCGCGCATGCGGCGAGGCGCGGTGCTGGTGAACACCGCCCGCGGCGCGCTCGTCGACGAGGCGGCGCTGGCGGCGGCGCTGCGGTCGGGCCATCTGTCGGCCGCCGCGGTCGACGTGTTCGCGATCGAGCCGCCGGCGACCGACGGCCCGCTGTTCGCCGCGCCGAACCTGATCCTGAGCCCGCATCTCGGCGGCTCGACGGCCGCGGCGCTCACGCGGACCGCGCGTGCCGCGGCCGACGCCGTGATCGAGGCGCTTCGCGGATGACGGCCGCGCCCCTCGCCCCGCCCCGCCTGCTCGACGTCGGCGAGGCGGCGCTCTGCGTCGAGTTCGGCGAGACCGTCGACCCGGCGCTGAACGCGCGTGTGATCGCGCTGGACCGGGCGCTCGCCGTCCTCGCCCCGCCGGGGGTGGTGGAGACGGTGCCGACCTATCGCTCGCTGCTGGTCCACCTCGATCCGCTGGTGGCGGACGTGGGATCGCTGAAGGCGACGATCCTCGAACTGGTGGCCCGGCCGGCGGAGGCGACGGGCGCGCGGCGGCGATGGATCGTGCCGGTGGTCTACGGCGGGGCCCACGGCGAGGATCTGGCCGCGCTGGCCGAACGGCACGCCATGAGCGAGACGGCCCTGGTGGCGCGCCATGCCGGGGCGGTGTACACCGTCTTCATGATCGGCTTCATGCCGGGCTTCACCTATCTGGGCGGGCTCGACCCGGCGCTCACCACGCCGCGGCGGCCGGAACCGCGGGCCAGGGTGCCCGCCTTCTCGATCTCGATCGGCGGGGCACAGACGGCGATCGGCAGCCTGCCGGCCCCCAGCGGCTGGCACCTTCTCGGCCGCACGCCGGTCCGCACCTTCCTGCCTGGACGCGATCCGGTCTTCCTGTTCGCCCCGGGCGACGAGATCCGGTTCGACCCGGTCGGCGCGGAGGCCTGGGACACGCTCGACGCCCGCGCCGAGGCCGGGGAGCCGGTGGCCCGCGAGGGGCCGGGATGAGCGCGCTGATGGTCGAGGCGTGCGGCCCGGGCACCACGGTGCAGGACGCGGGCCGCACCGGGTTCCGCCGGTTCGGGGTTTCGACCGCGGGGGCGATGGACCGCCTCGCCCTGGCGCTCGCCAACGTGCTGGTCGGCAACCATCCGGGAACGGCCGCCGTCGAGTTCACGCTGGTGGGAGGCCGCTTCCGAACGGTCGACACGACGGTCGCGGTGGCCGCGGTCGGTGCATTTCTGACGGTGGACGGGCGACCGATTCCAGCGGGGTCGGGCGCGCTGGCCGGGCCAGGAGCCTCGATCGCGGTCGGACCGGCCAGGGGCGGGGTCTATGCCTATCTGGCCTTGGGTGGGGGCATCGACAGTCCTCCGGCGATGGGCAGCCGGTCGGTGCATCGCCGTTCGGCCATCGGCGGCGGCCCCCTCGGTCCGGGCGACATGCTGCCGCTGGGCCCGGACGGAGCGGACGTCCCGCGGCGACTGCCCCTGCCGGAGCCCGCGACGGGGCCGATCCGGCTGATGTTCGGGCCGCAGGACGACCATTTCACCGATGCTGCGCTGGCGGCGCTGACGGCGACCGACTGGACCGTCATGGCGCGGTCCGACCGCATGGGGTGCCGGCTGGACGGTGCCGTTCTCACCCATGCGCGGGGTTTCAACATCGTCTCGGACGGGGTGGTCCCCGGCAGCGTTCAGGTTCCCGGCGACGGCCGGCCCATCGTGCTGATGCGGGACTGCCAGACGACCGGCGGCTATCCCAAGATCGCGACGGTGATCGGGCCCGACCTCGACCGGCTGGCGCAGGTGCCGCCGGGCGGGACGGTGCGCTTCGCCGCCGTCGCGCGGACGGAGGCGGTGGCCGCGGCCGCCGCGCTGCGCCAGCGCATCGACGGCCTGGCCGCCCTCGCCCGTCCCGCCGGTGCCGACCCCTCCAGCGAGGACCTTCTGGCGCTCAACCTGATCGGCGGGGTGGTGGACGCGACCGCGGCGGGGTGACGCCTCGTCTCAGCCCGCCGTCCAGGGCGCCACGGTCCGGCCCGCCGCCTCCAGGCGGGTCCGCAGGGTGCGTGCCATCGTGACGGCGGCGGGGTTGTCGCCGTGGACGCAGACCGTGTCGATCCCGACCGTCAGCCGCTTGCCCGACACCGACGTGATCGCGTTGGTCGCCACCATGGCGAGGACCCGTGCGCAGGCCTCCTCGACGTCGTGGATCACCGCCCCCGGCTTCGACCGTCCGGTCAGGTTGAAGGTGTCGTCGTAGGTGCGGTCGGCGTAGACTTCGCGCATGGGCGTCAGGCCCGCGCGCCCGGCCGCGCGCTCGGTCGCGGTGCCGGGCATGACCATGAAGGCCAGTCGCGGATCGACCGCGCGGATGCCGCGCGCGACCGCGTCGGCCAGCGCGTCGTCATCGGCCGCCGCGTTGCCCAGCGCCCCGTGCGTCTTCACGTGCGTCACCGGATGGCCGACCAGCGCCGCCACCCCCATCAGCGCGCCGACCTGATAGGCGACGAGGTTCTCCACCTTCCGCGGTGTCGCGTCGGGCAGCAACCGGCGGCCGAAACCGATCAGGTCGTGGAAGCCTGGGTGCGCGCCGATCGCGACGCCGTTGCGCCTCGCCGTCTCGACCGTGCGGCGCATGGTGTCGGGGTCGCCGGCGTGCAGGCCGCAGGCGACGTTCGCGGTGGTGACGATGCCCAGCATCGCATCGTCGTCCCCCATGGCCCACGGGCCGAAGCCCTCTCCCAGGTCCGCGTTCAGGTCGATGCGCATCTTTCGCCCTCCTTCGCGCTGCGGGCCGTTCCCCGATCCCGCACGCCGATGGTATACCGGTGATCGACCAACCTGGACCGGATTCCGCCATGGCCAGCAAACGGCTCCTTTATCTCGGCAACGGCCGAAAGTTCCAATCGGTGGCGAAGCTGGACGAGCGGTTCGAGGGTTGGGGCCTCACGGTCGACCGATACTGGGCCTTCAACGGCGAGTTTCCGGACAGCCTGGACGGCTACGACGGGATCTTCGTTTCGGGCAGCCCCCACGGCGCCTACGAGGACGTGCCCTTCATCGTTCGCGAGCACGGGCTGATCCAGGATGCGGCGGCGCGCGACATCCCGATGCTCGGCATCTGCTTCGGCAGCCAGATCCTCGCCTCGGCCCTGTGCGGGCGCGACCAGGTCTTCCGGCGGCCGTTCTGCGAGATCGGCTACAAGGCGCTGCCGGTCGCGGCGGCGGCGAAGGACGACGCGGTCTGCCGCGACCTCGGCGACAGCGTGCACATGTTCGTCTGGCACAATGACGAGGTGCGGGCCGACCATCCGGACATGACGATCCTGGCGTCCTCCGACCAGTGCCCCAACCAGATCTGGCGCTATCGGGACAAGCCCTTCTGGGGCATCCAGGGCCATCCCGAGATCACCCGCGATCAGGCGCCGGTCTGGTTCGAGGAGAACCGTGACCGAATGACGAAGGACGGGGCGGACGTGGATCAGCTCAAGCGCAGCGCGGACGAGGCGGCCGAGGCCAAGACGATGCTGACCCGCTTCGTCGAGCACGTGCAGCGCGGTTGAGGGGATCGGGGCGATGGTGCAGACGGCGTACTGGTTCGAGAAGACGGAGTTCGAGGGGCGGCTCGCCCGGGTGCAGGCGGCGCTCCGGGCCGGCGGCCACGACGCGCTCCTCGCCTTCATGCCGGAGACGGTGACGTGGATCACCGGCTTCTTCACCCGCGCCTACGGGGGGTTCCAGTTCGCCATCGTGCCGGCGTCCGGCCTTCCGACGGTCTTCTGCCGCGACGTGTCCGCCTACTACGTCGACAGCACCTGCGTCTTTCCCGACCGGGTGATGTGGTCGGACAGCGACGACCGCATCGCGGTGGCCGTGGAGGCCATCCGCAGCCGCGTCGGACCGGCCCCGCGCCTCGCGGTCGAGATGGCGGCGTGGCCGCTGTCGGTGGCGCGCCACGAGGGCATCAGGGCGGGCCTTCCCGGTTCCGTCTGGGCGGACGAGAGCGACCTCGTCGCCCGCATGCGGCTGGTGAAGTCGCCGGCGGAGATCGCCTATCAGCGCCGCGCCGCGAAGGCGGCGGAGGCGGGGATGGCGGCGGCGGTCGCCACGGTCGGCGTCGGCGTCAGCGAGCGGGAGATCGCGGCCGAGGTCTGCGCGGCGATGATCCGCGCCGGCAGCGACCTGCCGGGTCCTGGCGTCATGTCGTCCGGCGAGCGCGCCTTCCACCTGCACGGCGGCTATTCCGACCGTGTTCTGGCACGCGGCGACATCGTGCAGATCGAGACCACGCCCAACGTGAAGCACTATCACGCCCGCTTCATGCGCCCGATCCGTGTGGCCGAGGCGAGCGACGCGGACCACCGGACGGTCGAGCGGCTGGTCGCGATTCAGGATGCGGCGCTGGCCGCGGTGCGGCCGGGCGTGCCGGCCACGGTGCCCGACCGGATCTATCGCGAGGGCGTGCTGTCCTCCGGACTGCGGGAGACCTACACCAACAAGACCTTCTATTCCGTCGGCCTGCTGCTCCAGCCCAACGGCGGCGAACCGCTGGAGGCGCACCCGGCGGCGACCTGGTCGTTCGAGCCGGGCATGGTCTTCCACACCTACGTGCTGGCCAGCGGCTTCGGCATGTCGGAGACGATCCTGATCACCCCCGACGGACACGAGCGTCTCACCGGGTTTCCCCGCCGCCTGTTCGTCAGCGGGGGCTGATCCCCAGCGCCGCCAGCCGGCGCTCCAGCCGGCGCATCAGCGCGTCGATCTCGGCATGGTCGGCCGGGTCGAGCCGCGGTCCCGGCGTGCGGACGTGCGCGGAGGCCAACGCACCCCGCCGGCGCAGGATCTCCTTGCGCACCGCGAGGCCCGTCCCCGGCTGCGTCTCGTGCCGGATGACCGGCAGGTGGGCGTCGAACAGGTCCTCGGCCCCGTCGTCGCCCGCCGCGATCCGGCGGCAGACCTCCACCAGCATGTCCGGGAAGGCGTAGCCGGTCATCGCGCCGTCGGCGCCGCGCCGGATCTCCTGCGGCACGAACAGCCCGCCGTTGCCGACCAGGACCGAGAGGCGCCGCCGCCCCCCCTCGCGCTCGTTCCGGCGCAGGCGCGAGAGCTTGGCGAGACCGGGCCAGTCCTCGTGCTTGAGCATGACGACCTGGGGCATGCGGTCCGCGATCGCCTCGATCGTGGGGACCGAGATCGTGACGCCGACACCGAGGGGGAAGTCCTGCAGGACGATCGGGACGGACGGGCCCACCGCCTCGCAGACGGCGGCGAAATAGCCGATCACCTGCTCCTCGGTCTTCTGCGACGGCTGCGGCGCCACCATGATGCCGGCGGCTCCCTCATCCATGCTCTCCTTCGCCAGGGCCGAGAGCGCCGTCAGCCCGGGGTTGCTGACGCCGACCACGACCGGCACGCGCCCGTCCACCCGGCGCATGACCCGACGCAGCAAGGCGCCGCTCTA
>Ga0315907_10008140_pt1 | contig 10810 bp, 9 predicted proteins | sample LakEriMetagenome_3_FD_203525 | JGI IMG/M metagenome (GOLD analysis project Ga0315907, IMG submission 203525) | Freshwater fungal communities from buoy surface, Lake Erie, Ohio, United States - Buoy 12 MA123 | ecosystem: Environmental > Aquatic > Freshwater > Lake > Lake biofilm | place: USA...
CTTCGCAATGAATGGCACTTCGACGGACATAGCGGCCTGGGCGCGCAAGTGGCATTGAATTACCAGAACATCAATACCGTAAGCGGACAACTCGATTACAATCCCACAGACGAAATCCGCTCCCAATTATGGGGTGTAAATACGCGCACGCGACGCTACGAAGCATCAGCTAAAGTGGGATATGTTTTTCCCGGTAAACCCTGGAAGAGTTTCGGATCACAATACAACGCGCTTTACCACGACCAACAAGGAGATTATGGTTTTCAATCCTACAATGGCGAGCAACGAAGCGGACGAGTGAATCTGCTCTTCGCTTCGCGCATTTTGAATGAATCGAACACCTTCACCACGGGCTTCACCTATGTCTTCGATGACTATCGAGATACTTTGACATCCAATTTTGATTTCTACCAACACACATACCCTCTTGGCAGGCAAGAACGAGTGCCCGGTGTTTTCTTTGAATACACGTTGAAGATTCGCGATAAGTTCACACTCGTTGCCGGATTGCGCGAAGACCTGCACAACATGTATGGCGCGTTATTCACGCCACGCCTTCATGCGCGATATAGCATCAACGATCAAATGACATTGAAAGCGGTTGGTGGAATGGGATACAGAACTGCAGTTCTGGTAATGGACAATGTAGGGATGCTCGCATCGAATAGGTTCATTATGATTGAGGGCGACCAGGCACCCACGAGTAAATACAATGGTCTTGACATCGAGAAGTCAAGTAACGTAGGACTCGTTTTCACCTGGAAAGGCGACATTCGATACAGGCCGGCTACGCTGAGTATCGACGGCTTCATTACCAACTTCGAAAGTCAAGTGGTCGTAGATTATGAAACACCCGGATACGTTCACTTCTATAACCTCATGGGGAAAAGCTTCAGCAACAGTGCGCAAGTCGAGTTTCAATGGTCTCCTATTCGTCGATTCGACATTCGCATGGCCTATCGCTGGCTGGAAGCACGAACGGAATACCGCGATGGTCTGCGCGACCGCCCGCTGGTAAACCGTCATCGCGCCTTTACCAATCTGGCCTTTGAAACACGTAAAAAGCCAAACGGATCGCAATGGCGTTTCGACGCGACGGTGCAGTGGATTAGCCGCAAGCGCATTCCATTCGTGATCAGCAATCACGGAGAGCATGACAAAGAACCTTTAAGCAGTTGGTCGGACGACTATTGGCAGGTGATGGCTCAAGCGACCTACGTTTTCAAGACAAATCTGGAGTTGTATGTGGGCGGCGAAAACCTCACGAACTTCATGGTGCATGACGCTATCATTATGCCCTATGAAACAAGTTCTTCATTGTTCGACGGCTCGCTCCTGTGGGGACCTGTTTTCGGAAGAATGGGGTACGTTGGTTTGCGCTGGATGCTCTAAGCTACAATAAACTTAGTTGAACGTATTGGTGTTCGAAGTCTAGAAGCCAGCGTTTACGCTGAATACCTCCGCTATAACCCATGTAGGTTCCATCTTTACCGATAACGCGATGGCAGGGAATCAGGATCGGAATAGGGTTTTTGGCAATCGCTGAAGCCACCGCTCTGGTAAGCTTAATGTCACCCAATTGCCTGGCAATGTCCTCGTAGCTGTATGTTTTGGCAAAAGGAATTCGCATGAGCTCCTCCCACACCGTTTGTTGGAAGTGTGTGCCTTCCAGGTGCATGGGTATTTCTACGCTTGCTGAATTACCGTTAAAGAATAACGCGAGGGCATGGAGCACACGATGGAGCTCGTGGTCGAAATCGTCGGCACCGGGATCATCTACAAAATCAATACGAGATAGCAATCCTCCGTAGCCTTCGACGCGAAGCCAACCCATAGGAGATTGAAAGTGTACGACTGATTTGCGCATGGGGTTAAAGTAAAACAATTGACGCTTCACAAATCGTTCATTTGGCAAAGTTCTTAAAATCACTAATTTCGCATTTCGTTAAACCCTTAGATACAAGATGAAACAACTCGTAGTAGAATTCCCGAATCACTTGCGTGAAGCCCTCCAAATTGGCCGTTCCGCACAACTCAACCCATGCCATAAATCAATTCAAAATATCGTCATTTCCGGCTTAGGCGGAAGTGGCATCGGTGGAAAAATCGTGAGCCAGCTCGTGGCAGAAAAATGTCCGGTGCCCATTGTTTGCACCAGCGACTATGTGTTGCCTGATTTCGTAAACGAACATACGCTTGTCATAATAAGCAGCTACAGTGGTGACACAGAAGAAACGGTAGCGGCATTGCAAGAAGCAATGGCTAAAAATGCAGAGATTGCTTGCGTAACAAGCGGAGGTAAAATTCTGGCAGCAGCAAAGGAGAAGGGATTCAACCACATCATCATACCGGGCGGTAACCCTCCCCGTTCGATGTTCGGCTACAGTTCGGTTCAATTGTTCTTCCTACTTCGTCACTATGGTTTCATAGATGGTTCGTTCGAACAGGAAGTAGAAAACAGCGTTGCTCTTATCGAAAACAACATCGACGATATTCGTTCGGCCTCAAAAAACATCGCCGAAATGGTAGTGCACCGCATTCCGATTTTATATAGCGAAGCGATGTATGAGGGTGTAGCAATTCGCTGGCGCCAGCAAATCAATGAGAACTCTAAGATGCTTTGCTGGCATCACGTATTTCCGGAGATGAATCACAACGAACTCGTCGGCTGGACCGGCGGCGACAATCGCGTTGCTGTGATTGTAATTCGCAATGAGGACGATCACAAGCGTTCACAATTGCGCATGGAATTGTGCAAGAAGCTGATGGGCGAAAAGTGTGACACCATTATTGAAGCTTGGTCGAAAGGGAAAACACGCATCGAACGCACGATGTATCTCATACATCTTGGCGACTGGATCAGTATTGACTTGGCAGAGTTGCGCAACGAGGATGCTGTCGCTATTCCTGCCATTATTTTCTTGAAAAACGAGCTATCGAAAGTGAATTAATTTCACATGAAGAAGCCTGTTGTATTTCACGACTTAGGCAGCATGGATTACAAAGCGTGCTGGGATTTACAAGAGGCTTACTTCAACAAAACCGTTCAGATAAAATTTGATAATCGTGCGAAAGCACCTGAAGAACAAGTGGTCACTAGTGACCACTTGTTTTTTGTTGAGCATCCCCACGTATACACGCTTGGCAAAAGCGGTGATATGGCCAACCTTCTCCTCGATGATGAAGCGTTGGCTAAGGTTGATGCGCGGTTCTACGCGATTAACCGAGGAGGCGATATTACTTACCATGGTCCCGGCCAAATTGTTGGCTATCCGATTTTCGATCTCGACCATTTCTTCTCCGACATTCACAAGTATTTACGTTTTCTGGAAGAGGCTATCATTCTAACCCTTGCCGATTATGGCATTCAGGCCGGACGAATTGAAGGGCTTACCGGTGTGTGGCTCGATGAATCGAACCCCGCCAAAGCGCGTAAAATTGCCGCTCTCGGTGTGAAATGCAGTCGTTGGGTTACGATGCACGGCTTTGCATTCAATGTGAATGCAGATCTATCCTATTTCAAAAACATCATCCCATGCGGCATAACTGATAAAGCCGTGACCTCAATGCATCTTGAGCTTGGGCGACAGCTAGACTTTGAAGAAGTAAAAGAAAGATTGAAGCATCACCTTGCGGAGGTCTTCGAATTGAGTTGGGTGAAAGAACCCTGATACAGAATTGGGTCTTAATCGGTTATTTTTGCTTACACCAAAATTGCTTATGGACAAACCACGTGTTGGAGTATTAGGGGGAGGATCTTGGGCTACCGCTCAAGTGAAGTTGTTGTGTAAAAACACCGATAAAGTGTATTGGTGGATGCGCAATAAAGAAGCAATCGACCACATACGTCAGTTTGGCCATAACCCCAATTACATCCAGAGCATTGAGTTTGAAAAAGAACAGCTGCATGTAACCGACGACTTGCAGGCGGTCATCGACAATAGCGACTACATTATAGTTGCCATACCTTCTGCCTTCGTCCATGAAGCGTTTGAGCACTACAAGCCTACCGGGCTGGAAAAGAAAGTGCTTTTTTCAGCAATCAAAGGCGTCATCAACGAATTCGATTCTATTCCTGCCCGTTACTTTCACAAACAGTTGGGAGTTCCGTATGAAAATATCGGAATCGTGTGCGGCCCCTGCCATGCCGAAGAGGTGGCAATGGAGAAGCTTTCTTATCTCACTATTGGTTGCTCCGATATTGAGAAGGCTGACCTCATGGCCACCATGTTGGGTTGTAGGTTCCTAAAAACGAATACTACCGAAGACGTTTTCGGGGCGGAGTTGGCGGCAATTCTCAAAAACGTCTATGCTGTTGCTTCCGGAATTTGCCATGGCTTAGGGTATGGCGATAATTTTCAGGCCGTGTTGATTAGCAGTGCCATTCGCGAAATGGAGCGATTCATTGATACCGTGCATGAGGTTCACCGCGACGTGAAGAGCAGCGCTTATCTGGGCGACTTGCTCGTTACCGCATACTCACCCTACTCGCGCAACCGCACGCTGGGAACCATGGTAGGAAAAGGGTATAGTGTGAAGTGGGCAACGATTGAAATGAACATGGTGGCTGAAGGATATTACGCTGCGCGTGGCATTCATGAAATCAATAAAAAGTTCAACGCAGACATTCCGATTGCTGATGCCGTGTATCGGATTCTTTACGAGAAAATCTCTCCGGTGATGGAGATGCGGATTTTGACGGACAAGCTTTCTTAGTGACTAGTGGCTAGTGGCTAGTGACTAATGATTCGTGGCTAACTGTGTTCATAAACAACATGGGCGGCAATAAGAGCAAGGTGATTCGAGTTTTTAATTTGCTCGAACAATCAGAAAACAATGAAGCTCATTCTTTTCCTTCTTATCCTCTTCACTAGCGCGCGTCTCGACGCGCAAGTGCAAGAGTTCAAGGACCAATATCCAAACGGCAAAACGCGCAGTGAAGGAAACTATGTCAATGGTTTCGAAGAGGGTTTGTGGAAATACTATTATGAAACAGGAACACTTCAGGAGGAGGCCAACTACAAAAAAGGAAAGCTGAACGGAAGCGTAAAACGCTATCATACGAATGGTAAAGTCATGGTTGACGGCTACTTCAACATGAATGCCCAAGACAGCATTCAGCTTACGTACACCTCGGAAGGTACGCTGGTCGAGGAAGGGTATTTCACCAACGGGATTAAGACGGGCAAATGGAATTACTTCTTTCCTTCGGGCGACACCATGATGGTGGAAGAATTTCTGGGCGGAGAAGAATTGCTTTGGCTGTATTGCGATGCCAACAAGCTGCGCACCATCACGCATGGCTTCGGTGTCATGGAAGAGAAATTTGACAACGGGAAAATTCTGCGCAGTTCATCCTATCAAAACGGCCGTCTGAATGGTCCTTATCTAGAAAACTATAACGGAGGTTCTGCGCGCATTCGCGGCAATTACAAAGAAGGTAAGGAAGATGGACTATGGGAAGAGTTGTACCCTTCCGGCAATGTGAAACGCCATTCGCATTATAAACTCGGTGTGTGGCACGGACAGTTCACCGAGAAGTATTCCAAGGGACAGGTTTCCATCACGGGAACCTATACCGATGGCAAGAAAAGCGGCCACTGGACGTGGTATATGGAAAACGGGACCAAGGACATGGAAGGAGATTTCGATAATGACCTGCAAGAGGGCGAGTGGACGTTTTACTATGGCAATGGTGAGCGCGAATACTGGGGATTGTATGAGAAGGGAAAGATGAACGGCTTCTGGCAATGGCAATACTGGGAAGGCCAAAAGTGGAAGTCCGGTGACATGGTGAACGACAAAAAACACGGACTGTGGAAGTACTGGTATGAAAGCGGCAAGCCCATGATGGAAGGCAATTTCAAATTCGATCTGGAAGAAGGCGAATGGACATCGTGGTACACCAACGGATACATTCAAGACATCGGGAATTATGAGCACGGCCAGATGAATGGCAAGTGGACAGGTAACCATCCCAACGGAGTAAAAAGCTATGAGGGCCAGTGGAGCATTATCAAAAGCAAAGACCAATTTGCTCAAACCATGAGCGACTTGTACAAAATCAAAACAGACACGCTTCCTAAGATCAAATCAGGCGATGTGAAGCAAGGAAAATGGACCTACTGGAACGATAAAGGCGGCATTGAAAAAATGGAAACTTACGGGTCTGACGGCTCATTGAACGGGCCTTATGAATCATACAACAACGGCAGACTCGACAGCAAAGGCAGCTACAAAAACGGCAAGCCCGATGGTAAATGGTCATACTTCCATCCGCACGGAGCACCCATGCGCGACTGCACATTCAAAGCAGGCAAATTGAATGGGAAGAGTGTGGTTTACGATTCGCGGGGACGCGTTATCGAGCAATCAAATTACAAGAACAACAAACTTGACGGCACCTACATCAGTTACGATGAGAAGACCGGTAAAGAATTGATGCGCATTGAATATGACAATGGCAAGGCCAAACAGAATTAACGCTTTCTATTTCCCTGCATTCATCATCTGCTCAATCTCTTCCACCTCTATAGCGAATCGATCGAACATATCAACGTTGCCGTTTTCGGTGATGACAATGTTGTTTTCAATGCGAATACCCAAGCTCTCTTCCCGGATGTAAATGCCGGGCTCCACAGTAAACACATTTCCTGCAGCGACTGGAATTGTCCAGTCGCCCAAATCATGCACATCCAACCCCAAAAAGTGTGAGGTGCCGTGCATGAAATACTTTTTATACGCCGGCCATTCGGGGTTTTGATTCTTCACGTCATCCATAGAGATGAGCTTCAGATCTACCAACTCCTTCGTCATCAACTCTCCCACTTGCTTGTGGTATTCGTGCATGAGAACGCCGTGCTTAAGCAATGCCTTGGCTCCCTTCATTACGTTCAATACCCCATTGTATACGTCCTTCTGGCGTGGTGAAAACCTTCCGTTCACGGGAATGCAACGCGTCATATCTGCATTGTAGTTGCCGTATTCAGCACCTACATCCATCAGCAACAAATCGCCGTCTTTGCAGGGCTTATCGTTGTCGATGTAGTGAAGCACACAAGCGCTGAATCCGCTGGCAATAATGGGTGTGTAAGCAAAGCCGCGTGAACCCTTGCTCAAAAACTCATGCATGTATTCCGCCTCGAGTTCATACTCCATAACACCGGGCTTCACCATTTTCATGACGCGCTCAAAACCTCCGCGTGTAATGTCGATGGCGCGCTGAAGTTGGTCAACTTCCTCTTTTCCTTTCACCGCACGCAGGCGATGCATGATAGGCGCGCTGCGCTCAATGCGATAGTGCGGATAGTGTTCGCGCACCCATTTCGAGAAGCGCGCTTCACGTGTTTCTACTTCGATAACAGCGCGTGTGTGCTCATTGTTGTTGAGATATATGCACGATGCTTCCGCAAGTATTGCTTTGAAAACGCGTTCAAATTCGCCCAACCAATACACGGTCTTTACTCCGGTTTGAGTTCGTGCTTGTTCCTTCGTAAGCTTCGCTCCTTCCCAAATGGCAATGGTTTCACTTGTTTCCTTTAAGAACAAAACTTCACGATGGTGCGCGTGAAAAGAATCCGGAAACAGGAGCAAGATGCTTTCTTCCTGGTCGACTCCGCACAAGTAAAAAATATCGGTTGCTTGCTTGAATGCAAAATGACCGTCGGCACTCGTCGGATAGGTATCGTTGCTGCAGAAAACAGCAACACCACCCTTTTGCATATGCGATGCGAATCGTTTGCGAGCGCCGTTGTAGAAATCGGCTGAGAGCTGTTGGTAGCGCATGGATTAGTCGTTAAGTAAAAACCATTTCATCACTTCATCTTCACCGATATCGCGCGAGGCCTTTTTGCCAATTACCGCGTGAATATCCTTCGGAGAAATACCGCTTGCAGGGCGCTTCCACGTAAGGTCGCTCATTTCGATTGGCTTACCTGCAGGAATGCCCTTCGCTGCTACGAGGCTTCTGCGTGCATTGGCACGTGCAGGAGCTTCGCTTTCGAGCGCCTTCATTTCAAAGGTGCCGAGCAATTCGAATGTGCGGTGCATACGCTTCTGGAAGTGCTTGAGGTCTTCCTTGTCCATGGCGTGATAGTGGTCGTTGCCGGGAAGCGTCTTATCGTGTGTGAAGTGTTTCTCCAGCACAGCAGCTCCCAGCAAGGTTGCAACCTCCAGCGTATGCATGTCTTTCGGCAACGTGTGATCGCTGTAGCCCGGCACAACATCGGGGAAAAGTCGAATCATGTCTTTGATCATGCCCAGGTTTGCGTTCTCATCCATCGTTGGGTAGTTGAGCACACAGTGCATCAAACACAATTTGTTGCCGTGCTTCTCGATGGTTTCTACCGCCTGCATCACTTCCCATTTGTAGGCAGCGCCGGTTGAAAGAATAATAGGCTTACCGAATGAGCATTGGTACTCGATGAAAGGGAGATTGGTCAAATCACTGCTGCTGATTTTGAACACAGGCATGAGATCATTGAGAAACGTAGCGCTCTCGACATCGAAAGGCGTGCTCATAAACTCAATACCGGCCGTTTCGCAATAGCGTGCAAGTTCTTCGTATTCCTTCTTCCAGAATTTGTCATACTTCTTGAAAAGTTCAAACTGCGATCGTGTAGGTTCCTTGGTAATATCCCAGTAGTAGGGAGAGTCTTTACTGGCGATGGTTTCAGCCTTGTACGTTTGGAATTTGATGGCTTGAGCACCACCCTCAGCAGCTTCATCGATGAGGCGCTTTGCCAGCTCCATGGAGCCTTCGTGGTTTACACCCGCTTCGGCTATCACATAGGGATTGTGCAGCACACGAGGGTTGTAGTTCTGGAGAAAGGAAACTAATTTCATGCGACTAAAATAATGCGGAAAGAGGGATGCATTGCAATGCTTCCATGCGCCAACGTGAGGCGAATAGGATGCTTAAAGTGATTGCCGGTAGCTCTATTCACCACCATCCATGCAAGCGCAGGGCGGCGACATAATGATTTTACACTTTGGCAGCCCTGCCTTGAGGCGCTGTTGGGTCTCTCTGCTCATTGCATTGTTAAGCACGTCAAGTACTTTCAGCTGTTGCATTTCGCTGAGGACCTCCGGGTAATACGTAACCGGATTGTCCCACATGGCAAGGGTTTCAAGCTCACTCAATTGTTCAATTTCATCGGGAATTATTTCGATGATGTTATCTGCAAGATCGAGTGTTTTCAGGTGCTTCAATTGAAAAACACTCGGTGGTATTGACACAATATCGTTGTGCTGGCATTGCAGCACTTGCAAAAGAGGAATTGAACGAAAGCTGTTCGGCAATTCTGACAGTCGACATTTATTCAGTTTCAATTCTTGCAAATTCTCCAGCTCAAATATCTCTTGCGGAAAATTCGTGAGTTTTTGTTTTGAAAGATCCAAGCGCAATACACTTGCAGGATTGACAAGCGCTTCGTCGACACTCGTATACACGTGCACCGTGTCGAGGTCCTTCAGCGACAATATTTGCGCCTGTGTATTCAAGCCTGAAAGGGCGAATACAACCGACCATGCTATAAGTGTTTTGATAGCCATTCTCTTGCTGTTCGACAATCATCTTCAATGGCAGCTCTTAGCGCATCGATTGACTCAAATTTCCGTTCATCGCGCAGTCGGTGTAAAAACGCCACGCTAATCACTTCCTCATACAGATTCTTGTCGAAATCGAAGATATGTGTTTCAAGGTGAACTTTTCCTTTGCTTTCGACGGTTGGACGAATTCCTATGTTGGTTACACCGTTAAAATTTCCGAACGGCGTAAGCACCCTAACGACGTAAACACCATTTGCAGGAACCAATTTGTGCTCAAACGAGAGACGCAAGTTTGCTGTTGGGAAACCCAGGTGTCGCCCTAACTGACGATTCTGAAAAACTATTCCACCCACAGTGTATGGTCGACCTAAAAAGGTGGCTGCTTCATTGACGTCGCCGCGCTCAAGTGCTGTGCGAATCTTCGTTGAGCTTATCTCAATGTCATCTATTTCCAACGCCGGTATCTCCTGAACAGAGAAGCCAAAAACATCCGACAATTCCAATAGCGTTTTGAAGTCGCCTTCTCTGTTTCGTCCAAAGCGATGATCATGGCCAACCACCACGGTATGAGCGTTAATTCCTTTCACCAGAAAATCGCGTACATATTCGAAAGCCGAAAGCCTGGAAAGCTCTGTTGAGAAAGGATGCACCACCAGATGATCCAAGCCGGCCACACGAAGCTCCTCAATTTTTTCCTCAGGCGATGACAGCAATGACACGCGATGATCATCGGGGTATAATACCATGCGAGGGTGAGGATAGAACGAGAGCAGCACTGTTTCTCCCTCTACTTGACGCGCTATTTCTTTGATACGTGCCAACAGGGCTTTGTGGCCACAATGCACGCCATCGAACGTGCCGATGGTCACAACAGCATTGCGAAAGACCGGTAGCGATGAAAAATCGTAATGAACCTGCACGGGCGCAAAGGTAGACGAAGGGAAGTTGCGGCAAACAAAAAGGCCCTCCGAAGAGAGCCTTTTCTATTGCGAGATACAAATTAACGAGTCACATTGAATTGGCGGCTAAACATCTTTTCACCGTCAATTACCATATTGAAAATATAGTTCCCTGCGGGATACTCACTTACATTAAGATTAAATGAGTTTGAACCTTGATTGTAAAGGCCAATGTTGTCGAATGTTACGAGCTTTCCTTGAATATCGCGCACTTCATACGCGATGTAGGAAGCTGCTTTCAAGTCAAAACTAATACGTGTATTGGTAGAAGCTGGGTTGGGGCTGATAGCAAAGCCGTTGAT
>Ga0315907_10008141_pt1 | contig 10809 bp, 9 predicted proteins | sample LakEriMetagenome_3_FD_203525 | JGI IMG/M metagenome (GOLD analysis project Ga0315907, IMG submission 203525) | Freshwater fungal communities from buoy surface, Lake Erie, Ohio, United States - Buoy 12 MA123 | ecosystem: Environmental > Aquatic > Freshwater > Lake > Lake biofilm | place: USA...
ACTTTCGTGAAAAAACTATACAGCGCATTTGTAGGTATCGATGCTGCCATGTTCGAAATCAACCCGGTTTTGAAAACATCAGACGATCGTATCATCGCCGTAGATGCTAAAGTGACGATGGATGGCAATGGCCTTTTCCGTCACAAAGAAATCGCTGAAATGCGCGACACTACCGAGGAAGATCCTTTGGAAGTGGAAGCCACTGCCGCTGGTTTGAATTACGTGAAACTCGACGGTAACGTGGGTTGTATGGTAAACGGCGCTGGTTTGGCAATGGCTACCATGGATATCATAAAACTATCAGGTGGTGATCCCGCTAACTTCCTCGATGTAGGTGGTACTGCTGATGCGAAGCGCGTAGAAACAGCTTTCCGTATGATCCTCCGCGATCCAAACGTAAAAGCTATTTTGGTAAATATCTTCGGTGGTATCGTTCGCTGCGACCGTGTTGCCCAAGGTATTGTTGACGCATACAAAAACATTGAAAATATCAATGTTCCGATCATCGTTCGTCTTCAAGGTACCAATGCAGTTGAAGCAAAACAATTGATTGATGAATCAGGTCTAGCTGTTCACTCAGTAATCACCTTGCAAGAGGCTGCTGACAAAGTGAAAATGGTCATAGGCCAATAATCATATTCGGTTTTACCGATTCTTAAAAAGCCCTTCTTTTACAAAAAGAAGGGCTTTTTCGTTTTAGATTGTATCTTAGGTGATTAACCTCTAACCACGACTTCGCTTGAGATCATTTCTATTCGCCATTATTGTTATTTTTTGCAATCACCTCTTTGCACAAACACCTTTTGAACGCAATACACTTATTGAATCAAAAAGCAGTGTAGAACATATAACTCCTTTGGGAGAAAATTTTCTAGTTCAACTCAGAGGTGGTCATCCGTTGTACAACTCCTATCACTATCAATGCCTCAATGCAAGTGGTGAGTTGGTATGGGAACTGAATGATGGTTTTACCTACATGCAACACACGCAAGCTTGTGTTCGTGACGATGGTTCGGTGGTGATATTTAACTTCGAAAATGGATGCGATTATTTTTCAAGTGCTTTTGAAGTATTGATCGTTAATGCTCAAGGTGACATCATTAATCAATGGGTTTTTTCGGATATAGAAAATTCGCCATTGGTTGCAGAGTACACTTTAACGACCGCATTAGCCAATCAAAATACACTAGCCATCGGTTCACAGCAAGGCTTGCAATTGTTTGATTTGATCACAGGAACTTTAGGGCCTATCATTCCGGTGGATTCAGATGTAATGCCACTCGAAATAGTAGCAATGGATCAAGAACATTTGGTTTTTTATAATGGACTAAAGGCTGTTATCATCAACTGGATATCTTCGGCCACCACGAGTTTTGATTTCGTTCAGCCTACTCAAAAACTCTCACTGCACGGTGAAGCGTTTTATGCCATTGAAAATATGGCCATTCGGAAGTATTCGCTAGATGGTGTTGTCCTCGAAACATATACGTTGAATGAGGGAACATTCATTGCTCATAGCACATGGAATTCAAACGTATTGATGGCAATTGTTAGTCATCCGACTGCATGGGAGGAAGCGAAAATTTTTAGTGAAACATTAAGTGAATTGGGGAGCTTCGAAATAGTAGATTCTCATTTATTTGACATCAGCACTTTTGAAAATGCAGGTGATCAATATTGGCTGGGCGGCACCAATAGAACCTTGGATAATAGCGGCTGGAGAGCGGTTGTCAAATCTTATCCATTTTTTAGCGAACCGTTCATCACTCAGCAGGATATTGGCGTTACAGATGTTCAATTTAGTAATTTGCATTTCATAGCAACGCAAGGAGCAGCGCCACCAAATATTTTATACGCTTTGGTAGGCGACATAGAAGTATCGGTGACTAATTTTTCGGAGAATACAGTTCAGGATTGGTCCGTGCATTATAATCTACCCATTTTTTTTCCACCTCCTTTTTGCTCGAGTGCGGTGGATTTTCGGACAAGTACCACCGCTATTGAAGTGGGGCAAACGAGCTCCATCACTATGTTGAATGTGCCATTGACTTATGCCTATAATTTGGAAGATCAGGAAGTGACCAATTTTTCCTATTGCATTTCTTCTCTCGGCCCTAACAACTTCTTAGACGATTACCCCGACAATGATTCCTTTTGCATCGAAAGTTCAGCGATCTACACGGGTGTGAAAGAAATGGATGCTCTTGGCTTTTCTTATCTAATCCAAGAAGAATCCATTCAACTCACCTGCAACGACGCCATTCAATATGTGCTAGTTGACATGCAAGGCCGTGTGATTGATTTAGGTAAAAAGTCAAAAGGCACCAACACCATTTCTACCCAAGCACTTTCATCGGGTATTTACGCGGTAACCGTTTGGAATCAGCAGTTTTCGAAAACTATACGCTTTTCTAAATAAAGAAAGAGATGAAAAAAGTACTACTCCTTATGCTACTTGTTGAATGCTTCGTGCACAAGGCAAATGGGCAGTTGACAGAAGTGCAATACTCTTCTACTCAAAACATGCACTACACGCGTGTAGAAAAGAGTGCTGATGGTTATTACGCTTTCGGGTTGGGAAATAATTCATCGTATCTAGACGCCCCGTATTTGGCCAAATTTTCTTCCAATACCTTGACCACTGGAATTGAAAATTTGCCTATTACACTGGTGGACTATATTCGTGTAAACGACACCTTGGAATATGGTCTAAGTGCATTTCCCGCTTGCGATTTTTCTTCGGTGGCAACCTACATGTTTGCTTCAGTGATAGAGTTTGATGGAAATTTGAATGAAGAAAACACCTTCAGTTTTTCAGGTGAAAATCTAAACTCTTATTTGAGGCCACAATTGCACTTGGTGAACGATTCTCTCCTGCTCATTTATGGCGGTCAATATGTTTACACCATGAACCTGCATTCTCAAGAATTTGTCGAAGGTTTTTTAAATGTCTTTCCTTCCGACTATCATGCGGTGAGTATAGGTAATAATGAAGTGGTGCTTTACAACGAAGGGTACATCTATCGTTTGAACGTCCTCACTCTTGAAGTAATTTTATTAGCGGAGACCAACACCCTTCAATCCTTGGCTTGGAGCGCCCCGCATCAAGTCCGATTGTTCGATAGTTATGTAGCGCTTTACGATGATCAAGAAGTGCAATTGGCGAGTTTCATTTTTCCCTCATCTGAGCTTTCTACTGCACAAGTAATAGTAGAAAATGGTACCATAAAAGTGATGACCGAAGAGGTGAATGATCATTCGAAAAGGGCTTACACCTTCGATCTCAATCTCAATTTGCTCGAAACTTTGCTTCTCGACGATGCGGATGAATTAAATGTAGAGTATTTTTTATGGCTAGAAGATCGTGTTTTTTTAGCAGGTAATCGACGTCCCAATAGTAACTGTCATCAACTAAATTTTCGGTATAACGATTTCAATGGACAGGTCATTTCTCCAAGAACAGAAGATGTTTCAGTGGATAATGTTCAGGTGAATAATATTCATACCATTATCAATAGTTTCCCGTCCGGCGTTTTTTCGATGGTGGTGAGAGGTGATGTTCAAGTTACGGTAACGAACCATTCTGATGTACCCGTTTCTTCTTATTGGTTGACATGGCAGGTATTCGAACAAGCAAATGGAATGACTCCGGAATGCCACATAGGGGAAGGGATACGCTTCAATCAACCCTTCCAAGAATTGGCACCGGGCCAAACTCTTACTTTATCCTATGATAACACTTTTATCGGATCATTTTGGCCTCAAAGCTTAGGCACTACTTTCAATCATGTATTTTGTATCACTTCATTAGCCCCAAATCAGTTCATCGATAAAGATCAATCCAATGACACGTATTGCGCACAGATTGAGCATGTCATCACATCCGTTGAAGAATTGAATACGGGATCATTCGTGCTCCAAAAACTAAACGGATCATGGCTATGCACCAACGTGCGTGGCGCACAAATTGAATTATTCGACCTCACAGGACGATTGTTACTCCGAACTAGAAGCACAGAAGATCAATTCTTTTTACCTGAAGTAAAAGAAAACGCAGCATTCACTTTGGTGCGAATTACCAAAGGCGAAGAACAACTGGTTCAGAAATTAAGCGACTTTTAAGGGAGGATTACCCAACCAACGCAAATAAGCAATGTGCGATTTCATCGCCATCCCAAACGTGCGATATACATTGTACCTCACTCCATGGCGCTCACAAACTTTGGCGATAATGGGTTGTATGTCGCGGTAATGAACGTGACTAATGCCAGGCACCAAATGGTGAATCACCTGAAAGTTGAGACCGCCCAACATCCAGTTGGCCACACCACTGGCTGGCGCAAAATCGGCTGTTGTTTTGATCTGATGAATAGCCCACTCATCTTCTATAGAAAGGTTCTTGTTATTGGCATCATGAAAATCGGTCGCCTCTACGGCATGCGCCATTTGAAACACTAACGAAAGAGTTAACCCAAAAATCGCATTAAAGAATAAGTAGCCGATGAAAAAAGGCTTGAAGCCCAACAGCATAATGGGTACTACAATATAAGATGCGATATAAAAGGCTTTTGAAACCCAAAATATAATATGCTCTGAAAGGGGAATTCTCATCGGCGTGCCTGATACTGATCGTTTAAAATACTTGTCAGAGTCCGTTAATAGCGCCCATAAGATGGTGCTGATGGCATACAAGAAAAACATGTACACGTGCTGGTACCGATGAATTTTTTTATGCGGCTGCGATTCACAGTGGCGAAGCACAGGCACTTTCATAATGTCATCATCAATTCCATCGATATTGGTAAACGTGTGGTGAATGCGGTTGTGTTTCAGTTTCCAGATGTACTGATTACTGCCCAATAAATTCATGGTGTAACTCATCACCTCGTTAAGCGCATGACTGCTGCTGTAACTGCCGTGACACGCGTCGTGCATTACGTTAAATCCTATCAAGGCCATCACTAACCCAAATAAGCCGGATAGCAAAAAGGAAATCCATCCGATGGGTAATACAAATACGATGAGAATATACAAGCTAAAAAAAGCCGTAAGCAGTATTATGCTCTTTGAAAACAACCTCCAGTCGCCAGTGCGTTTGCGGTTGGTGCTTTTAAAGTATTGATCGATCTCAGAAAGCAAGTCATCATAAAAGGGACTTCCTTTCGCTGCAAATTGGGCTTTATTCAAGTGACATCAGGTTTCTTACAAAGAACGGGAACAAATCCGTTCAACAAACGAATTATTTTTTTCGCACCATCATAAGTCCATCACGGAGTGATAGCAAAACGTTTTCTACCCGCTCATCTTCAGTGATGCGTTTGTTCAATTGCTGGAGTACTTGGGTTTCTAAATCTTTTGGTGCCGCGGGGTGTATCACCTTACCGCTCCACAGCACATTATCGATCAGTATAACGGCTCCCGATGGCAGAGCAGGTACAAGCATTTCATAATAGTCGAGATAACGATCTTTGTCCGCATCCATAAATACGAGATCATATCTGTTGTCCATCGTTTTCAGTAATTCAAAGGCATCTCCGTACACGCATTTGATCTGATGGGCAAAGGCAGATTGGGCAATGTACTTTTGATGTATCCAATTCAACTCGTCATTGATGTCCATCGTGATGAGCTGGCCATTCTCCGTCAATCCTTCAGCTAAACAAAGAGCGCTGTATCCGGTATATGTCCCAATCTCTAATATGCGTTTGGGACGAAGCATCTTCGAAATCATGCTCAGATAACGCCCTTGTACATGCCCACTGAGCATACGCGGCATCACTACTTTTTGCCATGTTTCTCTGGTCAGGGCTTGTAAGAGCTCAGATTCACCGCGGGTGTGCTGTTCAGTGTACTGTTCTATTTCTTCGGGTAAAAAATGCATGGCAAATGAAATGGAGGGCAAAGGTAAACTTAGAATTACCTTTGCCGCATGAACTTAATGGAGCTATCTGATTTATTGCGCGCTTGGCTTACCGACAAAGGCGTAAATGGATCTTTTTTATCTCTGCTGCACCTGCTAGTGGGCTTGGCTATTCTAGCGGCGGCGTGCGCCCTTGTATGGGCCATTACCCGATTCATTATTATCCGATTGGTAAAAAGAATGGTCACACGCACCCAATCTACTTGGGATGACCGCCTTTTTGAAAACCGCGTTTTCCGCTCACTGGCCCTTATTGTTATTGCGGTGATCATCGCCAATGCAATGCCCATTCTTACACGCGATTATCCTAACTGGTCGGGCTTGTTAGTAAAGGCCTCCAAAGTGTACATCGTGCTTTCCATCATGTTTGCCATCAATGCTATTCTCAATTCTGTGGTGGGCATATTGGAAGATTTGCAGGAATTGCGCGATAAGCCCTTGCGCAGCTACAAGCAGGTAACCAAAATTGTGTTTTACCTGGTTGGTATCGTGCTCATTTTGGCCATTGCCTTGGGGCAATCGCCACTCTACATTCTCGGTGGATTCGGTGCGGTAACGGCTGTGCTCTTGTTGATTTTCCGCGATCCTATCCTTGGTTTTGTAGCCAGTATTCAAATGAGCGCGATCGACCTCGTTCGTATCGGCGATTGGATTACAGTGGATAAATACGGCGCTGATGGAGAGGTAATTGAAATTAACCTAACTACCGTGAAAGTCCGCAACTGGGATATGACGGTAACCATCGTTCCGAGTTATGCCTTGGTCAGCGAATCGTTTCGCAACTGGCGAGGTATGCAAGAAAGCGAAGGCCGACGCATCAAACGACACTTAAATATTAAAATGTCCAGCATTCGTTTTTGTGACGATCATCTGTTCAATCAACTCTTGCGTGTAGAATTAATCAATGGTTACCTCATTGAACGACAGAAGGAAATCCTGGCTTATAACGCTAATCATAAAGTAGATAAAACGCTTTTGCTCAATGGTAGGCACATGACCAATGTGGGTATTTTTAGAAAATACTTGGAAGAATACATCGGTAAAAATCCGAACATCAACAAGGAAATGACCTTTATGGTTCGCCAGCTTCAGCCTACTGAAAATGGCTTGCCCATTGAGATTTACGCTTTTTCAAAAGAAAAAGAACTGGAAGTATTCGAAGCTATTGCTGCGGATATATTCGACCATATTCTAGCTGCCGTGCCGTTTTTCGAATTGGAAATATTCCAAAGTCCAAGCGGTAGCGATATGCGCCAACTCACCAATCGCGATAACGAGAAAGAAAGATGGGACGAAAAGATGTAATTCTTCAGTTGGCCATCTTTACTATCGTGGCCATGCCGCTGGTGGCCATATTATTCGATCGATTTACCGATACGGTTGATTTGGCTTCAGCTATCATGGGACCCTGGGAATGGTATAAACAAATAATCCTGGGAATTCCTGTGGGCATTGCTGCCGCCATCGGAGCGCAATTCATCATCGAACGCCCTTTTATGCAAGAGGTTCACGTGAAGTACTCTTCTGTGCTCGGCAATTTTAAGCTGAATTGGAATGAAATCGTTTTGGTATCCCTGTGCGCAGGCATAGGGGAGGAGTTACTTTTCCGCGGTGCTATTCAGCCTTTCGCCGGAGTCCTCATCACATCAATCGCTTTTGTCGCCATTCATGGTTATCTCAACCCTAAAGATTGGCGGATGAGTGTCTACGGGATCTATATGACTGCGGTAATCGTAGTTCTCGGTATAATGGCTGAAAAATGTGGTCTATTATCGTCTATCGCAGCGCATACCTTGATAGATATTTATTTGTTACACAAAATGAATGCTTCTAAAAGTGAAGCACCAATGCATGAACAAGAAGAAATCGAATAGCTTGAGCGACCTCGGCGGATTGGTGTTCTCTACAAATCCGAATGCCTTGAACAACAGCGAACCTGAGCCAGAAGAATCACTGACGCCAGGGCAACAAGATCTGCGCGTTTGGTTAGAAAAAAATCACCGTGGAGGAAAAATCGCTACCGTCATCAAAGGCTTCGTTGGCAATGCAGATGACCTCGAAGATTTGGGTAAAAAATTAAAAACCAAATGCGGCACAGGTGGTTCTGCAAAAGAAGGGGAGATTATCATCCAGGGCGATCATCGCGATAAAATAGTCGGCTTTCTAACCCAGTGGGGATACCGCTGCAAAAAGGCAGGCTCTTAATTTTTTTTTAGAAAAAATAGAAATGAAAATATCAGTCAAAACATTCCAACACCTCGAAAAGGTTGCCATCGACGAACTTCAAGCACTGGGTGCTACGGATATCGAAGTAGGCCGCCGCATAGTCCACTGCGAAGGGGATTGGGAGTTGGTGTACCGTGCTAATTATGAAATGAGAACCGCACTGCGCGTGTTGATTCCCATTCATTCCTTCCACATCCGCCGTGATGAGGATTTATATGCACGAGCGGCCAAGTTTGACTGGGAGCAATGGCTAGGCATTGATCAAACTTTTGCAATTGACCCTTCTATTTTCTCTGACCATTTTCGTCACCCTCACTATGCATCTCTTCGCCTGAAAGATGCAATAGCCGATACCTTCACTAAAAAGTACGCCCGACGTCCAGATGTCAATGCAAACTTTCCAGATGTCCTTTTTCACCTGCATATAGATCAAGATAAAGTGACGATTTCGCTCGATAGTAGCGGTTCTTCACTCAATCAACGCGGTTATCGCAACGAAGGTGGCCAAGCTCCTATCAACGAAGCGCTAGCGGCCGGTATGCTTTTGTTAGCAGATTGGAACGGCGATCGCGATTTCTGCGATCCATTTTGCGGTAGTGGCACCATTGCCATCGAAGCAGCGATGATCGCGGCTAATATGCCCGCTCAATTCAATCGCCCTTCTTTTGGTTTTATGAAATGGAAAAACTTTCAAGAACCCATTTGGCGAGCTATTGAATTGAAAGCCGAAGCCCGCATGAAAGCCCCTACGTGCCGCATTCATGCTTCTGATCTCAACGGAAAACAATTGAAGATCGCTTTGAAAAATGCAGCATCGGCTGGCGTTGATAAATACATCGACTTCCAAGAACGCAATTTCTTCGATATTGAACCCGAAGTAGAACAGGGAATGGTAGTGACTAATCCGCCCTACGGTGAGCGCCTCGAAGAAAATGACATGGCCGAATTGTTTGCCAATATCGGCTCCCGCATGAAACACTTCTGGCCAGGTTGGACATTTTGGTTTATTTCTTCTTCGCCTGCTGCCTTTAAGTCCGTTGGTCTGCGACCATCACGTAAGTTCGAGCTGTTCAATGGGCCTCTGGAGTGCCGATTCATGCGCTACGACCTTTTTAAGGGCAAAAAAGGACATCGCCCCGAAGAGGAGAGTTCTAAATAACATAACGTTCTCTTTACAAACGGAGGAATTAGGGCGGATATATTTGCCACAAAATCCTAAGAAAAAATGGCTAGTCGTTTAAACGATATTCTTCAGATTCTTGTACCAAAGGACAAGAAGTTCTTCCCCTTGTTTCAAGAGGCATCACGCAACATGGTGTTGAGCGTACAAAGCTTGCATGATGCTCTGAAGGCAGATAGCGTTACCCGCTTAAATTCCCATTCTGAAATTGATCGTTTGGAGCAACAAGGTGATGAGTTTACGCACATCATTATCAAGGAATCGGCGGCCAACTTCATAGTACCATTTGATCGTGAGGATATTCAGTATTTAGCCGTTAAAATGGACGATATCGTTGACTTTATATACGGTATGTCAAAACGCATTGAATTGTACAAAATTCACCAATTCCCAATTGCTTTTGTGAAAATGAGTGAGTGCCTTCTTGAAGGTGCAAAGCAGCTTGACTTTATCATTCAAAATCTCAAACATCTCGACTACACAAATGAAATAAGCTATGCTATTTCAAATGTGCGTTTGCAAGAGAAAAAAGTAGAAGAGTTGTATGATCAGGCTATTTTATCTCTTTTCTCCATGGAAATTGATCCAATGGAACTGATGAAATTGCAAGAGGTTTATTCGGGTATGAACGAGACAGCTGACCGTTTGGAAGAAACGGCCAGCGTTTTAGAGGGAATTTTACTCAAGTACACCTAATCCCAGTTTTCCTTATTTTCTATTACTTTCACGCCAAATTGAATAGGCGTGAAAGATGCTATTGCCTTAATCACTGGAGCTACATCAGGCTTCGGTAAAGCCATTGCCGAGTTGTTCGCTCAGCAGGGAATGTCCATCATCATTACCGGTCGACGTCAAGAGCGCTTGACAGAATTGCGCGATCAGCTTACTGAAAAGTATGCGGTGCGTGTGCTCGATTTGTGTTTTGATGTGCGCGATCGATCGCAAGTAGAAAGCCACCTCGGTTCGCTTCCCGATACTTGGAGTGAGGTGGATATACTCATTAATAACGCCGGTCTTGCACTCGGTCGTGATCCTATACACCAAGGCCAATGGGCTGATTGGGAACAAATGATCGACACCAATATCAAAGGATTGCTGTACGTAAGTAAAGTAGTGTCCAGTGGTATGGTGCAACGTAAAAAAGGAACCATCATCAACATTGGATCCATTGCAGGACGCGAGGCATATGCAGGTGGCAATGTCTATAGCGCTACAAAATTCGCTGTCGATTCGTTGACGAAGAATATGCGTATTGATCTAGCTCCTTTTGGTATCCGCGTAGGACAGATCGCTCCGGGCGCAGCCGAAACTGAATTCAGCGTGGTACGCTTTCATGGCGACCAACAAAAAGCCGATGAAGTATATAAAGGATTTCATCCACTGGTAGCCCAAGATATCGCCGAGGCGGCTTGGTTTATGGTTTCACGGCCAGCGCACGTCTGCATCAATGATATCTGGATCATGCCTACTGCCCAATCAAATG
>Ga0315907_10008145_pt1 | contig 10807 bp, 9 predicted proteins | sample LakEriMetagenome_3_FD_203525 | JGI IMG/M metagenome (GOLD analysis project Ga0315907, IMG submission 203525) | Freshwater fungal communities from buoy surface, Lake Erie, Ohio, United States - Buoy 12 MA123 | ecosystem: Environmental > Aquatic > Freshwater > Lake > Lake biofilm | place: USA...
GAGACCGGCAGCCCGAACATTTTCCACGTTCTGAGCGCGGCGTTGGATCGACGACCGGGTGATGGCATAGGCCTTGATAAGGTCACGCGGGGTCAGGCCACCGGAGGCTGCGCGGCGCGCTGTCTCGTCCATGAAGGCACCGAAACGCTCGACGTGGCTCGGGATTTCAGGCAACCCACCAAGGTTCTCCTGAACGTCCCTCAGGGGACGCCAGTCGAAGCCCTTCATCTTGGTGCTGGCTGGGTCTTGATACTGGGATACCAGATCGAGTGCCTTCTTGATGCCGTCAGCCATGGTTCAGCCCCCTATACGTTGCGGGCGAGCATATCAGATCATCACCGCTTGGTGAAGTTTAGGTTTTACACCGCCCCACCGCGCCGCATTGCCGGGAAACCCTTGTCGAGAACGCTGTTCTTCAGCTTGTCGGTCATCGGCAGGTGGAAGCCCTGATAGTCGCCATCATCCGACTTCAGGTCGATGGGCTCGCCGGGCTTGATGTCCGGATCGTGCTGCTTGGCCAGAGCCATCACGCTCTTCGGCACGATGTTGTCGTAGTAGCCCTTCATACCTTGGCCGCCGACTTTCAGGTCGTCGCCCTCAAGGTTGTGGGCATATGCGTTGGATGAATAACCAGAAGGCGCGTTGGACTTTGGCGCAGACAAAAGTTTCTGCGCAATCTCTTTGCCGACCATGGAGCCGAGGTGGCTTTCGTCCGTGATGTCTTGAGAAAACGACTTTTGACCGTCCTTGTCCCATGCGTGAAGGGTACCAAAAGTGTTTTCTGATGGGTTTCGGACAAGCTGAAGGTTGGAAACCTGCTTCTCCAGCCCATACCGGTCGGCCTGCGCCTGCCCGGGGGTGAAGACCACGCCGTCATAGTTGCCCAGCGCGGCCTCGCGCAGGACGTTCTTCAGCGCCAGATCGGTCCAGTGCTGGGTGTTCTGGACGTAAGGTGCCTTGGGCGGTCCTTTGGAAATTCTATAGTCAATATTTTCGGCCTGATCCTCGGGAATGGCGCGGTACGCATCCCAAACTTCTGCATGGGTCGGGTGCCTTGAAAGCACTTCACCCGTCTTGGTGTTGAAAATTTCATGCGGGTTTTCAGGGTCAGAAAACCCCTTTTCACGCCCCTCTTGACCCCAGTCGGACTGCAGCTCCTCAACGTGCAGGAGCTTCTTGCCGATGCCCGGGCGCGAGAAGTGTTTGCTGAGACGGAAGTTCATGAGGCGCGAAAACGATGCCGCCTCTTCGGGTGTAATGATGCCATCGTCTGCGGCCTTGTCTGCAGCGTACGACCCAAGATTTCTGACCCCAGTATCAAAATAGTCAGATATTTTTTCAGCGATGGGTCGGACGTCCTCGCGATCCTCACCGACCATGCGGTCGGACATGCGGATGTGGGCCAGCACGTTCGGGTGGTCGGACCAGTGGCTTGAGCGATACGATCCCGTGTCCGGGTTTCTCCGCTTCACCGTGGTGGTGTTATAGTCACCGTTGTGCCGGTCGTAAAACTCGTCTGCGGCCAACTGCGCCTCGTCCAGCGTCTCGTACTGGCCAAACGCAGCGTGGTCCGGGTGCGAGGTGTGCACTTCGTAGTATTGCGCGGGCTTGCCTGCCGGTCTTTCCAGCCGAAGCAGTCGCTCGCGGTAGTTCTTCCCGCCCGGGATCGTGTAATCCCCATAGTTCGTGTCGGCCGTGTCGAAGTAATCGTCGTCTTCGCTGTAGCTCGAGGTCTCGGCCTCGGGTCGGCTCGTGGCTCGCTGTATGTGCCGGTTGTACTCGAGCTGCTCTTGCGGTGACAGTTGCGCACCAGCCGGGATGTCGCGGAAGCGCTTTTCATCCTCGTTGGTCGTGTAGCGCGGGTTCTCACCGTACTGCGTGATGCCGATACCCGGCAGGTTGTCCTCAAAGTGCTTTGCCAGCTGCTCGCGGGTCACCTTGCCGGTGGGCAGGGGTCCGGCGTTCTGCAGTTCGGTGTCCTTGAGGCCAAGCTTCTTGGCGGCGGCCACCATCTGCTCGGCCGTCCCGCGCTCTTGCTGGAGGCCCCGGACAATCTGTGCCGCTTTGGAATAGAGACCGTGCTTGTTCATTTCGCCACTCCGCCGCGCGCATGGTAGATGTTGGGATCATTCGGATCGAACCGCTCTGCGTCCTTGTGCTTGATCGCGCTGGGCTTGAAGACGACGATCTCTTGGACACCGCGACCGGTCTTCATCACAACGCCATCGTGCCCGCGCTTTTGCATCTCGTCCATGAACGGCCGGACGTGGTGGCCTTGCAGGTTGTCCCACGGTTCAAGCCGGGCCTGACCCTTCATGATACCCATGGACTGCAGGTCGCGCAGCGTACGATGCGAACCCTGTTCCGATGCGTCCCAGATGTAGGGGTTTTTCAGGGCGGCATGGAGCGGACCCATGACGGTTCCGGGCTTTTCGTACTCGTTGGTCGTGTACTCTTCTGCGTTCTCGCGATCCGGCGTCAGGTAATGGCCACGGCCGTAGAAACCATAGTCGCGGGTGGACCCAAGCTTTGCGTCCTTGAACTCCTCAAACGGCTCGCTGGGCGTACCGTGCCACAGCTCCAGAGGGTTACCCTGCTCGTCCTGCAGGTCCTCGTGGATGCCCTCGAACATGGCAGCGCCACCGGCGGCGAAGCCTTCGCTGCGGCGCGGCAAGTCGGCAGTGCCAGCCGCGTCGTTGATCGCCTTAACCTCTTCGTCCGGCAGGACACGGTTGACCTTCATGTTGCCGCCGATCAGCCAGTTGCCGGTCATGTTCGGGTTGGTCTTGTAGCGGTAGAACCCACCGTAGGGCACTTGGTCGGTGATGTGGGCCTTCACGCCCTTGCCACGGCTGTCAGCCACCGACTGCCAGTCTTTGTCGGCCGCCATCTCAACCTCGGCCCAGACGTGGTTGTCCGGCCGGTAGTCCGGCTTCTTCAGGCTGGGGTCGGACTTGCCACCGATGTGGGTTGCCATGGGCAGATCGCCAGCATGCCAGCCGGGGCGGTACGCCAGATCGCCGAGCTTGGACTTGACCTTGCCCTCGGACTTACCCTGCGGACCCTCTTCGGCCTCGAGCCACTCGCCCATCGGCACCGGCTTGTCCGCGTTTACGAACAGCGGGTAGAGCTTGCCGTCGCCCTTGGTGCGGAACAGCTTGTAGGCCTTCACGGTCTTCTGGGGGACCGCGCCCCCATCTGCTTTGGCCGCAGCATATTTTTTCTTGATGTAATTGATCGCCCTTGCCTCGTTTGACCCCTGATCGTCAAGCAGGTGATCGTGTTCGCCAGAGAGCACATCCTTGAGGAGCCTGTCGTCTTCCTCAATGTACCTTGCTGTCCCATGCCACGGGAGGTGAGCAGCAATTATGCTTTTGGGATCAACGTCACCCTGAACAAACGGAGGATACCGCCAGCGGTCTTTGTGTACCGAAAATTCTATGGTCGGAACTTGTCCGGGCTTCCCGTAAAAGCCCTTCTCATCGGCGTAAATGGCTTTCGGACCCTCATACCCTTTGGCATGAGCAAACATCAGGCCGCCCTGCATGATGCTGGGAATATTTTCCACTGAGGTCTGGTGGTAAAGGCGAACGTGGTCTTCAGGGATTGGCGATTGGCCCGGAGCTTGCGGCACCTCATCGTCTCCCATCCCGACAGCGCCACCGTCGGCATACGTCATGTCCGGGCTGGTGGGGTCGAACTTGCGGGCCGACAGGGCGCTCTTCACCTGCTCAGGCTTGAACGCGACATATTCTTTCACACCAGCGGGGCTTTTAGCAATAATTCCGTCAAAGCCGGATCGACGGATTGTGTCGTGGATGTCGTATTGGCCCCAGTCGTTGATTAAGTGTCCCTCAGGTACCTCGCGCAGAAACAAATCGTTCAGCGTGGCGGTGCCATCGTCCAGCTTTTGAAAAAGCATTTGCCGATGGGCCAGGTCTTCTTTGCGATGAGGAGATATGTAGTCGCTCAAAGCGTTCTTGATGTAGTCGCGCCATGCCGGAATGCGTAAAGTTTCCTCGGTGAACGGCTGCTTGATGCTGGCATGCAGCTTCATGACCTGCCCGTACATTTTCGGGTTGCGCTGGTCTGCCCGAATACCTTGCGCGTACCCAGATGCAGCGGCGGGATTATCAGTCAAGTAGATGCCCGATCCGTACTTGCCGTGACCGGACGGCTTGAACTCTTTAAAGTCCATCGCGTCACGGTTCTTCTGGGTTTGCTCCTCATCCACCTCTTCCATCCAGCCCTTGGTGGCCACCCTCGGTGCATTGCCGTGGTACAGCACATCGGGCACGTCAGGGTGGTTGCCCGCAAGGAAGCTCTCCTTCGCGTTAACCGACCCACCATCAGCCTTCAAGATGTCCGGGTCATCGGTGTGAGCGCTGCGATTGAAAACCGATTTGATCTGGTTTGGCTCAAACACAACATGGACGTCGTCATGGTACTTGACGCCATCATAGCCTTTTCGCTTCAGGCTCTTCACCGTTTCCTTGCCGCTGTAGAAATCATCAGCAAGGTTGCCCATGGCGGGGTTCTTGATTGACAGGTGAACCGGGTAGTAAGTCGCATCACGCGCGAAGCTTGGTTCACGATCCGGGTCAGTGCTGTTGATGTAGCCCTTTTGGGCGTGGTCAATTGTGGCCACCTCATCAGCGGACGTCGTGTCGTGCTTTGGCGAAAACCAGATGCCCTCGTTGGAGGGGCGGAAGGCTTTAATATCTGCGCTCTGAGTGGCGTGAACCATTTGCATCGGCCTTCCGTCAGGATGCCGAACCTTTGATCCCTCAAACCACTTGTCAAAGCCAACCGATCCGCCACGGGCTTTCACCGCGCGCAACCCACCCATCTTCTGGTAGCCAGCAGCCTTGACACCATCGAGGTAGGCAGAGCCTTGCTGGAAGCCGTCCACGCCCTCCTTGCCGGTCTCATAGCGCAGCATGGGGATGTACTGCTCGCCCTCGTGCTCGATGATCGTGGGCTGGGTGCCCATGCGCTCGAAGCTGCGCAGCGCCATCGTGGTGGGCTTCCACTTCTGCATGTACCGGCCGGTGATCCGCATGGGGTGCGCGCTGCCCTGCAGCGTGTCGCCAACCTCGTACCCGTCGAACACGCCCTGCCCCACGGCTTTCTCGTGGGCATCCATGGCGTTCATCATCCGCTGGTGGATGTCGTCCATCATGCCGGTGTGGTAGGTCTGCATCTGCTTTTGCTCGCGAGCCTGACCAAGATCGGTAACTTCTCCACCCTCGGCGTACTTTGACATCGCAGCTTGCTCAGCCAGATTGCGACCAATGAGGCTGCCCACGATAGGAATTCCGGTAAGTTTGCCGAGGCGGCTGCCGATAGTACCGGCCCGGGACACGTCATCAAGCGCACCCTGAAGCCTTTCCGCACCGTCTTCAGGCGCAGGCATTTGGTCTATCAGCTCCTTTTCTGTCATCACGGGGCCGCCGCGATTGTACCCATAACGCTCTTGCGCCCAGCCCTGCGCCCAGTCTGGGATGCTGTCACGGCTGTAACTCGGGCCCCACGCGCGGGGACCGGCGACGTCGAAGTGCATGTTGTTGTCGTAGAAGCCGAAGCCCCGGAAGCCAGCGTTCCATGCTGCGTCCGCGAGGGCCAGCTTTTCCTCGGGCGACCAGCCGGTGGTGTTCACATCGTAGGCGTTACCGTGGATGTGCTGGCTGTCTTTGGCCCCTTTGGCGGCTCTGTTTTCCTCCGGGCTGCGATACCCGCTGACGATGCCAAAGTCGGCCCCGGTCCAGCCCTTGCGTAGGGCTTCCATAGCTGCGCTGGCCTCGGGTGTCAGGCCTTCGGCTTTCGCCTCTGCGCGGGCTGCGTGAGGGGTCTTTTCCTTCTCGGGCCGCACGAGATCAGAGATGCTGCGAGCTGAGCCCGCGACCTTGTTCAGGGTGCCAAGGACATCGAGAACACCCGGCTGCTGACCAAATTCAAGCGGTGTCGCCACGGCAAGCTTCGGGATCGGCAGGCTTGCCATCGGGACGTAGCCGCCGTTGGCATGAACCTGACGCGGAACGTCAGGCAGGTATTTGGACGGTGCGATCTGGCCTTGTGCCCGCTCGACTGCGGTTTTGGCCCGGCGCTTTTCGAGAATGCCACCCAGCGTCAGCTTGGCGGCGCGGATAGCCTTCTCGTTGTCCATCAGATTTCCCTCTTCTTGTTCCGCACCTGCATCGCCAGCCGAATGACGTCAGAGTTGTGCTCGCGCTGCTGCATGTCGATCTCATGCTGCATCCGCACCGCGTCGTTCATCTGGTCACGGTCGACGCGCATTTGCTCCAAACGCAGGTCCTTCTCGCGGTCGAGGTCGCGGTTCTCGTCGTTGATCTGGTCGCGGCGGATCGAGTGCTCAAGCTGGCGGGCTTTGTTCTGCTCGGCCATCATCTTGACCGGATCGGGACCGACCGCACCACCTTCTGCCTTGCCAACCTCAGGGCGCTGCGCCTTCAGCATGTCAGCTTGCGCCCGCATGGTGTCGGCATCGGCCTTCTGCTTGGCGATCTTGATATCCTCGATACCCTTTATAATTTCCGGCGGCATCTGGTTGCGCTCGGCTTCGGGCTTCAGGAACTGCTCGGGGTTCGACCAGCCGATGGCGCGCAAGGCGGCCTTGTCGACAGCGACAGCGTCGTACAGGCCCGGGCTTGCCGCCTGCAGTTGCTTCAGGGCCATGATCTTCATAACGCGCTGGGCGTGGCTGGCGGTGTTCGGGTCAGCCTGCGGGACCAGTTCGACGTCGTCCAACGCGGCCAGCAACAGTTGTGGGTTCCAATCAACCGTTGGTTTGCGGTTGCGCTCCCAGAAGCTCTCGGGATGTTCACGGAAGCAATCACGCAGGAGGCTAAACTCTTCGGCCTGTGCGGCGTGCATGCGCTTGTGAACCGAGTTCAGGACCTTGGTGGCCTGCTCGATCATCGCCAAGGTGGTGCCGACCGGCGCATCGGCCCGGCCCTCGCCCACCTGCATTTCTGACGTGCCGCCGAGGCGCATGCCGGTGGAGGCAATGTTCTCGGTCAGCGACATCAAAGCTGCCGACGGCTCCTTGTAGGGCAGCGGCATCACAGCCTGACTGATAGGCTGGCCACCAGTCTTGACCTGCGCAGCGCCGCCGGGCGGGATGCGGAAGATGTTGGTGTTCTGGCGCGATCCGGTGTCCGAGATCAGGAAGCCCGGGAAGTTGGCGTACATGCCCGCGTCCAGAAGCTCGCGCCACGCGGCCGTCACGGCGTTGGTGGTGTTGCCCAGAACGTGAAGCAGGCCGATGTCGTAGAAGCCAAAGCCCGGCACGAAGGTGTACTTCACGAAGGTCTTGCGCGTCTCAGGCATCTCGGACGTGTCTTCGTCGTAGTTTCGTACGATGGACAGAATTTGACGCGACGACACGTCGATGGTCACGCGGTATGGAATTTCCAGACCGGACGGCTTGCCCTTGTACTTGTGCTCGAAGCCCGGGATGTCGAGTTCGCAGTAGACCTCGTAAATCTCGCGGTCGCGGTCGTCTGGGTTCAGGCTTTCGGTGCTGATACCCTGCTGGGCGGCCTTGGCCTCTTGGACGCTGTCCGGGCTTGTAAGGACCGGTGTCGACAACTCTACGTCACGGTACACGCCGAGGATTTGTAGGCGCTTAACGGTCGACGGCTTGAGGTACACGCGGTGCGTGACCCGGCGGGCGTTCGACAGGTCGGTGGCGGCGTTGTTGACGATCAGGTCATCAGCGTCGACGCTCTCGGAGACCGGGCGGTTACGCAGCGGGCAGAAGTAGACCTTTTTGAACGACGTGCCGCCGAACCCCAGCAACAGGAACATGCGGTCTGTGTCCGGGTAGTATTCGGTCGCGGTCGAGGTCAGGTAGTGGTTGAAGTCCTTTTCAAAGGCGTCAGCCATCTGGTCGCGCTCAGCCGAGCTGCTGTTGCCGTCGTCTCTGATCTTCACCGGGCCGTCGGTCGGCAGCATCTCGGAGCGGGCGTTGGCTTGGAAGCGCAGCACGGCTTCCTGCAAGAGCGGGTGCCGGACCTTGGACATGCCCTCGACCGGGGCACCGTCGTTGCTCCCTTGGATACCGGGCAGCTCGATCTTGAGGCCCAGAAGCTTCATGCCCTGCGCCCGATCCTCGACCCACTCCTTGCGGCTCATCAGGTCGTCATCGATCCCGCGCAGAAGGTCTTCGGCGATGGAGCCAAGCTCCATGTCAGAGATGTCTTCGACGAGGTTGTCGAACCAGCCCGAAGGACCCTTCTCTTCGCTGTCCTCGATGGGCTTGCCGTCAAGCGAGACGGTGATCGATCCGTCGCCGTGGTCGATCCGCAGAAGCGCGCCGTCCTGATCGAACTCAGGAACATCCGCCCCCTCGTCAGCGTCAGCGACGGTCACATCCATCGGGCCGATTGCTGCGTCTTCAGTGTCATCTTGGAGCCGAACGGCAGGGCTCAAGCCGGGAACGAGCGACATATCATGGTCCCTTCAGGGGTATGGTTTGGGGCGATCTTATCAGGTCGCCTTCATTTCTTCCAGTAGAAGGTACGCACCGGCAAGGTAGTTGATCGCACCCAGCAATTCGCGCTGTGCAGCGTCCGGCTCCATGCGGCTGGCCTCCTGCGCCTTCTTGATGGCCTGACCGAGGCAAAAGCCGTGACCGACCATGCGGCCGATCTCCAACATTGGCTGCCGGTCGAAGGGCTTATCGTTCGCGTGGCGCTCCTTGCCCTTGCCGTTTGCGGACTGGTCCAAGGCCAGATCGAGGACGCGGCGCAGAGACTGGTAACCGTCGTCAGGCATGTCTTCCCACTTAGCCATTGCGCGCCTCCACTGGCCGATCCTCTTGGTTTTGATACTTTCCATCGTACGATGCATACTCCTCCACGCGGTGGAAGATGACCTGCGCGATGCCTGCGCCTGCCGGGATCAGCAGGAAGTCCGACCCGTGATAGACCAGCTCGAGGGTCAGAAAGCCCTTCCAGCCCGGCTCGATCACGGTGTTGAAGACGGACAGACCCCGCCGGGCCCATGTGCTCTTATCGTGCACGATGCCGACCAAGTCGGGCGGCATGTCGAACTCTTCGATGGCCGAGGCAATGCAGAAACGCCCAGCCCGAGACACGTCATCGACGTACACATGCGGGCCGGTGTGGCCTTGCCGGAACTCGATTGTCTGCTTGAGGCGGATGTCGTAGCCCGCCTCACCGAGGCCGTGCGACACGCCGAACATCCGCTCCTTGGCGGGCAGCATGTTCTTGATGGGCGCAGCCTCGAGGAGGGATTTGCCGTTGAGGATCATCTTTACACCTTACGCTGCAGAGCTTCTGTGACGCGCCCCTGATTGACATGGAACAGGGCGGCGACTTGCTTGACGGACGCCCCCGGGTTTTCTTTGAGGTGACGCCGGATGTCGACTGCCAGTTCGGGTGTCAGCACATCGCTTTCGACCTTGGCCCGGCGCGGTTTGACGGTCTCTCGGGTCATGTGTGCCAGCGCGTTCTCCGCCATCAGGATCGCTTCCTTGATAGCCCTTTCACGCTCTGGCCCCGTCACATCGGGTCCAAGCGCCTTGCTGAGCCCCTCTAGCTGCAGCCGCAGCACCTTACGCGCCCACGGGATATCGCTGCTCATTCCATAGGTCCTTTCGTTGCAGCCTTCACAGCCCACATAGCCGCGCTTTCGACCTCGGTCTGGGCCAGCAACTTGAGGCGCTTGATCTCGCCGAACTGTGAGGACAAGTGGAACTCTGCCGCCGGACCATCCGGGTCGTGGTGGACCGGGATTTCGATGCTGTCGATCAAGTCAATCAGGTCAGCCGCAGCCCGCTTGATCTTGCCGACCATGTCGTCATTGCTGGGGTTGAACGTGATCCCCACACGGTATTCGCCTCTGGTCATTCTTACCTCTCAGTTCACGGTCATGGTTTCTTGTTCGCGAAGCACCCAGTCGCTCTCGGTGGCGATCCGGATGACCCGCACGATGGTGTTCAGCATGCTGGACGAGGCCTCGAGATTGTCCAAGAAGACAACCGTGCCGTGCTCGTTGAAGATACGAATGGTCTCTCTCACGCTGTCGAGGTCCTCGATCACCTCACCCTGCGGCAGCTTACCAGCCAACTCCGCTTCAATGGGCCCGGTCGGCCCAAAGGCGAAGAACGGCAGGATGTCACCGGTCGGCGTAAACTCAGTGATACCGGCGGTGAAGGCGGCGGTCTTGCCGCCCAGCAGAATGATACTCAAAGGTCGCCTCCCAGCTCTTTGACAAATTTTTGGATACCCTCGCGAGCTGCGGCATCCTCAGTGAGGTGCCACAAGGTGTACTCTCGGACGATACCCTCATGCTCACCCCTGCCGGTAACGGTGACAGTGAACGAACCGATATCGCGCGGGTCGACGGTCGCATCGCATAGTACGCGCTTCATGGCGTGTGGCCCCCTACATCTTCAGGAGCGATAAATTCACATTCCCTCTGTGATGTCAAATGCCATAGAGCGAGGTGTCAGTGTTGCCGGTAAACTTCTGGACGTCCTCAAGCTCGGCCATGCGCTCAGGTGCGCGGGTCAGAAGGCCGATCTGGCGCAGGTGGCCCACGCTCATCGAGACGGTGTCGACGAGGTCGTCGTTCTTGCCCTTGGGGAAGACAGAGCACTGCCGGATCACAAGCTCGGCCCAGTCCTTGTCCGGGGCATAGACCATGCCCTCGGCGAAGATGTGCTGCACGGCATACAGCCGGGCCATCTTGTCGAGGGTCTTGGGGTCGTACATCTGCACACCGAAGTCCTCGCTGGCCATCAGGCGGCGGACTTCCT
>Ga0315907_10008146_pt1 | contig 10806 bp, 15 predicted proteins | sample LakEriMetagenome_3_FD_203525 | JGI IMG/M metagenome (GOLD analysis project Ga0315907, IMG submission 203525) | Freshwater fungal communities from buoy surface, Lake Erie, Ohio, United States - Buoy 12 MA123 | ecosystem: Environmental > Aquatic > Freshwater > Lake > Lake biofilm | place: USA...
GCGGCCCTTTCCTGACCCGGTTCTCGGTCTGAATCTCGTCCAGTAGTGATGGCTTCTTGGTAGGCATAATCCCCTCCTACCTCTCAGCCTACCTAACGGCCGATGGCGGGTGGTGGATTACTTGAACGGTGGCCCGCTAATCCAGGCTACGAGGCTGGCTAGCAGGACGAAACCGACGAACTTCACCTACCTATTCTACTTGAACGGCGGCCCCGACACCCATGCCACCAGGCTGTACCTGGTTCCCTGCGTCACCGGCTTGACCCGATGGAGAGCATAGGACGGGAACAGGGTGACCAGGCCACGTTGCTTCGGCACGGTGGTGTCGGTGCGTCCGAACTTGAATTGCAGGTCGCCACCCTTGTAGCCCTTCGGGTTGGACAGTTGGACAACGACCGACAGTTTGCGAGTGGCTGTGTTGTAACCACCATCTTTATGCCAGTCATAATGTTGGCCGGGGGCGGTGTACCGGGTGAACTGCAACCCTTGATCCATGCCATGAAGATCAAAACGAAAGAACTGGTTGTTCATTTCGTTGATGACCCCAGCGAGGCGAGCAAAAATCCAGTTGGTGATTTCGTTGGGAAATAAGAACTGGACGAAACTGTTTCGGTTCTTGTCGTCCTGCGGCCCGAACGTTGATGCCTTCACCATTTCGGCGTCAGTACCAATGTTGATGATCGCATCCAGTTCAGCGTCGTTGAACACTTGGCTACGCCACGCCCATTCCTCGACATGATCTACTGCCAGGGGCCAACCGCCAGCACCTTTCGTCGGATCAGGCTTCGTAATTTCGGGAATAATGATTTTTGGTTTAGTCGAGCGAGCCATTGAACGCCTCCGGGACGAAGTGAAAGAACACGAGGTCGGCTTTTCCTTCGGATTTAGTGGGGCGATAGTGCCATGCGTTTGTGCCGGAGTAGCAGACAGCATCGTTCGGGTTGAGGTTTGCTTCTGTCCAATCCACGCTGTCTACGACTTGTTTGATGTCGGCTTTTGTGGACGGGTGTGCGTTGGTGATTGCGTCGCGTTCCTCATCGGACATGGACGGGCCAATGTGAATGGGCCACGGGTCTTTCTGTTCCTGTTGAATCAGATAGTCAATCGTGTATCGGCATTGAGGCCGATCAATGTGTAGTGGGCATTGACCATGTTTGTTGTACAGCGACAAAAACGAGTATGACGGTTTGACTTTGGTGCCGAACAAATCAGATGCGTAGTCAGCCAACTGGACGTGAATGTTGCGAAAGAATCCGACGTTGTGTGCGTAATTCCGATTGAACCCCGTCGGGTCTATGTCCATTGGCATCATCGGAATGTAGTTGACCATGAACGACAGGATTTCTTTGTAGGTGCTGTCGTCAAAGAGTTGTGTTACGACTACTGGGCGTGTCGTGTATTTCGGCATGGCTTCCCTTTTTATTCTTCAAGTGAGGCTATTTCAATCCACGTAAGAGTTGTTTCGTCCCACCAATAGTTTTTGCCATCTGTTGGGCATGGTGTGGGTGGCTGCCAATCGAAGTTTCCGTCTAACACCCATGACGGGTATGGGCCAACAGGATTGAAAAACACATTGCCAGCAGCGTCGTATTTGTCACCAAGAGCCGCATACTTCTTGCGGAAGTTGTTGTTGTAGGAGGTTTGCACCCAGTTGGTGTCTTGACCGAAGATGTTGCGGCAGACCTGGATTCCAAGGTTTTCGGATTCGTTGCCGTTGTCGTCTATGAGGTCAGCGTTGCTGACAACGATCACTTGGGTTACGAGGTTGTTGGGGTCGAGTTGTGCGAAGTGTGCCATTACGCGATCCACCTGATGATTACACGACCCGAACCACCTGCTGCACCGGTCACACCATTACTTATCCATGCGTTGCCGCCGCCGCCACCACCAAGATTCGCTGTGCCTGCGGTCGCGTTGATAGGGCCAAAGGCGGAAATAGAGCCACCATTCCCACCACCACCTGTACCACCTGCTGCCGTTACAGCCCCAGGGTTTGCGGCGGGAGACCAGCCGCCGCCGCCACCACCAGCGAATGTAATAGACGATCCCGTGATAGATGACGCTGAACCATCGCCTCCTTCCGCGGTTCCATCGGTGTCACCAGTTTCAGAGGCACCACCACCGCCACCACCCCATTGGTTTGCAACTGGGTTGGACGTACCGCCATTCGCACCAGCAAAACCTTGCGATGGAGAAACAGGTGGCGTGTTGCCTGCGCCGCCTGTGTAGGAGTTAGGGCCACCTTGCGGATTCGGACGGGTTAGCCTAGCCCCACCGCCACCCGAACCACCACTAGTTCCATTACTAGCCGCCCCACCGGCACCGCCACCAGCCGAAGTTACAGGCCCGAAAACTGAGTTGCTTCCACTTGCGTTTACTCCACCACCGCCACCAACGGTGACTGTGTAGTTTCCAGCGGCCAACGCAGACAATGTTCCAGTTCGGTATCCACCACCACCGCCACCACCATTGTAATAACCAATGAACAATGGGGAAATAACCTCGCCACCGCCGCCGCCACCAGCAACAACAAGGTATTCAACATCTTTGCCGCCACCAGTAACGGTAACAGTAGACGAAGCCGTAAAATCTACACCCGAATACGAGCCAGTTGTAAAAGGCGAACCTGATGGGCCAGGTGTCCAGGTCAGAGAAAACCCAGCCGCACCGCCACCAAAGCCGTAGCCGCGAGCCGCCGCATTACCACGAGTACCAATAGTCGGCATACCGAAACCTTACTTGAACTGAGACTGAGACGCGAACACCGTGTACGTCGGAGTCGCAGCAGTCTTGACGATTACATAGGTGTACACGTCAATCGCGCTTGCGTTACCGCCAGTCGGGGCCGTACCACCCTGCCACTTCGGAGTGATGCTCGACCCGTCCACCTGGAAAGTGGAAGGCCAATACGGAGTCGCACCGTTCGTGTTCGCCCACACCACCGTAATCGAATCACCCACCGCCAGCAAACTGGACAAAGTGGTGGAACCATCGCCACGCACGTTCACCGTATGGTTCGCCGTAGCGTTGCTGGTGTAGTACCAAATCGAGGCGGTTAGCACATCAAAGTTGATCGTGCCGGTAGCCGCCGACGCGACAATGTTCCAGTTTTCCTCGGTACGATCCAAGATCGCGCCGTTGATGTTCGGAGTCGTCAACGTCAGACCAGATAATGTTGCCGACCACTGAACGCCGGTTGTTTGACCAGAAGCTGCTACAAGAATTGTGTCATTGGCACCTACTGCCAAACGCGACAATGTGTTGTCGGCAGTTCCAAGAAGTAGATCGCCCTTAGCGTCGACGATGGTGGACGGGATCGCGGAGACAATTGAGAGCTCCCAGGCGGTGCCGTCCCAAATCCAGGTGCGGTTTCCGACCGTGAACGAGTCGCCGATGGTGGGGCTGTTGGGGAAGTCGATTGCCATGATTAGTCCTCTACCGGCGTCCAGGTTTGGGTGGGTTCATCCCAACGGTACATCCCACCGTCAGACGGGTACGGAACAGGTGCGTCCCACAGGCAAGTGTCCTCGTTCAACAGCCACGACTCGAACGGTTTCGGCGAGATGAAAGCGTCACGGTCGGCGTCGTAAGTGTAGCCGATACCGGCATAGTTCTTTCGAATGTTGCCGTTGTACGAAGTGCGGATACACGCTTGGCCTCGGAACTGGCTGTACCACGTTTCCGGGTCAAGACCTTCAATGAGTTCAGTTTCGTGAATTCCCACGATAATTTCAGTAACCGTGTTGTTGCCGTCAACAAATGCGTAATGCGCCATTATGTCCAGCTCACATTTCCGGTGCCTGCGGTAATGGTGGTGACTTTGAAACCGCCCGACGGGGAAGCGGTTGAACCAGTCAAACCCGCACCAATGGTGATTGTTCGCGTATCCGGGTACTTCAAAATGACAACACCTGACCCGCCATTTGCTGCACCATCAACTGCTTGCTGTGCTGAACCGCCACCACCGCCCGTGTTCGCTGACCCCGCAGTTGCTGTTCCATTACCTGTGCCGTTGCCGCCACCGCCACTACCTGTTCCGGTCGAACCTGCCCCGCCACCGCCACCCCTAGATACACTCGACCCAGTAATTGACGAACTGACACCAGCACCACCGTTTCCGCCCGTGGCCTGTGTCCCACCAACTCCACCGGCTCCGCCGCCGCCACCACCGAAGTATTGGGTGTTGCCTCGGCCGCCGTCGTATCCTTCGTTGGCCGTGCCGGTTCCAGCAGTCCCGCGCGCCGCGTTGTAACCGTTTCCTCCACCCGAACCACCATTTTTACCGTTTTCGTTACCAGCGCCGCCGCCACCCCCGCCGCCGCCGCCAGTAGTGGACACCGTAGAAAATGATGACGCGCTCCCGGTGGAACCCGACCCATAAATTGGACCTTTGGCTCCCCCACCGCCAACAGTCACACTCAAATCAGTACCCGTCAATGTGGTGATGACAGATTCTGCGCTAGCACCGCCACCGGATGATTCGCCACTTACCGACGAGCGATAACCACCACCTCCACCACCTCCGGCAGTCCACGAACCACCCCCGCCGCCACCGGCAATAACAAGGTATTGAACTTCAAAAGAAAAGGTTTGTGCCGCACTTGAAATCGACCGAAACCGTCCGGTGCCGGGAAGTGTCAAGTATTTGATAGACACAACTGCCATGTCAGGTCAACTCGCTGCCGTATGCGTTGAACGCCGTGTCAGCGTTGCTTGAATACACCGTGATGACGTCCGTTGTCGCCAATGTCAGACCAACCGTCAAAAACAATGTGTCTTTGGCTGCAATCGCTGCGTCGAACGCGATGTAATGCTGATCGGCTTGTGCCGCACCGGCGGGCCGCACCGAAATGCGAAATGTGGCCGCCGACGCGGCACGGTTGCAAATGCTGATCGTGGACACAATCGTGGATGTTGACGCTGGAACGGTGTAGAGCGTGGTGGCAGTAGTGGCGGCCGGTTCAGACTGGCCGAGGACTTTGTATGCGGTTGCCATTTCTTACGCTCCCATGAGTAGGAATGAGGTGGGGACGGGGTCGACTGTTTGGGAGCCGATGGTAGAGCCTCCGACCTCGACCCAGGTGCTGTCGTACCGGATGAACATGGCGCCGTTCACGGAGTCGTACCAGAGGTCACCGGCTGACGGGGTGCTGGGGGCGGTGTCGGAGACGGTGACGCTTGATGTGGCTGCCGGGGTTTCCCATTTGAGGCCGGTGCCGGTTGTTGAGTCGACGGTCAGCACTTGGCCGGTTGAACCGACGGCGAGACGTCCTGCTGTGTCGGCGGCCGTGCCGACAATCAAGTCACCTTTAGCGTCGATCAAGGTTTCGGGGATGCCGCCTGTGGACAGGGTGACGGGGGCGAATTTGGTGCCGTTGTATTGGAGCACCTGGTTGGTGGTGGCGCCGGTGGTGTCAATTTCGATGCCGTCGACGGTCAGGGTGGCTCCGCTGATCGAGGTGACGGCTGAGAGGCTGTTGCCTGCGATGGAGCCGCCGGACGATACGGAGGCCAGGGTGGCGGTGCCTGTCGTGGTCAGGGCTGCGAACTGGGGGCTGTCGGTTGTGGCAACAGCCTGTCCGATTGCGATGCTCGGCGTTGATCCTTCGCCGGTGCCGCCGGTGACGCTGACACCTGTACCGCCCGAGACGGTTTGGACATAGTCGCCGGTGGTTTTGGTGCCGAGGGCGACCGAGTCGTTGCCGATGTTGGTGCTTGAGATGGTGCCGGTCAGCTGACCTGCAGGGATGCTGGTGAGGCCCGCGCCGGAGCCGGTGAACTGGCCTGTGGTGGTCGTGATGTTGCCGGTGATGCTGATCGTGTTTGGTGTTGTGGCCGATGGGCCGCAGGCAACAACGATGCCTCCGGTGTTGGTGTTGACTCGGCTGACATGGCCAACGATTTGGATGACGTCGGAGGCACCGGTTGGGCGTGTCCCGGTGACGCCGCCGCCGGAGGCAACGTACAGGGGCTGGTTGATGCTGTAGATAGCGGTGTTCTGCGAGTCAAGGTCGCCCACGATGACGGCATGACCGTTCGCACCGACAGCAATGTCCCCATCGGTGATGCCGATAGCAGGCATTTTGGCTGCGTTGGAGGCATCTGCGGGGGCGATTTCGCAGACTTGTGTTGAGCCGACGGTGCCGGTGATGTAGACGGGGGTGCCGTTGGGGATGAGCGATGCCGTCGTGTTTTTGACGTGGAAGTAGACAAGTCCAGCAAGGTCGCCGTGGATGTGGGGGGTGTAGAGGGTGCCGTCGACGGTGAGGTCGGTGGTGAAGTGTCCGTCGCCGGTGACGTCGAGGCTGTAGGACGGGGTGGTGTCGTTGATGCCGACGCGGTTGTTGGTGGAGTCAACGTACAGGGTGCCGGAGTCGACGTTCAGACCACCGAATGCGACGGTGGCGCCGGTGCCGACGTCCTGGCCAATTGCGACAGAGGGGGTTGCACCCTCGGTACCGGAACCAGTAACCGTGACGCCCGTGCCTCCTGTGATACCAGCGACGTAGTTACCTGTGGTTTCAGTACCGAGGGCGATGTTGGGCGTTGTCCAGGCCACGCCTTCGGTGGCGGCGGAGTTCGCTACGAGATACTGGCCGTTTGTGCCGATGGGCAGCCGGGCTGGGGTGTCGTTGGCGGTTCCAACGATCAGGTCGCCCTTGGCGTCAATGATCGACTTGGTGATGGCGGTCGGGTCGGCTTCGGATGACCAGGCGAGGCCGGTGCTGGTGCTGGAGTCGGCTACCAGGACTTGGCCGTTGGTACCTACTGGGAGGCGGCCGATGGTGTCTGGTGCGGTTCCGGCAAGCAGGTCACCTTTGGCGTCGACTACCGTCGATGTAGGGTCCGGCCCCCATGTGATGCCTGCCGATTGGGATGAGTCTGCGATGAGGACGTATCCGTTTGCTCCGACTGGGACTCGGGTTGGGGTGTCGGCTGAGCTTCCGGCGATGAGATCGCCTTTGGCGTCGATGATTGACTTGTTGATTGCATTGGGGTCAACTTCCTCGAGCGGCGCCTGGACGATGGACGGCTGGGCTAGTGACGGGGGGATAGTCATGCCTGCCTCCTAGTACCTAATCATGTGGTCTGCGACTGTGGGCAGGGTGAAATTGGCCCCTGACCCGCCGTAAGTGTACCCGATGACGGCAAACAGGGCTGGGTAGGTGATCCGGCTGACCGATGCCCCGTTTGTGCGCAACCAGCCTTTAGGGACGGCGATTGCGGTTCCGTGCCACCGAAAAATGGCTCCGGGCGGAACGGCTGCGTTGAGCCATGTTTCCAGCTCAATGTCGCGGTTTTCGACTAGGTCTTTTGTGTTGTTGTCGAATGCTGGGATGTCGTTGGCTCGGAATGTGAAGGCGAAAGGCATTAGTCCTCGCAGACGCAGATGACGCGACGGATTCGGCAGCCTTGCCAGGTAATTCGCGGGTAGAAGCCGTATGACCGACCGGCATCGTTGATTCTGAATCTGTAGATAGCTCGGCTGTTGTCAGATGTAATGCCCGAAATGGCTTGGGTGACTGTTTGTGTGCTCGAGATGTATGAGCCGGTGTCATTCGGGCCTTTGTCGATAATCCCTGTTGGCATAACGAACGGCTGAATTGTGGCATTGCCAGTCAGGTTTAGTGTTGCCGTCGTATCGAATACGGCTTCCACGATGACTTCTTTGACGACCATTGGTTTTGAGTGCCAATACTCGGCCAGGTCAACTGAGGCAGACGCGGGAGCCGACGCTGTGTTCGTGTTGTAATCAAATGAGTAATCGTCGCTATTTGGTAGCGGCAGGTTGGCAATCATCCGAAGACAATGAACGGTGAAATCTGTGTCGGTGTATGCGACGGACACGAATTCATTTGCTGGGAATGTCCCGCCGTTAGCAAGTGGTTTTGCTATTCCGATGCGGTCAACACCATTTGGGGCCATTGCGGCGATTGCTGAGTTGGGCTTGAATCTTGCCCATGTGCCGTTTTGGTTTCTAATCCATGTGGCGCCTGATCGAGAATAGGCAACAAGCGCGTTTCCTTGTCCAATCCCAAGAGCAATTAGGTTGGCGCTGTTTCGATACGTTTGTTGCACTGGGTTGAGGTCGCTCTGGTCAAGTGTTGCTACTGCTTCCATTGACGACCCAACTAGCGCATAGATTGTGCCGTCCATGTAGCCGGGCGCCGAAACAGCTTCGTCCATGGCGTAGATTGTTCTTGAATCGATAGCGCCGTCGGCCAGGCCGGTGTAAATGTTTGTGTTGGGGACAATGGTTTGGATGTTTGTTGTTTCCCCAAGTACGCCAGTAACAGAGAACACGCCGCCATTGGTAAATACCAAGAAATCGTTTGTCCGGGGGTAGATACGTTGAATTACATCAGGAAACTCAATGTATTGAGTTGTTGCAGACCAGGTAGCCGCATCAAGGGCGCCGGAGTAAAACAGTTTTCGGCCGTTGTATTGGTGTGTTACAAGACGGCTACCAACTTTGTAGAGGTCATAAACTTCTTCGTTTCCGAGAAATGCAGCGAGGACGAGCGAGTCGGTCCCGGTGTTGAAATCCCATTGACGCAATGCGTATTGCGCTGGGTTTGAGTCAATGTATGTGAAACGATTGTCGACCGATGGGCCGGTGCGGAAATTGTCGTATGTAACTCGTCCTAAACATCTGCCGGTGAGCGCGTATTGGGTTACGGGATACGTCGGTTTTGAGTAATCACAAACAAGCACCTTGGAATTCCAATAGAACGTTGGACCTGTCATGTCGCGCCATGTAACAAAGTAAACAGCGTCGGTAACATCCAACAAATACGAATCCCAAATTTGGCAATTTTCCCAAGGGTGGCCGGGTGTGATTGCTGGCGCAGTTACTGTCGCAATTTCTTTGGAACCGTTTGGAATTAGGTCGCCTCGAGGACCAACAGTTGCGTTGGTGCCGCGCCACGTATTCTTGGGTAGTTCAGCAGAACGGTCGCCAACATAGTGGCCGCCGGTGAAGTCGTCGTAGGTGACCTGGAAGGTACCCATCGGCTACTCCCAGGACGCGTAGTCGGTCAAGCGGTCGAACTTGATGCGCTTCTTGAGTGATGCCCGGTTGTCGTCATTGAGGGTCTTGAGCCAGTTGCCGTATTCCTGCAGGTACAGGCTTGCCCGCTGTTCATCCTGGCGTCGTGCTGCGCACAGGTATGCGCCGTAGGCGACCGCTGCGTAGTGGTACAGGCCGGGCATGAGCGGTGACGACGAGTCGCTCGAGAGGGCTGGCTCGGACCGGAAGTAATAAAGGGTGCCAGGGGTCGTGGTGCTCGGCACCGGCGTGATGCGAACCTGACTGCCGTAGATCACCCAACCGTAGGTGTCTGCCTCGAACAGCGGGTTGACGTAATCCTCGAACGGAATCTGCTCGACGGCCGATCCGTTGATGACGAGCTGGTTGGCTCGCATGAAGTCGGACGGCAGGCTTGCTGCGCCGTTCACAGAGTCGAAGTTCAGGGTTGCTGTCGCGGCTAGCCACCACCAGTCACGCTCGGCGGAGATGCGGTTCAGTGCGTCGTTGATGGAGGTGTTGACGTAACTGTCGGTAATCAGGCCGTCGCCGGTGGACGGGATGGCCAGCCGATCTTTGATGGCTGTGCGCAGTTCCGAGCGGTTCATCAGACCACCTGGACGCTGTACGCCTGTGCGCTGCTTGAGATCAGTTTGACCTGCGGTGCTGTTCCGTCGCCGGGCAGGGAGACAGTCATGCCGATGGTGACGATGTAGGTGTCGTCGCCGCCGACTGTCGGGTCGGTTACGCCTTTGCTGGCGTCACCGAATGTGAAGTAAACCGGGTTGCCGGAGGTGGTGCGGTTGCTGACAAGGATGAACGACGCCGGGTTGGTCAGGTTGACGGTGTCGACCGTGCTGGGGGTGAGCACGGCATGCTTGGCTGTGTTGACGCTGTATGTAGCCATTACTTGCCTTTCGTAGCCATGCTGTATTGGCGACGGTTGCCGCCATCCAGGTGTCCGAGGTCTTTGATGAGCGCCCAGTGAAGTTTGTCGGCGAGCTCGAGACGCTTCTCTTTCTCGGCTGTTTCGTGCGCATCCTTGATGGCGCGGTTCTTCTTCATAAGGTCTTCGTGCAGGCGCTTGCCCTTCTGCCAGTCACCTTCGATCAGTTTTGTGATGAGGGTATGGTCGCAACGGTTGTGTGAGCAGGCGATGTACGGTTCGCCGAGCGCGTCGACCATCCATACCTCGAACCGTTGGGCGATGGGGTTGAACATGAGTGATGCTTGCGGATCGCCACGCCAGCCGGACTCGTCGCCCTTTTGGATGCGGGTGGCAATGTCGTAGACATCCCAGGAAACTTCGGCCATTTGGCCTCCGCCTTCGATGTTTCCCATGAGGTCTGCTGCGCGAATCATGTTCCCATCCTAGAACGAAGGGCCGGTCGCCCGAAGGCAACCGGCCCCACGTGCCGTGTGTTGTTGTTTGAGATTACGCGCCGACAGCGTGGAACCGGACAACAACCGCCGAAACGTCGGTCGTGCTCGGAACTTCAGCCAGCGGTGCGCCGTCTGTGGTGGTGTCGACCCAGAACAACTTGACTTTCGGAGTCGAGGTGGAGCCATCCCACGCCGGGACGTGGCCGTCGGTCGTGTTGACCGTTAGCCAGTCCAGGCGAGTAAGGCCGAGCTGGGTAAGGGTGACAGCCTCTCCGCCCGTCGCGTACGACGCGTCGAAGGTGATGGTGCCACGCACTTCCCGGCGGGTGCCCGGTACTTCAGAAGCCCAGGTGATTGAGCTTGAAGCGGCCATCTTAGATCGTCACCTCGGTGAT
>Ga0315907_10008147_pt1 | contig 10805 bp, 7 predicted proteins | sample LakEriMetagenome_3_FD_203525 | JGI IMG/M metagenome (GOLD analysis project Ga0315907, IMG submission 203525) | Freshwater fungal communities from buoy surface, Lake Erie, Ohio, United States - Buoy 12 MA123 | ecosystem: Environmental > Aquatic > Freshwater > Lake > Lake biofilm | place: USA...
AAAGTCCACAAGTGACAATGCTCAGTAGCAATACCACAACGGGGTCGTTTTTGAATTGAGGTAGCGTGTTCATAGGTTTCGTTTATGTAGTGTAAACGAAGCTAATCAATTTTAAATTCCGTTGTTCTTATTGTGGGAAAAAATGGTTGGTTAGACCAATAAATTCTTCTACGCTGAGTGTTTCTGGTCGACGGTTAAAGATCTCATCGGTCAATTGATCGGGACTAGAAGAAAGACTGCGCAGAGAATTACGCAGGGTTTTTCTGCGTTGATTAAAAGCGAGTTTGATCACTTGTTTGAATTTTTTCTCATCGCAGGGCAAAGAGGTATTGTCTTTTCGCTTCATGCGAATAACACCACTCTTTACTTTTGGAGGTGGATCAAATTCAAATTCACTAACGGTGAAAAGGTATTCGATATCGTACCACGCTTGCAGCAGCACAGATAAAATGCCATATTCTTTTCCCCCAGGACCGCTCGCTACGCGCTCTGCTACCTCTTTCTGAAACATCCCAACGAGTTCGGGCACTTGGTCTTTGTAGTCCAATACGCGAAAGAGAATTTGTGAAGAGATGTTGTAGGGGAAATTGCCGATAACAGCTAAAGGCCCTGGTAACACCGTATCAAGCGGTAAAGTGAGAAAATCTTTTTCAATGATTTTCCCATGTAGTTCTTTGTAATGAATGGTGAGATAGGCGACAGATTCGCTATCCACTTCTACCACATTTACTTGGTAAGGAGAGCGCAAGAGATATTTGGTGAGAGCACCTGTACCTGGTCCAATTTCGAGCAGCTGCTTGTAATCGCCTTGGCCAGTGAGGCTGTGGGCTATACGGTCGCAGATTTCATCATTTTTGAGAAAGTGCTGTCCGAGATGTTTTTTGGGCTTAACGTACATGTGACAAAGGTAAGGCTATTCTTCCAAAGAAGCCGCTGACGGCAATGGAGCCAGCTCATAGCCTAATGAAAGGATATGTTCAATGATGGGACGAACGGATCCTAGCACATTTTTGGAAGCTTTAACGCTGTCATGCATGACTATGATGCTGCCTCCCTCGAGGTGTTTTGCAACGCGTTCATAACATTCTTCGGGTGTAGTATTTAGGTCAAAGTCACCTGTTATTATATCCCACATGACCAAATGGTAACGTTTGCGAATAGCAGTGGCTTGGCCCCGGGTAATGCGGCCATAAGGAGGGCGATAGAGATCCGTTTGAATAAAATGTTCGGCCTGTAGAACATTTTTTAAGTACGCAAATGCAGTTGTTTTCCACCCGTTTGGATGCGAATAGGTATGATTGCCGATACGATGTCCTTCTTGCACAAGGCGCTCAAAAAGATCAGGAGCCAATTCTACTTGTTTTCCCAAACAGAAAAAAGTGGCCTTAGCGTTATACTCCTGCAGAATATCTAGTATTTGATCTGTAATACCGGGTGTGGGCCCATCGTCAAAAGTCAAATATACCTTGCGCTCATCTCTTGGCATATTCCAGAGAAACTGGCTTGCCAAGGGCTTGATGATTTCGGGCATTTTGACTAAGTACACGAGGCTTTTTTTATTGTTCGAATGATCGTTCGGTTAATCCAGTTGATGAGCGAGAACCACTGTTTTTTTGAATTGACTGACACGACCGTCGGTGGTGAAAAACTCAATGAAAACGATGTAAACGCCTATCGGCATTTTTTGATTTTCTTCATTGAATCCGTCCCAAGATATAGAGCCGGTGTTTCCTAAGAGTTCATTTCGCATCAAGCGATTGACGCGGCGTCCGTTGCTATCGAACAGGGTGATATTTCCTGTGTAGCCAGGTTCATCGAGTTGGTAACTAAAGGTCGTTACATCTTGGTGGCCATCGAGATCGGGAGAAAATACTTCTGGAAAAATGGTGATTTGATCTTCAGTGATTCCGGCATCCATCGCTTGTGAGTTCACATACCCCGGAGTGCCAAAACCTTGCGATTCGGCAGCGGTATGCCAGTTGGTTGGATCGTCGCTGTTTCGATTAAAATCAATACGCTCAAGCGAAGCTCCATTTAAATCATCGAGCAAGGGGTATTGCTGGTCTTGATTATATGGAACGCGATCAAGTATTTGGTTGTTTAAATCAGCTAAAATGACAATTCCTTCATCGTCGTTGAAAGAGGGTAAAGCATCTACTACAAAAATGCGTTCGAGGGCTGCGAAAGGATAGAGCCCTTCGATGTTAGCACGGTCTTCGGTGAATACAACGTATTCCATAGGCATGAGAATGCGGTTGTCTTCAGTGAGAATACTGTAGTCTTCTACTACACCATCTGCCTCCCGTGCTATTTGAATTTCGCGAAGAGAAATGGTTTTGTTGGAGTTGTTATAAACTTCAATGTAATCGTCTGCACCGGTGAAAGAATTGTAGAGGATTTCATTGATGATCACATCACCCACTTCAATGGCTTGTGGAATACCAAAAATACCATTGATGGTTCCTGCGATGTTTCCAGAACAATCACTTACTCCGGTGATCGTAAACTCATGAAGTACACTAGGGTCGAGGCTTCCATAGCTGAGGTTGATACCATTGAGATCGCTGCTGGCAAAGCTGGCCGGGCCATTATATACTTCGATGCCATCGATGGTGAAAACAATGGTAGAAGCTGCGAGCGTTTCATTAAAAAACAAATTCATCACGCCGAGGTTGGTGACAATGGGATAGCTGTAAGTAGGTGGTGTGGTATCGGGTGTAAGGTCGTATACAGCATTTTGCAAGCCTGGCGTACCGCCTATTTCTGCTGTGCTGGCCTTCCAGTTATTCGACCCGGAACAAGGGGCAAATGGGTTGATCAATTCTAACGAGTAGCCTCCTTCTTTTTTGATGGCATCGCCATACCACTCATCAGTGTAACTCACGCGATCGAGTTGATTGCCATTGGCATCAGTCAAGGTGAGCGTAGCTTGAGTATTGGTGAGACCTGGGAAACTTTCGATTAATATTTTGTTACTTACTTGAATAAATGAAAATTCATCGGATACATCACCCACCATGAGATATCCGCCGGCAGGAATAAGAGTTTGGGAGGTAAAGGTGGCAAGATTGATTTTGCAATTTTTCAAATCGAGCAAACGATTCCCTTTGTTGTGAATTTCAATATACTCAGCATCGGGAGCGCCTATGGATGGATCGGGGTCAGCCATAATTTCGGTAATGATTAATTCGCCTACCTCAGGAGCAAAACCTTGTGTTATTGTTAAGGTCGTTTCAGACATGGCATTTCCAGAGCAATCAGTCACTCCGCTTAGGGTGAACAGGTAAGTGTTGCCAATGGTAATGGCTTCTTGCGTAGTGATAATCAGTTGATCATTATTTCCATTCCACGAAGAAGAAAGTACTGTAAGCGAGGGTGAAATAGAAAGCGAAAGATCATCAATACTTGTAGCGGCCATTGTTTCTGAGAAAGTGATCACGATTTGTTGTGCTGATGCTACTTCGTAGAAGGTGATAACGGGCGCTTCTAGGTCGGGTGAGTTGCTGAATACGGAGTTGACAAGTGCTGGAGTTCCGCCTGAGGAAGAAATCGATTCGGCCCAATTGGCAGCACTTTGACACGCTAATTCGGGATTGATTAATTCGAGTGTCCATCCACCTTCGGCCTTTGAAGAGGTGGCGAACCAATCGCTACTATACACTAAAATATCGATGATGTCGCCAGTGTTGCTAATGAGTGTTAGGCTATCTCCGCTGTTAGTTAAGGCAGAAAAGGAAGGAACAACAATCGCGTTGGTGAATAGCGTTCCATTTAAATCATCGCAGATGATGGCGTATTGGTTCGGTGCAAGAGCAAATGAAGGTAAAGTCATGGAAGTGGTGGTGTTCACCAATTGCCATCCGTTTAAATCAAATGTTTCAGAAGAGCGGTTGAATATTTCAACGAATTCGGCATTGGGAAGTGCCACCTGTGGCGTAGGATCTGCTAATACTTCGGTGAAAATAACATCGCGAGCAAAAGCTGTTGCGGGTACGAAATAGAGAAAATTGGTAGAAGCTGAAGTAAGCGAATTTCCAGTGAGATCGCTGATGTTGTTTATTGTGAGGGTGAGATTCACATTTTGAGGAAGGGCCGAGGAGAAAGTGAGGTGTACCAAAGCAGCATTGGTACCATCAATAACAGCAGAAGAGGGAATGCCTATGCCATTATTCACGGAATAGTTGGCTACGGTTTGTGCACTCGTGGCGTTGAGTGCTTCCGAGAAGAGCACATCAACAGTGGTCGAAGATGTTGCAGTGGCTGATAGCAGAGAAGGAGCTTCTGTATCGACGATGATGTCACCGAAATAAATATCGTCGTAGAAAAATTTGTTGGCGTTGGAGGCAGTGTAGGTACAGATCATTCCGATGGCAGAGGAAGTGGTGAAGCTGTTATCGGTTACCGTAAACTGTTGGGTAAAATTGGAGCCTCCTGTAGCATCCGCCCAACACGTGAAAAGGCCTAAGGCATCGCGAGTGATTTTAATGCGGAGATTGAACGAAGAAGCGATGAGCCCTGCGCTTCCTGAGGCCAATTCGGTAATTGTGCCAGAGCCATTGTCCTTGCAAAATTTGATTGCGTCAGCAGAGCCTGCTTCACCAAACTTGAGGAAATAACCCGATATACCTGCACTTCCGGAGGTGGTGTATGCCCATGACCCATCAGTGTAAGCGGATAGATAAAAGCGTGACTGGTTATTATCGCTGCCAGCGAAGGTTTGCTTGATGTAAAGGTTCCATTCTTTGTTATCGAGGCTGGTGGAGGCGAAAGCAGTGTTGAGATAAGATTGGGCAGCAATAGCGTCGTTGAGTTGCAGCTCATTGAGGGCATTAACGATGAAAGGAGAACTACCCGTCCAGGTTGGGTTGGAAGTGTAATTGCCATCGTCGAAATTATCCGATACCTGCCCAAAGGAAGATACAGCGCAAAGGACAGCAATCAAGCAGCTGAAAATAGGATGGAGAATAATTGTTCTTTTCAAGGTCTATAAGGTATAGAGATGCGAAAAGTAATACTTTTGAGGCGTTTCTGGAAGGAATGCTATTCCTAAGTTTCCGTTAAATAAAGGTATATGAAAGTAGCAGTAGTGGGTGCCACAGGCTTAGTGGGCACAAAAATGTTGGAAGTATTGGCGGAGCGCCATTTTCCTGTAACACAGTTGATACCTGTGGCCTCTGAAAAGTCGGCAGGTAAAAAGATAACATTCAATGGACAAGAATGGTTGGTAGTAACACCCGCAGAGGCAGTAACGATGCGACCAGATATCGCTTTGTTTTCAGCAGGAGGCAGCACGAGCTTGGAATGGGCGCCGAAATTTGCTGAAGTGGGAACTACAGTAATTGATAACAGCAGCGCATGGCGCATGGATCCTGACAAAAAATTAATTGTTCCGGAAGTGAATGGATCGGCACTGACAAAGGCCGATAAAATCATTGCCAATCCTAATTGTTCTACTATTCAAATGGTGATGGTATTAAAACCTTTGCATGATAAATATACCATCAAACGAGTAGTAGTGAGTACTTATCAAAGTGTTACGGGTACAGGAGTAAAAGCAGTAGATCAGTTGCATAACGAGCGCAAAGGAGTGGAAGGAGAAAAGGCATATCCGTACACGATAGATATGAATTTGATACCACATATTGATGTGTTTCTAGAGAATGGTTACACCAAAGAGGAGATGAAGATGGTGCATGAAACGAAGAAGATCATGGGCGACAACACCATACTGGTATCACCTACAGCAGTGCGTGTTCCCGTTATGGGCGGGCACAGTGAGTCGGTAAACATAGAGTTTGAGAATACTCCAGATCTGTTAGAAGTAAAACAGCTTTTAGCCGATTTTCCGGGCATCACTGTGGTAGATGATCCGTCGAAGTTGGAGTATCCGATGCCATTGATTCACGCGCACAATTCAGATGCGGTTTTTGTAGGACGTATCCGCAAGGATGAGACGCGGGCGAATGCGATTAACTTATGGATTGTGAGTGATAATTTGCGCAAGGGGGCGGCAACGAATGCGGTGCAAATTGCAGAATTAGTTCAGACCTTATAGGTCTAACACCTTATAGGTCTTAGACCTATAAGGTCTTTACCTAAATTTTTTTTGTAATTCCAAGTGTTTTATCGACTAGTTATGCGCATAACTGCATAACTAGTCGAAGCCACAATTTTTTCTTGATTATTTCACCTCACCACCCGGACGAATTTCTTCCTTTTCGGGTGATACAATTGATAAGACTCCCTGCGCGTTTTCGGCCATAAGGATCATTCCTTGGCTTTGAACGCCTTTGATATCGCGAGGTGCAAGATTCGCCAATAAAAGTACTTTCTTGCCTAATACTTCCTCAGGAGAATAATGTTCGGCAATTCCACTTACTACAGTGCGTTGATCGAGACCCGTGTCAACGGTAAGTTTGAGTAATTTTTTAGTCTTGGCAATTTTTTCCGCAGCAATAATGTGCGCTACTCGAATATCCATTTTCTGAAATGTATCGAAATCGATGTTTTCTTTAAATGGATTCAAGTTGGTGGTACTATTGGCCGATTCAGCTTTAGCTGCTTCTAGCTTTGCTACTTGAGCCGCCACCATTTCATCCGTGATTTTTTCAAAAAGTATTGGACATTTTCCTATTTGATGTCCCGCCGAAAGAAGTGGGGCTTCTTCTAGTTTGTTCCAAGCACCTCGTTGAATGTTTAATCCCTGACGAATTTTTTCGGTAGTATGAGGAAGGAATGGCTCCAGTGCCACGGTTAAATCAGCAACAAATTGCAAGCAGCCATGCATGATAGCTGAGGTGCGCGCTGGATCGGTTTTTTGAAGTTTCCAAGGCTCTGTTTCTGTGAGGTATTTATTGCCCACGCGTGCAATGTTCATCGCTTCAGTGAGGGCCTCGCGGAAGCGGTATTGCTCGATTTTTTGCCCAACCAAACGGAATGATTCGCGCGCGGTGGCGGCCAATTGGATGTCCAATTCGCCCAACTGTGTTTCGTCAAGCCCTGGTACTACTCCATTATAATATTTATCGGTTAACACGAAAACACGATTCACAAAATTGCCAAGTATATCAGCTAATTCATTATTCACTCTGTCCTTGAAATCGGACCAAGTAAATTCGCTGTCTTTTTGCTCAGGCATAATGCTGCATAATACATAGCGCATTTCATCTTGGCGGTTAGGAAAGTCTTGCAAGTATTCGTGCAACCAAACAGCCCAGTTTCGAGAGGTAGAGATTTTGTCGCCTTCGAGATTCATAAACTCATTGGCAGGAACATTTTGAGGAAGATTAAATCCGCCGTGCGCCTTGAGAATTATCGGGAATATGATGCAATGGAAAACAATGTTGTCTTTACCAATAAAATGCACCAATTGAGTATCTTCTTTTTTCCAATAATCTTCCCATTTTTTACCGTTTTTATCTGCCCAAACTTTTGTATTGGTGATATAACCGATGGGTGCATCAAGCCACACGTAGAGGACTTTTCCATCTGCATTTTCTGCCGGAACGGGCACTCCCCAATCTAAGTCGCGAGTCATGGCTCTACTGTGCAACCCTCCGTCTATCCAACTCATACATTGGCCGAGCACGTGGGCTTTCCATTCTTTGGGATCGTGGTGTTTTTTGCCATCAAGCTCACCAAGTTCAATGTAGTTTTTTATCCAATCGGCGTGGTGTGCCATGGGTAAAAACCAATGTGACGTTTCTTTTAAAACGGGTTGGTTTCCACTGAGGGTGCTTTTCGGATCTATGAGGTCAAGTGGACTTAAAGAGGTACCACATTTCTCGCATTGGTCGCCGTAAGCTTTTTCATTGGCACAGTTAGGACAAGTGCCAGTAATATAGCGGTCAGCCAAAAATTGATTGGCTTCTTCATCAAAATACTGCTTGGACGTTTCTATAGTGAACTCGCCCTTCTCATTTAGTTTTTTGAAAATTTCCTGACTCATAGCATGATGTTCAGGAGAGGAAGTGCGGTGGTATTCGTCGAATGCAATTCCGAAATCTTCAAATGCTTTTTTCATCAACCCATGATAGTAGTCGACGATTTCGCGAGGGGTTTTTCCTTCTTTTTTGGCGCGCAACGTAATGGCCGCACCATGTTCGTCAGAGCCGCAAATGAAGGCAACATCTTTACCGTTAGCACGGAGATAGCGTACATAAATATCCGCAGGAAGATAAGCTCCACCAATGTGTCCAATGTGCAAAGGCCCGTTGGCATAAGGTAGAGCAGAAGTAATCAGATATCGTTGAGGTTGAATCATGCTAATTGAGTTTCTTTGTGAAACATTACATTCCACTTTTGTGGGTCAAAGATAGCTGCATGCAACCACCTTTTTTGCAATCTGGAGATACTATTGGTATAGTTAGTACGGCTCGTTGGGTTTCGCCCGAGCAATTGGCGCCGGCCATAGCCCTTTTCGAATCATGGGGATTGCGCGTAAAAGTAGCGCCCAATGTGGGAACAAAGACATTCCAATTGGCTGGAAATGACGCTAGTCGTTTGGCCGATTTGCAGGCTATGCTCGATGATAAAGAGGTAAAAGCAATTATCATTTCTAGGGGTGGATATGGAACGGTGCGGCTGATTGATCAAATAGACTGGACCTTTTTTGACCAAAATCCCAAATGGATTGCGGGCTATAGTGACATTACGGTTCTGCTTAATCGGCTTTCTAACCAGGGTTTTTCAGCCATACACAGTACTATGCCTATTTCTTTTCCGGATGCTACGAAGGAGGCTTTGGATAATCTGAAAGCAGCACTTTTTGGCGAGTTGAACGAGATGACGTGGGAGGGAGGTCTTTTTGCCGGACAGGCAGAAGGTGAAATCGTAGGTGGTAATTTGTCGGTCATTTACAGTCAGTTAGGCTCAGCTACTCAATTGAAAGCTAAGGGAAAAATCCTGTTTTTAGAAGATGTAGATGAAATGCTCTATCACACCGATCGAATGCTGATGGGATTAAAGCGAGCAGGTGTATTGGATGGTATAGTAGGGCTTATAGCAGGCGGATTTACCCAAATGAAAGATAATACGCTCGCTTTTGGTTTTTCTCTAGAAAACCCATGGGGAGCGGATGTTGAGGATATGTTTCGCGAGTTTTTTGGTCCCATGGGGGTGCCGGTTGCTAGTCAATTTCCAGCAGGGCATCTCGCAGATAACCGAGCTTTTTACATGGGTAAAAAGGCCAGTTTGAAGGTCGATAACAAAAATTGTCGATTGGTATTCCCTGTGTAACGTGGAAAAGTTCCTTTTTTTCCCAAAACTAGCTGAGTTTTAAGGCCGAACTTTGGAGGGAACTGTTACTTTTGCATCGATGGTGTAAAACGTACACTAAGTATAAAATTGAAATGGCCACACATTATTTGGGAATGGATGAGGAAGAACATTTCGAGTTCGAGATGTTTGGAATCAGCAGTCGAGAGCGTGACTTTCGTTTGGCTTGGTCGTTAAATGTGACTTTAGGTTGGGAGCTCGAACGCGGCGATGATTTAGAGACACAACAGCGATTGGGTAATTCGTATCATACGCGATTTGTATATCAAGACCCAGAAGATCAGACAACCTTCATTCTTCTTGCTAATCGCTCAGAAGAAGGAATGATGCTGCCTGAGTGGAGCCAGTTTGATTATTTACTCAAGGTGAAAGATGCTCCTGCATTTTCGGGAGAGGACTTATGCAGAGTACTGCGTAAAGTACCGATGGTCTTAGCAGCGTTTCCATTATCGCTAGAAAAATTGAAATCAAAGTATAACTTGATAAACGCATAATATGCATCGCTTAATAAAATCAGGAATGAAAAAAACCAAAATAGTAGCTACTATTGGTCCGGTATCGTCGTCAAAAGAAGTTTTGCGCGATATGATATTGCAAGGGCTTGATGTAGTTCGCCTCAACTTTTCTCACGGAGCACATGAAGATCACAAAAAGGTGATTGATTTTGTGCGTGAAATTGATGCGGAGTTGGGCACTTCTACTTCTTTATTAGCCGACTTGCAAGGTCCGAAGTTACGTGTGGGTGAAATGGAAAACGGATCAGTGGAACTGATTGCCGGAAATGAAATTACCATTTCTACTACAAAACAAATCGGCACGACGAAAGTCATTTATACGAACTACAAGGAATTTGCCCAAGACGTAGCTGCAGGTGAAACTGTATTGCTTGATGATGGAAAAATTGCCATGGAAATTTTGGAAACGAACAAGAAAGATACTGTTCGTTGCAAAATCATACAAGGTGGTCCGTTGAGTAATAAAAAAGGATTGAATCTTCCGAACACAAAAGTGAGTTTGCCTTCTTTATCAGAAAAAGATTTGGCTGACTTGCATTTTGCGCTGAATGAAAACGTGGATTGGATTGGTCTTTCTTTCGTTCGTAATGCGGAAGATGTGCGCGCGCTAAAAGAAATTATTACTAACGCAGAAAAACATGCGAAGGTGGTGGCAAAAATTGAGAAGCCAGAAGCGGTTGCTCAGATTGATGAAATCATTGAACTAACTGATGCGGTGATGGTGGCTCGCGGTGACTTGGGTGTAGAAATTCCTCTGCAGAATGTGCCATTAGTTCAAAAGATGATCGTGCGTAAGTGCGTTCAAATGGCACGTCCTGTAATCGTGGCTACACAGATGATGGAGAGTATGATTGTAAACATGACTCCAACCCGAGCGGAAGTAACCGATGTGGCCAACGCGGTGTTAGATGGAGCGGATGCGGTAATGTTAAGTGGTGAAACTTCAGTAGGTAAGTATCCAGTTGAAGCCATTCGAATGATGAATAACATTATCGGTGAAGCAGAAAAATATGA
>Ga0315907_10008149_pt1 | contig 10802 bp, 8 predicted proteins | sample LakEriMetagenome_3_FD_203525 | JGI IMG/M metagenome (GOLD analysis project Ga0315907, IMG submission 203525) | Freshwater fungal communities from buoy surface, Lake Erie, Ohio, United States - Buoy 12 MA123 | ecosystem: Environmental > Aquatic > Freshwater > Lake > Lake biofilm | place: USA...
AATATTATCAGGAAGAGATTGAGGGAGATAGCGAAGATGAAACTGATGAATATTCAAGAGATAATATAAATGACTATAAAAAGAAGGAGATTGACTATAGCAACGAGGGAATAAAATTGAGGCAATACAACGAACACTATGTAAATAAAGATGATAGCGATAGCGGCGGCGATGATAGAGATGATGATGGCGATGGTGATGACAATTGATACGATACCATTATGATGTCTTAAAAAGGAACTGGATTTTTTCAAAAATTGAAATTTAAAATTTGAGTACATCTTTCTATTTTTTCAAAAATTTCAAAAGTTTTTTAGAAATTACAAAATAAATCAAGAGATGTACTCAAAATTAAAAATGAAAAAATAATAATATTCTAGTGTCTCTCAATAACTTGCATATATTTATAATAATTATTGAGATGCCTTAGCTGGCTTTAGCTGACTTTAGCTGACTTTAGCTGGCTTTAGCTGGCTTTAGCTAACTTCTTTTATTATAGCATCTACATCAAATTTTTTTAGAATATTACTATTAATTTTTGTAATATAAGGCTGTTTATTAGTTAGGGCATTGCATTTTCCAATCAAATCTACTATATTAGTTTTTTGTTCTGCTGTCAAAGTTATAATGGGATTAACGCGCGCTTTGTAATCATCTATGGATTCCAAAACTATTTTAGAAACATCATTGGTAGCTACATACTTTTTTCCACCATCCTTTATATCTATATTAAGAATTTCGTATAATTTTCCGTTAGCTTCTGTAGGTGTTGGACGTAACTTAACTTCAGCGGTAGCTGCAGTCCCAGTATTATCTTCTGGAGCACCGATAGTTATCTTAGGAGGAGCATTTTCATAATATTTGCCTGTTGATGTTAGAGTAATAGATTCTATACTTTTATTTTCATCGTTTGTAACAACCATATTATTTATAACAGCAGATACAGGTTCTGGTAATGGTTCTGCTGTAGAATAAGCAGATTTATAGGCTGCTATAGGTTCAAAGGTTACCTTGCTTTTATCAGCTACTACATAGTTAGTCCCTCCTTTCCCGCTGGTTATTTGTATACTAGCAATTTCGTAAAGAGGAGGTGTAGTTCCAGATATAGCAGTAGTGCTTAATATAGCTGTAGCTTCTGCTTGTGTAGAATTTGCCGTCATAGGAGCGGCAATAGTTATTGTAGGAGGCCTGTCTTTGTAATATTTTCCTTTATTAGCTCCAAGAGTTATTCCAGTTATTGCTCCTGCATCATTAACAGTTATGCTTGCTATCTCTGCGTGTACAGGTTCTGTTGTTGAAAATCTCTCTATAATGCTGTCGCCTTTGCTGCTGCTGTAATTCTCTGCTATACACCCATACATTAATACTACGAATATAGCAAATGCTAATATTAATGATATATATGTAAAAAAACTCTCGTAATCAATGAATTTATTCATTTAATCTGTAATACTTAAAGATTATTATTTTTTTCGTTTTTATAATTTATTTCCATATATATATATAGATATTATGACAGATTTAAGTTTATTATATGGCGGAGACGACAATTTATTAGGTGATAATATGGATAATTCATATTCCCCGCAAAAAATTAATAAAATGAGTAATAATGAATTGTACAACGGCGGACAGCATTCGCAGCATTCGCCTCAGCAAGCTCAGCAAGCTCAGCAAGCTCAGCAAGCTCAACAACAAGCTCAGCAGGCTCAAATGGCTCAACAACAAGCCCAGCAGGCTCAAATGGCTCAACAACAAGCCCAGCAGGCTCAAATGGCTCAGCAACAAGCTCAGCAGGCTCAGCAGGCTCAATATAAGGTTGAAAATATACAGAGTATGAATACATCATTAGTTCCGGTGAATCACAATAATTCTTATAAACAGCCTGACAATGATTATTCAAAAAAGAGGGGGAATGAATATAATTTCTTTGATAGAATGAACTTAAAAAGAACAGAGGTCATTAAGCTATCATTATTTTCTCTTGTAATCGTTCTAGGTATCTCAATAGATAGAATGCTGACATATTATTTATCTAAATATATTGGTGATAATATACTGACTGATTTCCAAGAGTTCTTATTGAGAATAAGCTATCCTATAACTATCTTTTTATTATTATGGATATTTAAAGCTATTTAAGAAGATAGCTGCATTAAATCAATTTATAAAATTAAAAAAATATAAAAATATATAGTAAAAGGCTAATAAATGTTAAAGAAAATAATTGAATCTTCTAAAAGTATAATTAATATTCTCCCGCGATTATTAATTATACTTTTGTTTTTGGCGGTACTTATTAGAAATATTATGGAGATTAGCAATTTCGGATCCAGTAGAGCTAAACTGTTATCTGTATCATCAAAAGAAAATAACCCGAGCTATGATAGTTTAAACTTGCGGTATTGCAATTACGGCAATATGTTTTCTGAGAAAGACACTATAGATTACAATAATTATATATTTGTAATTATATACGGTATTCTGTTTTTCCTATTTTGGTATAATACTATTATAAATGTATTTTCCACCTCAGCAATGTCCAATGAAATAAAGATTGCATTTTATAAAACATATTTTAATAATGATATTTATAAAAATTATAACTATGAATACACCTTTATACGCGGCCTTCAAATATTTATTCTCGTAGCCTTCTTATTTCACTCATATATCTTGTATAACGAGATTATGGGTATAAATGAAGAAGATATTAAGATATACGATAATATTAAAATAATAGATTCTACGATTATGGAAAATATAGATTGCGATTTAATTAGGATTCACGACCCTTCCAAGGGTAAATTTATTACAAGAGATACTCTAAAGGAACATTTAACAAAAATAGCGTCATTAAGAAGCAAGGTGGATGTAGATAAATATGTTAAAATATGTATAGCAATTATATTAACTAATAAGAATAGCAATAATGCTAAGAAAACAATCAAGGATGTTAAAGATATCTGTGAAAACCCGAGATGTATATATAGCAGATTAGAAAATAATATGGAAAATGTATTCCCAGAAAACATAGATAAATATATGGATATAATAAGGTCGGCAATAAAAACAGCACAATACACGGAATTTAACGCTGCCGAAATTTCTGAATTAGATATTAAATATAAAGAGATAAGAAAAAAACTCGTTGATAGCTTTAATATTATAAAAAGCTATAAGTCTTCTCACGTTATTTATTATAAGTTTGGGCTAATTACAACAGTTCTAGCAGGTATATTCTTTGCCACATTCGGCCTGGCATATTTCTTAATTTATGATATAAAGGTGATTAACGCACTGTTTTCTATGAACGACTTACCATTACCCTTGAATTATTTTGTTAGCACATATTTTAACACGGCGGTTGTTTATATAGTAGCTATGATTAGCATTTATATAGCATTTATTATTAATTTCTAATAAGAAACCTGTTAATTTTTATTATAATTATTAAATTAGAATATATATTTAATAATAATGAATGATACGTTAGTTAATATCATTACGAATATAATATATATAGTAGCTGTATTAATAGTAGTAATTTTAATATTCGCACTTATAAATTATACTTTATATACAATTTATTCTATTAAAGAGATAGTTGTACATAACACGAGCGAAGATGCTATACACTACAAGCTCAAAGATATTTACAATTATAAATTAATAAACTATATTAATATAATTAACGCCGACAATAATTATAAATACGATATATCAAGTGAATTTAATAATACGGGAAAAGTAATTGATATGAAAGAGTTTACGCTAACTAAATATGAACTTCAAGCTGAACCTGAAAAGCCTACGCCTCCTGCGCCGCCTATGCAAAAATATATAGACCTTTCATATCTAAAAGATTACAAGAAAAGCAAAAAAACAGATAATAAGATAGAATTTAAATTGAAAAATATAGATGCTTTAAAACCAGAAGATTTTATGATATTATATGACAAGATATCTATAGATGATAGTATTACATTTGATCCTACTAAATATGGTATTAAATTAGATCTTACAGATACTACTACATATAGTATTACATTAGATCCTACTAAATTAATAGCAATATATAAGAATGGTGATAAGCAAGAAAAATATATAATTAGATATGAAAAAACAGAAGTAACAGATTATGATGAATATTCAAAAAATAATACAGTGGATATTAATATAAATAAAAGTCTATATGGCGATATTGTATCATTCGGCAAAAATGATGATACTACTGATAAAACAGAAACTTCTAAGAAGATAATTGTTAAGGATGGAATAATAATTCTTTATAAAGATAAAAATAATAGTAATAGTATTAAAAAGGTTAGTAATAATACTGATATCTACGGGTATATATTGAACGGGTTGTTTCTGTTAATTCCTACGACATTATTGTGGTCTAATGATAAATATGCCGCGGGGCTATATGTAAAAACGAATAATGATTTATACGAGATAATTTTACTATTGGTATTTCTAATAATATTCATCATATTAATGTCATTAATAAATGATTTTTACACATATATATTTAATATTACAAATAATAGCAAAATATTCAGGGAATTATTTATTGCAAAAATTCTGGATAGAAATATTCATTTGGTGGTAATAACACTTTGTATTATTATTTATTGTATTATACATAGTACCGTATATTTTTTTGTATTTATCAGCGGAACTTATAAAAAAATCAAGGGAATGTATGGTGATTTAATTGCTGCCGACGAATATATTAGAAATGAAGCGAATAAGTATTTAATATCTAATAGTTATAATAGTGATGCAATAATAGAGGCATTTAATGATATTGCTTATGGTGGCGATATTAGCTATGCAAAAGGGAAATATAATGTAATTGACGAAACAACCAACCAAGATATCTATGATTTTAAAAAGAACTTTGAGGAAAAGATGATAGCTATTAATTACGGTTTTAATTACGATGAAAATATATACAGCACAAACAACTATACAAGCACATTCTTTACAAAAATGAAAAGTATATTATTTTATACACAATATCAAGATATAAATAAAACATTATTGTTGGTACTTATAATATATTTATATTTTGTTAAGAATAATATTGATGACCCGTATATATTAATTAAATTGAATAAGCTGATATTTGGAAGAGTTGCTAACACAGGTATACCTGAAATAGACGAAGAGATACATAATACTCTAACATTAAGGTCTTTACTAGGGCACAATTTAGAAAATAAAGCGATAATAGATGATTTAGAATATGAAAAAACACAGATATATGACAATATAAAAAATAATGAAAAGGAGGCTGTTAAGACAAAAATTGATGTTTATAAAGTAGGTGATACAGGAGTTGATAAGAATGTTTTAAACTTTTCAAATAATTTATATGTACAATTGGATTATTGGGGTGCTGTATATTTTTTCAATTTATATTTGGCATTAGAAATAATCATAGGGTGCTTTGTAATTTTGGCAATCTTATTGATTATTAAATATACCGATAATGATATGAAGGCAAATATAGAAAGGTACATTGATAAAATGAAGGAGTTAATTGAAACAATAGTAGACGAAATCAAAACAGCTATTTTGGGAGTTATTTAGATTTACATCTTCAAGGATTTAAAATATTATTATTTAATAAAAGAAGGCATTATTATGCCTTGCGAAATAGCTTCCTTTAGTACGAGTGATAAATATGATATGTCGCTGTTTTTTATAAACTTTTATATATCTTTGGTAATAATAATAACCATATTAATATTAGCAAATACTATCTATAATTATTATGTATATAATAATATTGTTTTAGACAAAATAGATAATGATACTAATGTAATAGAAAACGGCGCATATCCCCCAATAGGTAATGAATTATCACCAGAAAACAAGATATTAATTGGAGAAACCGTTGATTATAAACTGTTTATTAGTCTTCTTCTTGACCAAGATATGTATTACAACGATAAATATTTCACTTTAAATATAACAAATATATTATTAGATGTCTTTGTACTGATAACAATAGTATTGGCGATTTTTTCAGCAATCTATATTGGTTTTAATAGCTTAAATATAACACAATCCTTTGTCGCATCTGTTAAATTAAAATATGATAAAGCTCATCTTGAAGAATATATTAAACAATATTGTTATTTTATAAATAACAACAGCTGTAATGATTATCATTTTATTAAAAGTATTTTAGTATTCGTAATATTTTTAATACTAGTAATTATATACATTCTAAGATGGAGACTTATCCCATCTATAAATTACTCAGATTATTTAAAATTTGTTTCATCTGATGATACCGCCAACATCAAACAACCTAAAAATATTGAAAATATGTTAAATAGTATATACGCAACCAAAGAAGATTTTTTAAAAAAGAATGAAAATATTACAAAAATAATAAACAAATTAAATGGACACAATATACATACCGTTGTTAATATTATTAGTGATACTACATCAACTCCTAGTGATATAATAGTTTTAGAAACTGCTTTAGATAATGCCTTAAAAGAATATAATAAAGCAGAAGATAAAGATAAGAAGGCTAATAAAAAAATTTATGATGAAGCTAAAGCCAAATATGGAGATGCTGTATCTAAATCTATAGAAGTTTTAGAAACTGCTTTAAATAATGCCTTAGAAGAATATGATAAAGCAGGAGCTAAAGATAAGAAGGCTAAGAAAGAAACTTATGATGAAGCTAAAGCCAAATATGACGATATAGCCAACTATGTTATAAATAATTTTATAAATAAAATTAAAGATATAAGCGTAAAAATAAAGGAAGACAATAAAGACAATAAGGACAATAAAGATTTGGATTTTGTGAAATTAGTAATAGTATATCTTAATAATAAGAAAATATATAATAGTAATGCTAGCATTCCAGGTGGACAATTACCCGAAGCAGCAAGAACATATGCACAATCCTTATTAAATATAATAACGAATGTAATCCCTTATCCTTTAAATAATTCGTTCAGTCATTTTAAAACCGGCAAATATGATATAGAGAATATTCTAATGGGCTCTATTCCCTTATCAAGCCGGGATAAGATATTTGAAGCAGGCGTAAACTGCGATACTGATGATTATAGAAAAAAATCTGTGTTAATGGAGATAAAGGGCTGTTTTTATAATAATTATGTGTATAAATTAAAAGAAACAAGTACTAGATTGAAAACATCTTTGGATGTTATATTAGGCCTATCTATATTCTCTACTATTATATTTATCTTAGCGTTGTTTTATTATATTTATATTAACTATAATGCTGATAATATGAGATGGGCTAATATGACAGCTATTAAAATGCAGCGTTTATCTGGTTGGAACCCTTTAAACTGGTTGAATAAATTATTTGGCAATATTATGTTTCAGTTAAATAAATCTAACTATTAAGTCAAATAAGCGAAATAAGCGAAATAATATTTAAGGAGATATTATATTTTACTATTTATATGGATACCGAATATTTATTAAATATTAAAACTATACAGGCTGCTACATTTAAACAAGTTATAGATGCTCTCAAGGAGATATTGATGGATGTTAATTTGGAAATAGATGAGACTGGAATCAAGATAGTTGCTATGGACAATACACATATTGTTCTAATACATCTCAAGCTGGATGCGGATAAGTTTGAGATTTACGAGTGTGCCAAGAAAACATATGTAGGCATTAATATGCTGCGGCTCCACGCGCTTATTAAAACAATCACGAACAACGACATATTATCAATCTATATTAAAAAAGATGACCCGAATCATTTGGGTATAACGATAGAAAATAATGATAAAAATTATAAAACTAATTATAAATTGTCTGTATTGGATATAGATGTGCTGAATCTTGACATTCCGCCTGTAGATTTTCATACGATTATAAATATGCCTTCCAATTATCTTCAAAAAATTATTAGAGATATGAATAACCTTGCCGAGTTTATAGAGTTTAGAAACATAGGCGATAAGCTAATATTAAGTTGTAAGGGGGACTTTTGCGACCAAGAGACTATCCTTGGTTCCGAAAAATCGCAATCAATCACTATAAAGAAGAATAGTACCGACGAAGAACAGGAGATAATACAGGGTATTTTCAGCCTTAAATACCTATCAATATTTACGAAATGCACCAATCTTTCAAATAATGTTGAGCTATATCTTAAAAATAACTACCCTATTATTCTCAGATATACCATCGCATCTCTAGGAGAAATAAAATTGTGCCTATCGCAACAAGATATATCCCAATAATCCTTTTGTGGTGCTTGCTGATACACAGAATAATAATATTTTTGTGTAATAAAAATTAGATTTTTTTTAATTTAGGATATAATATATATTTATAATATATATCCTGTAATTTAAATAATGCCTTTCTGAGGACTATCATAACTTCATTCATACAATTAATATAATTGCTTGAATATACAAAATCTTTATCATTTATAATATAGTTAATTTGTTTTTTAATTTCAACGAAAATATTCCCGAATTTGTTTACTATTGTATCCATTAGTATATAAAATAAGTATATAAGTTCTTTAAGTAATTACAGAGGTCGCAAAAGTCTAAAAATCGGCTTCAAGAGAAAATGTGCGTAATTTAGAGTGTTCCTGTTTTCCACCTACATTTGCCTTGCTATATTGTGAAACGCGGCTTTCAAAGAAATTGGATTTGCTTTCAATTGATATTCTATCCATAAAAGGAAAGGGATTATTTGAGTTCCATATTTTTTCATAATTTAATTGAGTAAGCAATCTGTCCGCGACAAATTCAATATATATAGACATTAGGTCTGCATTCATTCCAAGCATAGAACAAGGGATACTTTCAATAATAAAGTTCTTTTCTACTTCAACAGCTTCTTTAACAATTTGATGAACGGTTTCCTGAGGCAATCTATCAACTATCTTAGAATACAAAAGGACTGCGAACTCAACATGCATTCCCTCGTCTCTGCTGATAAGCTCGTTAGAGAATGAGAGACCTGGCATCATCCCGCGTTCTTTGAGCCAGAAAATACTACAGAAGGCGCCGCTGAAAAATACTCCTTCAACAAGGGCAAATGCCAACAGCCTTTGTGAGAATGGTGCGGATTCGTCATTAATCCACTTGAAGCACCAATCTGCCTTCTTTTTAATACAGGGCATATAATTGATAGCATTAAGTGCCTCTTCTTTGTCATTAGCTTCTTTAAAATAAGTGTCTATTAGAAGAGAGTATGTTTCTGAATGAATATTCTCAATAGCCATTTGAAAGCCATAGAAGAACTTAGCTTCTAGTATTTGTACATCATTTAAAAATCTTTCGCCCAAATTGATATTTACAATTGTATCACTAGAACTGAAAAACGCCAATATTTGCTTAATAAAAAACTTCTCATTCTTATTGAGCTTATTGAAATCATCTAAGTCCTTTGATAAATCTAATTCCTCAGGTGTCCAGAAGACACTAACAGATTTTTTATACATTTCCCACATATCAGAATGTTCAATAGGAAAAATAGTCAATCTATTTGAAGGTATCAATAAAGGTTCATTATTTGACATACTATATACTATTATAATAATATATATTTATATAATAAATTATCCTATATTATTAGAAATATGGCTGATAATGTCGTCTCTCAAAAAAGACCGAATGGTAAATCCGAAGAAACAGCAGAAAAAGAAGGATTAATGCCTTCGCAAAAGCGTGCTACTCCCATTACATTTGAACAACAAATAATAGATTTAATAAAAGAAGAGAAGGTTAAAGATGATAAAGAGAAGGAAGAGAAGGTTAAAGATGATAAAGAGAAGGAAGAGGAAGCAGCTATTTATAATAGTTTATCTATAGAAATACAAGAAGATAATGAGACACAATATGATAAAGAGTCAAGGTGTTCACAGTCACAGCCACAGTCGCTTCCAGAGTCGCTTCCAGAGTCTCCACCGTCTCTACAGTCTATTCCCGCATATAATGATCCAGTTGCTAGTCGCGCAGATGGAACACTTGATCAAGATTGTCTAAAAATGATAGATGAAATCTATTTAGATTGTCAAAATAATTTAAGAGAATTTTTTTATAGTAAAATAAGTGCATTAAATAGGGTTTTTGAGTCACGAAAATTAGCCTATGATAAATTTTTACAAATTGAAATAAACACAAGGGTTCCTGGTAAATTTATTCTTGAAATTAACATGTCTAAATATGAATATGACTCAGCAGGGCGGCCGCTGCGCATAATAAAAGAATTTGAATGTGTACACTTTAGTCTATTTACGAGAATTGAAAATGGGGCTCTTACAATTAGAGGTTTGCATTTTACTTTACCTGATGATATAACCACTAGACATAATAAAAAATATTCGCATTTGTATATAGGACATATAGTTGCAGAAAATAGTTTAGGCTCTGCAGATGCAGCTAATAAATTTATTATAACTATATTAAAATCTATAGGAACTTATTTTATTACACAAATGAGTATCAGTAATCCTGTTGAGAGTGCCAAAGAAAGTGTAATAAAATTTATTCGCCTTTTGAGATTGAACATTGTACAAACACAGGCTATAGGCCAACTTTTAATAGATTTAGGGGAGGAATATAAGAAATATTTTAAAGCTCGTGCAGCAAGTGGACCACAAAGAACAGGGGGGATGAAGATTATGAAATATAATAAAGTAGTTGAAAAAAGCAATAGTAAGGACGGCAAAAACACATTAGTTAATAACAAAGAACTTAAAATAAATAAGATTAAAGATAAGATAAAGATATTAAAGCAAGATAAAATAA
>Ga0315907_10008151_pt1 | contig 10802 bp, 7 predicted proteins | sample LakEriMetagenome_3_FD_203525 | JGI IMG/M metagenome (GOLD analysis project Ga0315907, IMG submission 203525) | Freshwater fungal communities from buoy surface, Lake Erie, Ohio, United States - Buoy 12 MA123 | ecosystem: Environmental > Aquatic > Freshwater > Lake > Lake biofilm | place: USA...
CACCGTGCCGAGGCTGGGCGAGAACAGCGCCTCGAACAGGCTGGTCTTCCACTGGCCCGCAAACTCGCCCAGCGTGGCCAGGCTCTGGTGGCCGATGCCGCGCTTGGGCGTGGTGACGGCGCGCAGGAAGGCGGGGTCGTCGTCCTGGTTGACCAGCAGGCGCAGCCATGCGCACAGGTCCTTGATCTCCGCGCGGTCGAAGAAGCTCTGCCCGCCCGAGACCTTGTAGGGAATCTGCGCGGCACGCAGCTTCTGCTCGAACACACGCGCCTGGTGGTTGGCGCGGTAGAGGATGGCGAAGTCGCTGTGCTTGACCTGCCCGCCGCGCGCGCGCAGGGCGTTGATGCGGGCCACGGCGCGCTCGGCCTCGTGTTCCTCGCCGTCGCACTCCACCACCTGCACCGGTTCGCCCTCGCCGTGCTCGCTCCACAGCTTCTTCTCGAAGATCTTGGGGTTCTTCGCGATCACGTGGTTGGCCGCGCGCAGGATGGCGCTGGTGGAACGGTAGTTCTGCTCCAGCGGGATGACCTTCAGGCGGGGGTAGTCCTGCGGCAGGCGCTTGAGGTTGTCGATGGTGGCGCCGCGCCAGCCGTAGATGCTCTGGTCGTCGTCGCCCACGGCCGTGAACGGCGTGTGCTCGCCCACCAGGGCCTTGAGCAGCTCGTACTGCACGGCGTTGGTGTCCTGGTACTCGTCGACCAGCAGGTGACCGAAGGTGTCCTGCCACTTCTGTCGGGCCTCGCTGTCGGTGGTCAACAGCTTGAGCGGCAGGCCGATCAGGTCGTCGAAGTCCACGGCCTGGTAGGCGTTCAGGCGCTCCTCGTAGCGCTGCATCACCTTGGCGGCCGTGAGCTCCAGGTCGTCCTTGGCCACGGCAGCAGCCTGGGCGGCGTTCAGCCCCTGGTTCTTCCACAGGCTGATGGCCCATTGCCAGCCACGGGCGGTCTTGGCGTCGGTGGTGCCGCCGGCGTCGCGCAGCACGCCCAGCACATCGTCGCTGTCGAGGATGGAGAAGTTCTCCTTCAGGCCCAAGCGTGTGCCATCGGCGCGCAGCATGCGCACGCCCAGCGAATGGAAAGTGCTGACCACCAGGTCCCGTGCCGCCCGAGACCCCACGATGGCCTTGGCTCGATCGCGCATCTCGGCTGCGGCCTTGTTGGTGAAGGTGATGGCGGCGATCTGCCGCGGCTCCAGCCCCGACTGCAGCAGCTTGGCGATCTTGTGCACGATCACGCGCGTCTTGCCGGAGCCAGCACCGGCCAGCACCAGGCAGGGGCTGCCCAGGTGGTGCACGGCCTGGGATTGGGCAGGGTTCAGCGAAGCAGTCGCGGCATCGGACATGGGGGGCGGATCATAGCCACCCGGGCGATGCGCCTTCGCACCACAGCCTCAGGACAGGGTAGGCCTCACACGTGGCAAAAGCACAAGCCGGCGGCGGGGTCTCGGGCCAGCGCGGAAGGCGCCGTCACGCCCAGCGCATCGAGCTTCAGGCTCTGGCGGACACCGTCGCCCCGCAACGCCAGCACGCGCGGTACGACCCGGCCCCTGGATTGGAAAAGGCGACTGCCGGCGGGCCGGGCCGGCAGTCTGGTCTGCACCATGCGCAGCGCGGGATCGCCGACGTCCCTGCAGGCCGCCACAGCCACCTCTTTGGCATCGGTGTCCAGCGTGCGCACCCCGGCCGGAGGGCAAGCCTGCGGTTCATCCGGCCGGGGCGGGAACCCCCGAGGGAACCCGCAAGCCAGGCGCGCGGCCAGTCCTGAGGGCTCGTACCCCAGCGGGGCGCTCAAGCGGCCTGCCGCAGAGGAGCAGCCTCATCGGTTTCGGTGGCGGGCAGCAGGTGTTCCACCAGAGGCACCGGCTGAGGCGGCAGCAGCGGCGTGACACGAGTCTGCCGCTGGGCCACCGCCGGCGCGGCGGCGCCAATGCGGCTGGGCAGTTGTACTTGCTCGAAGGCCTTGCGCTTGCCAGGGGCCTGGTCCGCCTGCTGCGCGAGCCACTGCTCACGGGTGATCTCATGCTCGATGAGCTCGACGTCAGGCTGGGCCTCGTGCCTTCTCCACACGTTGCGTTGCGGTGTCAGTCCACACAAGGTCATCAGCTGGCAAGAGCTGCGATTGCTTGGTGCGGCCGCACCTAACAATACCTGGACTTGGGACAGGCTGAAGGCCGCGCTAACGCAAGCGCGACCAAGCTCCAAGCTGTACCTTCCATGCCAAAACGTTGGGTGAACCCAGATGCCCATCTCAACGGTGTTCGGGCTCACGGCATGGGGAAGAAATCTGAATATGCCCATCCACTGCCCGGTCTCCCTGCACACAGCGCTCAGCGCAGCCAGCCGCCCGCGTTGGGCAGCTTGTACGATAGCTTGCACGCGTTCGAAAACCTGAACTTCTTGGTCAGGTTGGGCCCAGAGCAATCCTGCGTTGAATGCTGGGTTTCTCGTCGCGGCCCATAGTGGCCAAGCGTCAGACAGCGCCAGTGGCCTTAGGGCCAGACGCCCAGTGTGAACAAGTTGCAGTTCTTGGGCCAAGTCTTCAAAGTCGATTTGCATTTGGAACTCCAGTGATCGATGATGAAGCCGGAGACCCCGTGTCCCAGGCTCGCAGCTAGCGTAGGCAAACGAGACGAATTGGTCAGCCGTATCGACCCGCGTGCACGAAGCCGCTGCGTGATCTTGTACGCGCAATAGGTAGATTGAATGAAGCTCGATCCGAATGACCTGCCTTTCGCCTGGCATGCAAAAGAGGATCTAGATCTGGAGACTCTGCTGAGTGAATCGGCTGAGGCTGTGGTCTGGGTCGATCACGCCTGGACTGCTCGCTATTGCAACCAGACGTACGCGAGTAACCTGGGGCTGACTCCTGATCAGGTCATCGGTAGGACGCCGTTTGAGTACTCGCCGACGGACTTTCGACGATCCATCTTTTTCGAGGCCTGCGAGGCATGTTTAGTGCAGCGCAAGGCCACTAGCCAAGTCGGCTTCTCCACCGTACTGAATCGTTGGTTGTTCGTCAGAGCCTTCCCCGTACGGGATGGTGGCCTGATGCTGGCCAATGACGCCACGGAGAGCGTGGTCAAGGCCTACCACCTGGCCCAGGCCGCGGTTCGCGATCAACTCACCAGCCTGGGCAACAAGCTGGCGCTGCAGCAACGCGTCCAGGAGTTGGCTTCGCACAAGGAGCCGTTCACGCTCGCGCTGCTGGGCCTGCGGCGGTTCCGCGACGTCAACGAGACCCACGGCTACGCCACCGGCGACCTGGTGCTGATGGAACTGGCCTCGCGCCTGCAAAGCGCCACGCGGGACGGCGAGGCGGCCTTCCGGGTCAGCGGCGACGAGTTCGCTCTGGTGGTCAAAGGCCCAAGCCCCGAATCAGCCCACGAACGCATCCGTCTGCTGCTGGCCTTGCTGCACCCCCCGGTGGTCATCGAGGGGCTGCGCATCCCGGTGGCCGTAGCGGTCGGAACGGTCAGCAGCCCCGTGCACGGCGATGACTTCGAATCCTTGCTCAAGCGCGCCGGACTGGCCTTGGGCGAGGCCAAACGGGTGTCCTCCCTGGCCCTGCCCGTGATGCCGTTCAAGATGGATCTCGAACTGGCCGCCAAGCACCGGCTGGTGCTGGAGCAGGAGTTGCGCCAATGCCTGGACGGTTCACAGTTCACGCTGCTGCTGCAGCCCAAGGTATGCCTGAACACAGGCGCCGTGGTCGGCGCCGAGGCGCTGATCCGCTGGGCCCACCCGAAGCGCGGCATGGTCTCGCCGGGCGCCTTCCTGCCCCTGGCCCGCGAAATCGGCGCCATGCGGACCATCGACAGCTGGGTGCTGCGCCAGGCCATCGTCATGTGTGCTCAGCTGCGTGAGTTCGGCGCTTCCTTTCCGCTGAGCATCAACCTGTCGGCTGACGCACTGGGGGATGTGATGATGCCCGAACGACTGATCCGGGACCTGGCCACTGCCGGGCTGCCGGCCAGCCTGCTGGAGATCGAGATTCCCGAGGGCGACCTGATGGCCGACGTGCAGGCCAGCGTGCGCACATTGGAGGCCCTGGCAGACATGGGGGTGCGACTGTCCATCGACGACTTCGGCACGGGCTACTCCTCCTTCGCCTACCTGGCGCAGTTCCCGGTGCACACCCTCAAGATCGATCGGTCGTTCGTCATCGGCCTGGGCGACAACAGTCCCAGCAGCAAGATCGTCAAGGGCATCGTGCGCCTGGCGCATTCGCTGGGGCTGGACGTGGTGGCGGAAGGGGCCGAAGACCAAAGCCAGCTGGTGCAGCTGCAGCGGCTGAAATGCGATGCGGTACAGGGCTACGCCGTCGCAAAGCCCATGCCGCTGTCGCAGTTTCGCGCCTTCGTCGCCAGCCGGCCCGCTGTCGCGGGCCCGGACCCCTTCGCCCTCTGAGCCCGGCCGCCAGCGCCCTGAAACCATACAGATCCCACAGCAGGCAAGGTAGCGCTTATCGTGCCCAGCCCAGCCCCTGGCGACGCCCCCGCGGCACCCCCCGCCGCCTCAACAGCGACGAACGCGACGCCTTCCCGCGCCCTGTGGTTTTCCTGGCCCACCTGGATGTGGGGCCTGCTGCTGGCCTCGTGCACGGTGGTGCTGGATTTCTTTGTGGTTCTCGCCTGCCTGGGTGTTATCGAATCGACCATCGGTGCATCCAAGGCGCAGTTGCAGCTGGTGCTGGGGGCGTACGCGATTGCGAACGCAGCGATGCTGATCGTGGGCGGTCGGCTGGGCGACCTGCTCGGCCGCAAGCGAACCCTGCATGTGGGGCTGGGTCTGTTCGCGCTGGCCTCGATCGGCTGCGCCACGGCCACGGATCCCGCCACGCTCATCCTCTTCAGAGCGGGCCAGGGCGTGGCCGGGGCCCTGATGCAGCCCCAGGTGCTGGGCCTGCTGTCGGCGTCTTTCCAGGGGCCCGGGCGCGCCCGGGCCTTCGACCTGTACGCGGCCACCATGGGCTTTGCCGCCGTGTCGGCGCAGTTGATTGGCGGGGCACTGGTAGGCCTGCTGCCGGCGGACGTGGGCTGGCGGGCCTGTTTCTGGCTTTCCGTGCCCTTGTGTCTGGGCTCGGCCTGGTGGGCGCGGGGCGTGATTGACCCCTCCAAGCCGCCCGCCACCTCCACGTATGGCGCAACGCCAGGCGGGCAGGCGTCCGCCGTACGGGGCTTCTCGGGCTTGCCAAGCCTGCTCCGCCGCATCGACCTGGTGGGTGCCCTGCTGTTGGGAACCCTGCTGGCCTGCCTGTGCGCGGCGCTCACCCTGGGGTACGAGCAAGGCTGGCCTGAATGGTCGCAGCAGGCCCTGGTGATGGCCGCGGCGTGCACCGTGGCGCTGTGGGCCTGGCAGGCCCTGGGCCGCAAGCTGGGCCACCACCGCATCATCCCGCCGGGCGTGCTGAGCGCGAACCGCTTCTGGCTGGCGCTGCTGACCATCGCCGCCTTCTATGCGGGCGTGGCCAGCCTGTACTTCGTGATCGCCCTGGAGCTGCGGGACAAGGCCAGCCTCCCGCCCCTGGGGGTGGCGGCGGTGCTGTGCGTGATGGCGGCCTCGTTCGTGACGGCCTCGTCCTCACGCCGCGTCAAGGCTTGGGTGGGCGCCTGGTGGGCCGAGACCGGGCTGGGCATGTTGGCCCTGGGGCACCTGGTGATGTGGGCCGCCTCCACGCTGGCTGACGCCTCGCCCTGGGCACAGCTGTCGGTGTACGCCCTGGCGGTGTTGCTGCAGGGCTTGGGCATCGGCCTGATCATGGGCCAGCTCGTCGGAACCTCCCTGGCCAAGGTGCCGGTGCAGTGGGCATCGGTGGGCGGGGGCATGGCCTCCACCTTGCAGCAGATCGGCAATTCCATGGGTATTGCCGGAGTGGGTCTGGCCTACCTGCGTGATGACGGCCAAAGCGGCTCTACCGGGGCGGCCGTGGCGTACTTTCTCGTGCTGCTGGCGGTGGTGCTGGCACTGCGGCTGGCGGCGGGCCGCCCGACGGGCGCGCGCTGATGGGCGCCCAGGCCCTTGCCCGGCCCTGCCGGACAGGCCGTGCCGGGCACCACTGCCGGCCCTGCATGCCGCTGCCCGCCCCAGGCGGTGCGGGTCCCTATTGATGAAGCGCCGCGACTGGCTCAGGGGCGCGGGCGCGCTGGCCCTGCCGGCCTGGGCCCGCCATGCCAGCGCGGCCGACACCCCCCGCTTCAGCCTGGGCGTGGCCTCAGGCCAGCCCCGGCCGGACGGCATGGTGCTGTGGACTCGGCTGACGGGCCCCGGCCTGCCCGAGAGCGTGCCGGTGCACTGGGAACTGGCGCACGACGAGGGCTTCACGCGGATCGCGGCCCGCGGTGTCGAGCTGGCGCAGGCCGAGACAGCCCACAGCGTGCACGCGGAGCCCGCCGGCCTGGCCCCCGGGCGCGTCTGGTGGTACCGCTTCACGGCCCTGGGTGACCGAAGCCCGGCGGGCCGTACCCGCACAGCACCCGACCCCGGCGCCGAGGCGACCCTGCGCCTTGCCATCGCCAGTTGCCAGCGTTGGGAGTACGGTCACTATGCCGCGTGGCGGGACATCACGGCCTCGGAGCCCGACCTCATCGTCTTCCTGGGTGACTACATCTACGAGTACCCGCTGCTGGCCAACGACCCGGTGCGCCCGATCAGCGGCGGCCTGGTGACCACGCTGGACGGCTACCGGGACCGCTACGCCCAATACAGGGCCGACCCTTTGCTGCAGGCCGCTCACGCCTGTGCGCCCTGGGTCATGGTGTGGGACGACCATGAGGTGGAGAACGACTACGCGGCCGGGGTCGGCGGGGGCCTGCTGGGCCCCTCGCTGGGGGCCGTGCTGGGGGACTTCGGCCGCCGCCGCGCTGCCGCCTACCAGGCCTACTGGGAGCACATGCCCTTTCCCAAGTCGGTCCGGCCGACCGGGGACGGCATGCGCATCTACGGCCACCTGGACTGGGGGCGCCTGGCCCGCATCCAGTTGCTCGACAACCGCCAGTACCGTGATCCGCAGGCCTGCCCGCGGCCGGGGCGCCTGGTGGGCTCGCACACGGTCTCGCTCAAGGCCTGCCCCGAACTGCTGGACCCCCGACGCAGCCTGCTGGGAGCGGCGCAGGAGCGCTGGCTGGCGCAGAACTGGAGCCTGGACCGGCCCTGGAACCTGGTGGCCCAGCAGACCCTGATGTCGCGCCTGAGCTGGACCGATCCGGCCGCCGACCCCACCTACTGGACCGACGGCTGGGACGGCTACGCCCCGTCACGCCAGCGGCTGCTGAGCGCGGCGGCGCAGCGCCAGGTGCCGGGACTGGTGGTGCTGGGCGGCGACGTGCACGCGCACTATGTGAGCGAACTCAAGACCAGCTATGACGACCCGCGCAGCCCCGTGATCGGGGCAGAGTTCTGCGGCACTTCCATCTCCAGCCGCGGCCCGGCGCAGTCACGCCTGGATGCCGCCCTGCCGCTGAACCCGCACCTGCTCTACGGCAACGCCCGCCATCGCGGCAGCGTGCTGTTCCGGCTCGACGCACGCACGCTGCAGGCCGACCTGCGCGCCGTGGACCGTCCGCGCGAGGCGGAGAGCGCCGTGCGCAGCGCAGCGCGCTTCGTGGTGGAAGCGGGTCGGCCCGGGCCGCAGCGGGCCTGAATCGGCCCTGTCCGGGTCGGGCTTCAGTCAGCCGCGCACAGGCAGTGCACCACCGCATCGAAGGGCCGGCGGCGCTGGGCCAGGTCGTGCAGCCAGACCAGATCCTGCAAGGCCTGGGTGCCCGCATCGAGCAGGCCGCCCGCCGGAGCGGCCCCTGACAACCCTGACACGGGCAGCCCGGGTGCTCCCAACCCCAGCGCCTGCTGCACCGAGGCCGCCACGGTGGACTTGAAGAAGCCCGCCAGTTGCTCCAGGCGGCCGGGCTCGCGTTCCATCCACCGCAGACGGGCATCCTCGGGCAGCTTGGCACGCGCTGCGGCCGCCTTCAGTGCGTCGCTCCAGGCGCCGTTGCGGTCGATCAGCCCACGCTCCAGCGCCTGGGTGCCGGTCCACACCCGGCCCTGGGCTACGGCGTCGATCTTGCCGGGCGCAGTCTTGCGCGCAGCCGCAGCCTTGGAGATGAAGTCCGTGTAGACGCGACCGATGGCCGACTGGATCAGTTGTTCGAAGCGCGGGTCGAGCGGACGGCGTGGGTCGTAGCCGGTGGCCAGCCAGGTGGTGGCGTGGCCGCCCGTGCCCACCGACAGCTTGTCCATCAGGCCCTGGGCCGTAGGCAGCATGCCGAACACGCCGATGGACCCGGTGATGGTGGCAGCGTCGGCCATCACTTCGTCGGCGGCCAGGGCGATCCAGTAGCCGCCCGAGGCCGCCACATCGCCCATCGACACGACCACGGGCTTGCCCGCCGCCCGCGTGAGCTCCAGTTCGCGGCGGATCAGTTCCGACCCCAGGGCGCTGCCGCCAGGGGAGTTCACACGCAGCACCACGGCCTTGACCTCGTCATCGTCGCGCGCTTTGCGGATCAGCTCGGCCGTGGAACGCCCGCCGATACGCCCGGGCGGCTCGCTGCCCTCTCCGATCTCGCCCTCGGCCACCACCACGCCAATGGCCGGGCCGCTGGCGCCAGACTTCTGGCGCGACAGGTACTCGCGCCAGCCGATCTGCCGGAAGGTCTTGGCCTTGGGGTCCTCGGCGCCGCGCTCGATGAGCATCGACCGCAGTTCGTCGCGGGTCTTGAGGCCGTCCACCAGCCGGCCTTCCAGTGCCAGGCGCGCGGTGTCACCCTGCAGTGTCTGCAGGCTGCCGGGCAGCGCGGCAATGCCTTGAGCGATGGCCCCTTCCGGCAGCTTGCGCGCCTTCTCCACCCCGCGGGTGTACAGGCTCCATAGCGCGTCGTAGAGGTAGGCCTCGGCTTCCAGCGTCTCCTTGGAGGGCGCGCTGGCGAAGAAGGGCTCGGCCGCGTTCTTGTACTTGCCCACACGCACCACGTTGGCGCTGACGCCCACCCGGTCCAGCGCCTGCCGGTAGTAGTTGCGCAGGCGCCCATAGCCTTGCAGGGCCACCGCCCCCATGGGGTGGACATAGACCTCGCTGGCATGGGCCGCCAGGTAGTACTGGCGCTGGTCGAACCCGGTGGCCCAAGCCACCACCTGTTTGCCCGAGGCCTTGAAGCGCTCGAGCGCAGCGGCCACCTCGCGCTGCGCCGACAGGCCCCCACCCGACAGATCCTCCGGCAACAGCAGGGCGCGTTCGATCTTCGGGTCGCGCGCGGCGGCATCCAGCACGGCCACCAGGTCGCGCAGCCGCACCTGCTGCTGGTCATGCCCTTGCACCTGGCGCAGCAGGGCGTCGCGCGCACCCCCGGCGCCCTGCTCCACCACCGGCCCGGCCAGGTCCAGCACCAGCACGGTCTTGTCCTGGAGTGGATCGGCCCGGCCCGCGAAAAAGGCCACCGGCACCCCGATCAGCAGGCCCAGCCACAGCACATTGAAGGCGGCGCGTCGGGTGCCGTCCACCCAAGACCACAGCCGGCCCACCCAAGTGCGCAAAAAGCCCTTCTTTTCTCGCGACATGCCAGGCCCCTCGGGTATTGCAGATCAAGGGATTGTGGCGATACTCGCCATCGTCATGGATGCGATCCTGTCCGTCACCATCCCGTTCTTCGCGCTGGTGCTGTGCGGCTACCTGGCTGGCCGGCAGAAGGTGCTGCCCGAGAGCGCCATCGCCGGGCTGAACAGCTTCGTCCTGTACTTCGCGCTGCCCTGCATGCTGTTTCGCTTCGGCGCGAACACGCCGGTGCTGGAGTTGCTGCATCCGGGCATGTTCGGCGTGTGGCTGCTGTGCGCGCTGCTTCTGGTGTTCTTCACCGTGGCCGTCACCTGGAACCGCCGGGTGCACCTCAAGGACGCCGCCTTCGGCGCCCTGGTGGCCGCGTTCCCCAACACCGGTTTCATGGGCGTGCCGCTGCTGGTGGCCCTGCTGGGGCCCGCGGCCGCGGGCCCGGCCATTTGCACCATCCTGGTGGATATCTTCATCACCAGTTCCCTGTGCATTGGCCTGGCACAAGCCCACGAAGCCTCCGGCCAGGGCGCGCGCGCGGCCATCGTCAAGGCGCTCAAGGGCACCTTGTCCAACCCCCTGCCCTGGGCCATCGCGCTGGGCGCAGCCAGCCAGGCCAGCGGCCTGCAGTTGCTGGGCCCTGTGGACACGGTGGTGAGCATGCTGGCGGACGCAGCCTCACCAGTGGCGCTGTTCACCATCGGGGCGGTGTTGTGGCGAGCGGGCCAGCACACCCACGGCCGCACCCCGCCCGCACTGTTCCTGCCCGTGGCCGCCATCAAGCTGCTGCTGCACCCGCTGCTGGTGTTCAGCGTGGCCGCCGCCGCCCGCGCCCTGGGCGTGCCGCTCACGGGCTTCCAGATCATGGTGCTGACGCTGGTGGCCGCCCTGCCCAGCGCGAGCAACGTCTCGCTGCTGGCCGAGCGTTTCGGTGCCGACAACGGGCGCGTAGCCCGCATCATCATGGCCAGCACCGCGGCGGCCTTCGTGACGCTGTCGGGCCTGGTGTGGTGGTTCGACGTGCGTCCGCCGGCCTGAGCGCACCCCGCCTGCGGCCTCGCGCTCAGATCGCCAGCGGGTCCACGTCCACGGCCCAGCGCAGCACGCCGCGGTGATCGCTGCGCAGGCCTTGCAGTACAGGGGTCCAGTCCGCCAGCAAGCGCTGCAGGGCCGTGCGTGAGGACGATTCCAGCAGCATCTGCATCCGCTCCACATCGGCCACCCGCGCCACCGGCGGTGGCACCGCCGGATACAAGGTGACCCCGG
>Ga0315907_10008153_pt1 | contig 10801 bp, 10 predicted proteins | sample LakEriMetagenome_3_FD_203525 | JGI IMG/M metagenome (GOLD analysis project Ga0315907, IMG submission 203525) | Freshwater fungal communities from buoy surface, Lake Erie, Ohio, United States - Buoy 12 MA123 | ecosystem: Environmental > Aquatic > Freshwater > Lake > Lake biofilm | place: USA...
ACATGAGCGAACGGACGGCGCCCACAGCCGCCTCGAGATCCAGGCTTTCGTCCAGGTGGCGGGCCAGATCGGCCTGCAAAGCCTTCTCCTGGCGGCCCACCTCGAGGTCCAGTGCTTCCACCTGGTTTGCACTGCCAGCGTCTTCCAGCGCTTCGCGCCAAGCCATCTGCTGCATCAGGAACGGCGCAGGCATGGCGGTGTGACGGTCAGCATCGACCCGAGCCCCGCGCAGTTCGCACAGATAGGCCGCACGGGCCAGGGGATCGCGAAGGCGACGGTGGGCCTCGTTCACCCGTACCGCCCACTGCATGGCCTGGCGTTGCGCGGATGGGCCCTGCGCCGCGAACCGGTCGGGGTGCACCTGGGCCTGCAGGGCGCGCCAGCGGGTGTCCACCTCCTGCCGATCGATGCCGAATCGGGGGGTCAGCCCGAACAGCGTGAAGTCGTCATCATCGAGCTTCATCGCGCGTGCCTTCTCTCGAACTGCGCGCGCAGGGTGGCGAAAGTGGGGGATGGATGCATCCGGGGATCGAAAGCAAAGGCGCGGCCGAGCCGCGCCTGACAGGAACAGGGTCGTGCGCGTCAGACGCGGAATGACTCCCCGCAGCCGCAGCGGTCCTTTTCGCGCGGGTTGTGGAACTTGAAACCTTCGTTGAGCCCCTCGCGAACGAAGTCCAGTTCGGTGCCATCAATATAGGGAAGGCTCTTGGGGTCCACCAGCACCTTCACGCCCTGGCCCTCGAAGACCACATCCTCGGGGGCCACATCATCGGCGTACTCGAGCTTGTAGGCCAGCCCGGAACAGCCGGTGGTCTTGACGCCCAGCCGCACGCCAACGCCCTTGCCCCGGCGCGCGAGGTAACGGGTTACGTGCCGCACGGCGGCTTCGGTCAGGGTGACGGCCATCAGAGCCTCAATGGGCCTGTTCGACCGGAGACTGCGAGGTCTCGGCGTGCTTGGCCTTGTAGTCGTTGACAGCGGCCTTGATGGCGTCCTCGGCCAGGATGGAGCAGTGGATCTTCACCGGCGGCAGGGCGAGTTCCTGGGCAATGTGCGTGTTCTTGATGGTCAACGCCTGGTCCAGCGTCTTGCCCTTGACCCACTCGGTCACCAAAGAGCTGGAGGCGATGGCCGAGCCGCAACCATAGGTCTTGAACCGGGCATCCTCGATGAGCCCTGTCTCGGCGTTCACCTTGATCTGCAGCTTCATCACGTCGCCACAGGCCGGCGCGCCCACCATGCCGGTGCCCACGCTGTCGTCACCCTTGTCGAAAGCACCCACGTTGCGGGGGTTTTCGTAGTGGTCGATGACCTTGTCGCTGTATGCCATGTTGTTCCCTCGAATGTCTGTTGCTGGCGCTTGAACGCACTCAGTGCGCCGTCCACTGGATGGTGCTCAGGTCGATGCCGTCGCGGTACATGTCCCACAGCGGGGAGAGCTCGCGCAGCTTGGCCACGCGGTCCTGCAGCGTCGAGACGGCGTAGTCAATGTCAGCCTCGGTCGTGAAGCGTCCGATGGTCATTCGAAGGCTGGAATGCGCCAGTTCGTCGCTTCGACCCAGCGCCCGCAGCACGTAGCTGGGCTCCAGGCTCGCAGAGGTGCATGCGGAACCTGAGGACACCGCCAGCCCTTTGATACCCATGATGAGCGATTCCCCTTCAACATAGTTGAAGGAGGCATTGACGTTGTGGGGCACGCGCCTCTCAAGGTGCCCGTTGATGAACACCTGGTCGATCTGCGAAATGCCCGCCATCAGGCGTTGCTGGAGCATGCGCACGCGCTCGCTCTCGGTGCCCATCTCCTGGCGGGCGATCTTGAAGGCTTCGCCCATGCCCACGCACTGGTGGGTGGGCAGCGTGCCAGAACGCATACCGCGCTCGTGGCCACCGCCATGCATCTGGGCTTCCAGGCGGACTCGGGGCTTGCGCCGGACGTACAGCGCACCGATTCCCTTGGGACCGTAGGTCTTGTGCGAAGCCAGGCTCATGAGGTCCACAGGCAAGCTGCCCATGTCGATGGCGACCTTTCCTGTGGCCTGGGCGGCATCCACGTGCAGGATGACGCCGCGCTCCCGGCACATCGCGCCAATGGCCGGAATGTCCTGGATGACGCCAATCTCGTTGTTCACCAGCATGACCGAGGCCAGGATGGTGTCGGGCCGGAGCGCGTCGCGGAAGCGGTCCAGATCCAGCAGGCCGTCTTCCTGCACGTCCAGGTAGGTGACCTCGAAACCCTGACGCTCAAGCTCGCGCATCGTGTCAAGCACGGCCTTGTGCTCGGTCTTGACCGTGATGAGGTGCTTGCCGCGAGAGGCATAGAAGTGAGCAGCGCCCTTGATGGCCAGGTTGTTGCTCTCGGTGGCACCGGAGGTCCAGACGATCTCGCGCGGATCGGCCTTGATCAAATCGGCCACATCAGCACGCGCCTTCTCCACCGCCTCTTCGGCCTCCCAACCCCACGCATGGCTGCGGGAGGCAGGGTTGCCGAAGTGCTCGCGCAACCAGGGCACCATGGCGTCGACAACGCGAGGGTCGACGGGCGTCGTGGCGCCGTAATCCATGTAGATCGGGAAATGGGGGGTCATGTTCGACAAGTCTTGTCAGGGCATCAGGAGCGCGCGGCGGAAGACCACGGCACGCTGCGGGATCACTTCATGAAGGCGTTGCCCAGGGCAAACACGGAGTTGGGGGCCGTGACCTTGATGGGCTTAACCACGGGTTGCGAGGAAATCGCCCGCTTCACCGGAACTTCCTCGATGGAGATGCCCTTGGCCATCTGCTCGTCAACCAGCTTCTTCAGACTGATGGAATCGAGGAACTCGATCATCTTGGTGTTCAGGCTGGACCAGAGGTCATGCGTCATGCACTTGCCCGTGTCTTCGCCCATGCAGTGCTCCTTGCCGCCACAGCCAGTCGCATCGATGGGTTCGTCCACGGCCACGATGATGTCAGCCACCGTGATGTCGGCCATCGAACGGCCCAGCGAATAGCCGCCACCGGGGCCACGGGTGCTTTCCACCAGTTCGTGACGGCGCAGCTTGCCAAACAACTGCTCGAGATAGGACAGGGAGATCTGCTGCCTCTGGCTGATCGCGGCCAGCGCCACCGGCCCGTTGTGAGAGCGCAATGCGAGGTCGATCATCGCGGTGACGGCGAATCGGCCCTTGGTGGTCAGACGCATTGGAGAACTCCTGTCCGCTTAGCGGCGATGTGAAGATGAAGAACGTTTCAGGCCGTGCTGCTTGCCAGCCCGGGATCGATAGCAGGGGGATGGGGACCAGCCCTGCAGCACCTGATTCCTACTGGAATGCTCAACTTTAGCAGAAGTCGAGCGAATTGCTGGGGTTAGACCGAAAACCCGATGACTGTCCAGGACAAAAAGGGCGGCATGGCCCTGCTGCTGAATTCCCCAGCACAGCAGCACCCCGGCGCAGAAACCGGAGACTCACGTCGTGAATCAGCCGCCACGAGGCGCCAGCGGCACGACGTTGGAATCCCCCTTGGCCGCGCCAAAAGCCTGCTCCTTGAGCAGGGCGAGTTCGTCCCTCAGCCGGGCCGCCTTCTCGAACTCCAGTTGCCGGGCATGCTCCAGCATCTGTCGCTCCAGCAACTTGATGCGCTTGCCCAGGTCCTTCTCGCTCAGGGCTTCCACCTCGGCCGCCGCCTGCGCGGCCTTCAGGTCGTCGCGTCCGGACTTCTCCGCAACCACGCCGTCAATCAGGTCGCGCACCTGTTTGCGCACACTGCGGGGAACGATACCCTGCGCCAGGTTGTGGGCCACCTGCCGCTCGCGCCTGCGCTCGGTTTCGCCCATGGCCTTGCGCATGGAATCGGTGACCTTGTCCGCGTAGAGGATGGCCTTGCCGTTGACATTGCGCGCCGCCCGGCCAATCGTCTGGATCAGGCTGCGTTCGGCGCGCAGGAAGCCCTCCTTGTCGGCGTCCAGGATCGCTACCAGGGACACCTCAGGAATATCCAGCCCCTCGCGCAGGAGGTTGATGCCTACCAGCACGTCGAAAGCGCCCAGTCGCAGGTCCCGGATGATCTCCACGCGCTCCACCGTGTCGACATCACTGTGCAGGTACCGCACCTTGACGCCGTTCTCGGTCAGGTAATCGGTCAACTGCTCGGCCATGCGCTTGGTGAGGGTGGTGATGAGCACGCGCTCGTGCACCTGGACACGATCGCGGATCTCCTGCAGCACATCGTCCACCTGGTGAACGGCCGGACGCACTTCAACCACCGGGTCCACGAGCCCCGTGGGACGCACCAACTGCTCCACGATCTGCCCGGCGTGCGCTTGCTCATAAGCCGCAGGCGTGGCCGAGACAAAAACCGTCTGCCGCATCTTGGACTCGAACTCCTCGAACTTCAGGGGACGGTTGTCCAGCGCACTGGGCAGCCGAAAGCCGTACTCGACCAGCGTGGTCTTGCGGGCGCGGTCGCCGTTGAACATGCCGCCGAACTGCCCGATCAGCACATGGCTTTCGTCCAGGAACATCAGGGCGTCGCGCGGGAGGTAGTCCACCAGCGTGGGCGGCGGGTCACCTGGCTGTGCACCGGAGAGGTGGCGGGTGTAGTTCTCGATGCCCTTGCAGTGGCCCACCTCCTGCAGCATCTCCAGGTCGAACCGGGTGCGCTGCTCCAGGCGCTGCGCCTCCAACAGCTTGCCTGCCTTGACGAACTCGTCCAGCCGTTCACGCAACTCCAGCTTGATGGTCTCGATGGCGGCCACCACACGGTCGCGCGGGGTGACGTAGTGGCTGCCCGGGTAGACCGTGAAGCGCGGAATCTTCTGGCGGATACGCCCGGTGAGCGGATCGAAAAGCTGCAGCGTCTCCACCTCGTCGTCGAACAGCTCGATGCGGATGGCCAGCTCGCTGTGCTCGGCCGGGAACACGTCGATCGTGTCGCCCCGCACGCGGAAGGTGCCGCGTGAGAAGTCGGTCTCGTTTCGCGTGTACTGCATGCGGATCAGGTGGGCGATGACGTCACGCTGGCCCACGCGATCGCCCACACGCAAGGTCATGACCATCTGGTGGTAGTCCGACGGACTGCCAATGCCGTAGATGGCGCTGACAGAGGCCACGATCACCACATCGCGTCGCTCCAGCAGGCTCTTGGTGGCCGACAGGCGCATCTGCTCGATGTGTTCGTTGATCGAACTGTCCTTTTCGATGAACAGGTCCCGCTGCGGCACATAGGCCTCGGGCTGGTAATAGTCGTAGTAGCTGACGAAGTACTCCACCGCGTTCTTCGGGAAGAACTCCCTGAACTCGCTGTACAGCTGCGCCGCCAGCGTCTTGTTGGGTGCGAACACGATGGCCGGGCGGCCCAGGCGGGCGATGACGTTGGCCATCGTGAAGGTCTTGCCGGAACCGGTGACCCCCAGCAAGGTCTGGTAACTCAGACCCTCCTCCACCCCTTCCACCAGCTGCGCGATGGCCACAGGCTGGTCGCCCGCCGGCGGATACGGCTGGAACAACTGGAAAGGCGAACCGGCAAAGGAGACGAACTCACCAGGGATGGGCTGGTCCGAAGCGGCGGCGGCATCGGGCAGCGCAGGGTCGTGGACGCCGTCGGGAGACGTGGAGACAGACATGGAGATCCTAGAATTCGGGCCTCAGCGAGGGGGCATGCAGAGGGCACGGACCTTCACAGCATGGGCCAACCGCTCAGCGTAGCTCAACATCGTGGCCGCTGCAGATGCACCTGGTGTCTTCCTGCCATCCGGCCCTTTTCCACCGCACATTACCTGCCAAGAGAGCCTGTCATGTCCTTGTTCGACGCCGTCGAAATGGCCCCCCGCGACCCCATCCTGGGCCTGAATGAGCAATTCGCCGCCGACACCCGCGCCGGCAAAGTCAATCTGGGCGTTGGCGTGTACTTCGACGAAAACGGCAAGCTGCCGCTGCTGAAGTGCGTGGCGCAGGCCGAGCAGCAACTGGTGGCGGCAGGCAAACCTCGGGGCTACCTGCCCATCGACGGCATCGCCGCCTACGACAAAGCCGTTCAGGGATTGGTGTTCGGCGCCGATTCCGCTGCGGTCACCGCCGGGAGGGTGGCCACGGTGCAAGCCCTGGGCGGCACGGGCGGCCTGAAGATCGGTGCAGACTTTCTCAAGAAGTTGAACCCGCAAGCCCAGGTCCTGATCAGCGACCCGAGCTGGGAGAACCACCGGGCTCTGTTCACGCAGGCCGGGTTCCAGGTCAACACCTACCCCTACTACGACGCGGCCACCCGAGGTGTTCGCTTCGACGATCTGCTGGCCTGCCTGCGCAGTGCCGCGGCCGGCACCATCGTGGTGCTGCACGCCTGCTGCCACAACCCCACCGGCTGCGACCTCACACCAGAGCAGTGGACGAAGGTCGTCCAGGCCGTGAGGGACCGCGGGCTGGTCGCCTTTCTGGACATGGCTTACCAGGGCTTCGGCGACGGCATTGCCGAGGATGGCCGCGTCATCGCCGACTTTCTGGCCGCGGGCGTCGACTTCCTGGTCGCGACCTCGTTTTCCAAGAGCTTTTCGCTCTACGGCGAGCGCGTGGGCGCGCTCAGTGTGGTGTGCGGCAGTGCCGGCGAAGCAGGCAAGGTCCTGTCGCAGTTGAAGATCGTCGTGCGGACCAACTATTCCACCCCCCCGACGCATGGCGCCCAGACCATCACCACCGTGCTCACCACGCCGGCGCTGCGCCAGCAGTGGGAGGACGATCTGACGGGCATGCGACAGCGCATCCGGGACATGCGTCAAGCGCTGGCCGATGGGCTGGCCGCAGCCGGTGTGCCGCTGGACGTCGGGTTCATCACCCGCCAGAAGGGCATGTTCAGCTACTCCGGGCTGAGCAAGGCGCAGATGGAGCGCCTGCGCGAAGAATTCGGCGTGTACGGCGTGGACTCAGGGCGCATCTGCGTGGCGGCCCTGAACCATGGCAATCTCGACACGGTGATCAAGTCCATCGCGGCCGTGATGTAGGCGTCCTGCATTCTGCGCCGCGTGGGGGCGGGCCAGCAGGCCGGGCTCCACGGTGGCCTGTGCCAGGCGTAAGGCCCGGGGCAGACAGAAGTCCTACATTCGGTCACCAGAATTGCTGCAGCGCAGCAGCGATTCGTGGCAAAGTCTTGAGTAAAGTCAATCCAGGCTTACGCTTGCGCGTGTCACGCGCTCACCGAAGGACCACGACATGCTCTACCAGCTTTACGAGACCCAGCGGGCCATGATGGCTCCTTTCGCGGAGTTCGCGAGCGCATCGGCCAAGCTCTATTCCCATCCCCTGTCCCCCTTTACCCACACGCCCATGGCCCAGCGCGTGGCAGCGGGCCTGGGACTGGTGCACCGGCTGGCCAAGGAATACGAAAAACCGCCTTTCGGCATCACTGGCGTCACGGTTGGCGGGGTGGAAGTGGCCGTTCAGGAGCAGGTGATCCAGACGCGGCCTTTCTGTCGCCTGCTGCGCTTCAAGCGATTCACCGACAACCCGCAGGCCTTGGCGCAGATGAAGGAGCAGCCCACCGTATTGGTGGTGGCACCCCTGTCTGGCCACCACTCCACCTTGCTGCGCGACACGGTCAAGAGCCTGTTGCAGGACCACAAGGTCTTGATCACCGACTGGACCGATGCCCGGATGGTGCCTGTCGAAGACGGCCCCTTCCACCTCGACGACTACGTGGCCTACGTGCAGGACTTCATCCGCCTCATCGGGCCGCAAGCGAACGTCATCTCCGTGTGTCAGCCCACCGTGCCGGTGCTGGCCGCGGTGTCCCTGATGGCGTCGGGCGGGGAGCCCACACCCCGCACCCTGACCATGATGGGCGGCCCGATCGATGCCCGCCGGTCCCCCACAGCCGTCAACAACCTGGCCATCAACAAGAGCCACGACTGGTTCGAGCACAACGTGATCTACCGCGTCCCGCTGAACTACCCCGGCGCGGGGCGGCGCGTCTACCCGGGCTTTCTGCAGCACACGGGCTTCGTGGCCATGAACCCCGACCGCCATCTGACCTCGCACTACGATTACTTCCTCGACCTGATCCGCGGCGACGAGGGCAGCGCGGATTCCCACCGGCAGTTCTACGACGAATACAACGCCGTGTTGGACATGCCGGCCGAGTACTACCTGGACACCATCAAGACCGTATTCCAGGACTTCGCGCTCGTCAACGGCACCTGGGAGGTGCGCGGCCGGTTGGTGCGGCCGCAAGACATCCGTCAATCCGCCTTGCTGACGGTGGAGGGAGAACTGGATGACATCTCGGGTGCGGGCCAGACCCGGGCCGCACACGACCTGTGTCTGGGCATTCCGGAAGACCGCCGCTTCCACTACGACGTGCCCGGCGCGGGCCATTACGGCATCTTCTCGGGGCGCCGCTGGCGCGACCTCGTGTACCCGCGGGTACGCGATTTCATCCGGAGCCATGTGGAGGCGCACCAGCCCGAGAAGCCCGCAGTGGAAGGAAATCCAGCGGCCGCCGCACGCGCCAGCCGCGCGCGTTCGCGCAGGGCCTGAAGCGGCAGGTCCTTCACCTCCACGCGCAGTTGATCCTGGCAAGAGGCTGGTCGGTGGACGAGACTCTGGCCGCACGTATAGACGCCGCGCTGCCGCAGACGCAGTGCACCCGCTGCGGCTATCCGGATTGCAGCAGCTACGCGCGGGCAGTGGCGGCCTCGCAAGCAGGCATCGGGCAATGCCCCCCCGGAGGTGCTGAAGGGGTGAGGCGCCTGGCGGCCCTGACAGGTCGACCCGTGGTGCCGCTGGACCCATTGCACGGCGTGGAGTCCGTCCTGCGTACCGCCGTGATCGACGAAGACTGGTGCATCGGCTGCACCCTGTGCATCAAGGCCTGCCCTGTGGACTGCATCGTGGGCGCCTCCAAGCGCATGCACACCGTCATCGAAGCCTGGTGCACCGGCTGCGAACTGTGCCTGCCCGCCTGCCCGGTGGATTGCATCTCCATGGAACCCACAGGCAGCGAGGCCACCGGCTGGGCCGCCTGGAGCCCGGAGCAAGCTGACGAAGCTCGACAACGCTATCGCCATCGACAGCAACGTCTGGCCACAGAACGCGAGGCACAGGAGCAGCGCCTGGCCGCCAAGGCAGCGGCGAAGCTGGCCGACTTGGCCACAGCCAGCAGCATCACCGACCCCCAGATGCTGGACCGCAAGCGCTCGGTCATCGAGACGGCACTGGCGCGGGCCCGCGCAAGGCAGTCCGCCAAGTCCTGATGCCCTGACGCCCTGATGCCCTGACGCCATGAAGCTCGTCCACATCGAACCCTTCTTCGCCACCCTGCAGGCGGCCAACCCCAACCCCGTGACCGAGCTGGAGTACACCAGCGTGTTCGAGTTGCTGGCGGCCGTTCTGCTCTCGGCCCAGGCCACCGATGTGAGCGTGAACAAGGCCACCCGCGGACTGTTCGCCGCGGCCCCGACGCCCAAGCGGATGCTTGCGCTGGGTGTTGGAGGTATCGAGTCCCACATTCGCACCATCGGCCTGTTTCGTACCAAGGCCCGAAACCTGCACCAGACCTGCCAGCTGCTGCTGACCCAACACGGTGGCCAGGTGCCGGGCTCACGCGAAGCGCTCGAACAGTTGCCCGGCGTCGGCCGCAAGACCGCCAACGTGGTGCTGAACTGTGCGTTTGGCGAAGACACCATGGCCGTGGACACCCACATCTTCCGGGTGGGCAACCGCACCGGACTGGCAAGAGGCCACACACCGCTGGCGGTGGAGATGGAACTTCTTCGCCGCGTGCCACCGGCCTATCGCGTGAACGCACACCACTGGTTGATCCTGCACGGCCGCTATGTGTGCAAGGCCCGAAGCCCGGACTGCACGCGTTGCGCAGTCAGCACCTGGTGCGATCACCATGCAGTGGGCCGCAACCGCTGAAAACCTGGCATCGACCATCATGGGTCGAGCGCCCGGACAAGACCCGTCAAGGCGGCGCGCGGCGCCACCTACAATTACGGTCTCTTACCTCGCGTCATGACACAGCTTCAGCAACTCGCAGAACGGGTCGAACGACTCTTGTTGCGCCACGAGGAACTGCAGCGAACGAATGCGTTGCTGCTGCGCCAATTGGAGAGCCTCGGCGCGGAGCGGGACAGTCTGAAATCCCGGCTGAGCGCAGCGCGAACCCGCATCGACCACCTCATCGACAAGCTGCCCCAGCAAGCAGCGCAGGCAGCGCAAACAGCTCAGGGTGCCGCACAGGGCGACAGCTCACCGAGCTCCGATCAGAGGCCCGGATCATGAAGCAGGTCGAGGTGACCATCCTGGGCCAGGGCTACATCCTGGGGTGCCCCGAAGGCGGCGAGGCCCGCCTGGGCGCGGCCGTGGCTGCGGTGGACCGGGAGATGAGCGCCATCCGCGATGCCGGCAAGATCAAGGCGCGCGACCGCATCGCTGTGCTGGCTGCGCTCAATCTTGCCTACCAGCTGGCCGAACGCGGCGAACGCGCACCATTCACCTCAGGCGCGGAGACTGCGGAACAGGTTCCGGGGCGCGGCACGTCCCCGGCCGGCCAGGACGCCGACCCTGCCGATGCCGCACCGGACCTTGGCCCCCTGATCGCCCGGCTCGACGCTGCACTGGACGACGGTCATCTGATTTGACATGGAGCCTTGAAAGGACCAGACGGCGCCCTAGAATGGAATCGTCCGGTGTGACTTGCGGGCTCTATATTTCCTTGAACCGATGCTCATTGAGCCAGGGCTTGGAACATTGCGCGGCGGGCGTGATCATCTCGCGTCAGATGAACCCGAAGCCATGCTGACCTCGCCCACCTGAACTTCCCTGAGGGTTCA
>Ga0315907_10008154_pt1 | contig 10800 bp, 10 predicted proteins | sample LakEriMetagenome_3_FD_203525 | JGI IMG/M metagenome (GOLD analysis project Ga0315907, IMG submission 203525) | Freshwater fungal communities from buoy surface, Lake Erie, Ohio, United States - Buoy 12 MA123 | ecosystem: Environmental > Aquatic > Freshwater > Lake > Lake biofilm | place: USA...
AGTGTTTTTTCAAGATTAAGGAAATTATTCTCAACAGATGTAATAATTCGTAATGCTGGTGGTAATCAGCTTAAAGTAATGGATGTTAATAGCATCCAATCAACAGGTGAATTTCAAACCAACGCCTTAGTAGATAGGTTCAATCGTATCTACTCTAGTAATAGTACCTCATTATATGGCGCTCAATTAAACCTTAACTGGAGATACCTCCGCACCCAAGTATACTCAGATTATGACGCAATGGATACAGACGCTATTATCGCATCTGCTTTGGATATAATCGCAGACGAATGTACTCTCAAGAATGACATGGGTGAGGTACTTCAAATCAGAAGTAGCGATGAAGACACGCAGAAAATCCTATATAACTTGTTTTATGATGTATTAAACATTGAGTTTAATCTTTGGTCTTGGATTCGCCAAATGTGTAAGTATGGTGACTTCTTCTTAAAATTAGAAATTGCAGAAAAATTCGGAGTATATAATGTTATCCCATATACTGCATACCACATTATGAGGGAAGAACACTATGACCCCAAAAACCCAGCCGAAGTAAGATACAGATTTAGCCCAGATGGTTTTTCAGGTGGTGCTACAGGTTATTATGGTGTAACAGGGCAAGGTACTTATAGTACTAACAAAAACGACTCATCACTTTATTTTGACAACTACGAAATGGCCCACTTCAGACTAATTACTGATGTGAATTACCTTCCATATGGCCGTTCATATCTTGAGCCTGCTCGTAAGTTATTTAAACAATATATTTTGATGGAAGATGCAATGTTGATTCACCGCATTGTTCGTGCTCCTGAAAAACGAGTATTTTATGTTAACGTAGGTTCTATCCCACCAAATGAAGTAGAAAACTTCATGCAGAAGACTATCTCACAAATGAAGAGGACTCCATTTATGGATCCAAATACTGGTGAGTATAATTTGAAATATAACCTACAAAACTCATTAGAAGATTTCTTCATCCCAGTACGTGGTAATGATACTACTACTAAAATTGACACTACTAAAGGTTTAGATTATACAGCAATTGATGATGTAGTTTATTTAAGAGATAAATTGTTTGCTGCCTTAAAGGTACCTAAAGCATTTATGGGTTATGAAAAAGATTTAACTGGTAAAGCAACATTAGCAGCTGAAGATATCCGTTTCGCTCGTACAATTGATCGCATTCAACGCATCATACTTTCAGAATTAAATAAAATAGCATTAGTACATTTATATACTCAAGGCTATAGAAATGAACAATTAACTAATTTTGAATTATCATTAACCACTCCTTCTATCATTTACGATCAAGAAAGAATTGCATTGATGAAGGAAAAAGTTGATTTGGCTCGTAGTCTTATGGAAGTTAAATTGCTCCCTACAGATTGGATTTACGACAATGTATTCCACCTGAGCCAGGATCAATATGATGAGTATAGAGATTTAATTGCTGAAGACCAAAAACGTACCTTCAGATTCAAACAAATTGAAAATGAAGGTAACGACCCACTTGAATCAGGTAAATCATACGGTACACCTCATGATTTAGCAGCATTGTATGGTGCTGGAAGAAATAACATGGGTGTTCCTGATGGTTATGATAAAGATGAGCCTTTGGGTCGTCCTGAAGAAAAAGCATCTAACATCAATACCCAAGATAACGTATTTGGTAAAGATAGATTGGGTAATGCTGGTATGAAAAAAGGAGACGCAACAGGTGAAGATGGATCTTTAAAGAATAATTTTAAAGGAGGATCGCCTTTGGCTTTAGAGACTAAAAATAAAAACAAAACTTTGTTAGAATCTTTAGATAAAAAATTATTTATTAAAAAAGAAGAATCTTCATTGTTAGACGAATCCCAAATACGAGAATAATATCTCTATATATATTTATAATTAAAATATTACCTTAGGAATGACCATAAAACATTCAAAGTATAAAAATACCGGTATTCTTTTTGAATTATTAGTAAGACAAATTACAGCCGATACCTTATCAGGAGTTGAAAATCCTCCAGCTGTTGGTATCCTTAAAAAGTATTTTACTAAGACTGAATTAGGGAGAGAGTATAAATTATACGAAAGCTTTTTTAGATATACTAATACTAGTGAAGCTAAAGCAGACATGGTAGTTAGCACCATTATAGAAAGTTCTAAGCATTTAAATCGTTCTATCCTAAGAAGACAAAAGTATAATTTGATTAAAGAAATCAAAAATCATTATGGTTTAGAAGAATTCTTTAAAACCAAATTACCAAATTATAAGGCACAAGCTGCTTTATTCACACTTTTAGAGGTTTACAACAGTGAAAACCTGTCTAATCCTAACCAAATTATAGAAAATAAAACAGTTTTATTAGAATATTTAACTAGCTCAAATATTAATAAAGAGGAAGTTAAAGAAAATATTTTAGAAGAATTTAAAAACCAGGATAAAGACATTCGTGTGTTAGCATATAGAGTATTATTAGAAAAATTTAATGATAAGTATGCGGATTTAAATTCAAATCAAAAATCAACACTAAAAGAATTTATTAATAGTGTTGACAACACACCTAAATTAAAAGAGTTCTATAATACTAAAATAACTGAAATTAAAAATACTTTATTGGCCTTAAATAAAAAGGTTACTAATAAAGCTATTCAAATTAAAGTAAATGAGGTTGTAAACATTTTACCAAGTTTAGGTAAAACAGATAAGGTTAATGATGATCATTTAATTAATCTTCTTCAATATTATCAATTAGTTGAAGAGTTAGAAACCGCAAAATGATTAGTAGGGAACGAATAAAAGAACTTGTGACCCAACGCCTAAAAGAAGCCAGCGCTACAGGCACTGGCGCCTTTGTTACCCCAGGCGAAGGCCTGGGTGTATCTGCTAAAATGGGTTTTAAACGTGTAAATCAAAAAAAACTAAATAAAGCTGCTCACGGTATTGATGTAAAACATTTGTGGGAAGAAAATTCTAAATTTGACATAGAAGCATTTGTGTCGGGTTTAAATACGGATAATGAAAAATTAAAAAAATTCATTACTAAACGCTTATTAGACTTTGACATTATAGAAGATAATTTAAAAGCTATAATTGAACGTCTTAAACGCGCTAAATTAGAAACACAACAAAGTTACGAACAAGAACCTAGTTATAAGGTTCTTTATAGCACAGACTTAATTAAAGACAACCTAGAAGATATTTTAACATTATTAAAATCAAATGAAAACACTCCAGGCACAATATAACCTTATTAAAGAAGGTAAAGGCGACAAAGCATACTTCATGAAACTTGCTCGCTATAATTTCCCAGACCTTATCACCCCAGTATTATCATATAGTGATACTATTACTGTATTAAAGAATAAAAGTATCTTATCTGAAGGCATTGGTGGTGTAATTACCACAGGTAAAAAGCAAGATTGGCATGCTATCTTTAATGAAAACATGGAAAAGCTTAAGGAAAAGAAAGATGATGAAGATAAAGAAGATGATGATGATGATGAAAAATATAAGGAAAAAATAGACCAATACGAAAAACGAGAAAAAGATATAGAAAAGTTTGGTTTACAACATTTAAAGCATCTTAGAGAAGATAAAAAAGAAATTATAAGCCAACTTATGGGTCCTGATTTTTTCTTGTCTAAAAAAGAAGAATCAACTTGGGATGATGTCGATATAGACACGTATAATAAAATAACCAAAATGGCTTCATCAACAGGTAAAGTACCTAAATTAAATGAAGCTAAAGAAGTTAAAGCTGAAGAAAAAGAAACTACCAAAGACGTAACCGATATGGCTACTCGTGGTTACGATTATAAGGATGAAAAGAATTATGATAACGTGTTTGGTCAAGAATTTTTACAAGGATACTATGCTGAAATGAAAGATCCTAAAAATGAAGGTAAGCATGTTGAAGAATTAAGACAAATTGTAGCCAAAAACTTAGCTAAGGATATTAACTATTATGTTAAAAATGGCCAATTTGGTGTTAAAGGTTTAGGATATATTACTGATGCTCCTGGATTAGGTGAACCAAAACCTGCTAAAGGCAAACATAAAGCTTCAGGCTATGGTGATTTAAAAGAATCAGTATTGCGTTCTCAAATCTACTTGCTAGTTAAAGAAGTATTGGCTGAAGGAGAAAATAAAGATCTTTTAAAGCATCGTTTAGGTGTTTTAAAAGCAGCTTTAGCTTACGCTGAAAAAGAAATAAAAAATGTAGACAAAGATAGCAAAATTTATAAAGAAGTTGAAAAAACAATTGCTGGTAAAAAAAGAGAAATTGAAGCTTTAGAAAAAGAAATATTAACCGAACTCCAACCAGAACCAAGTGCTGAAAAAGAACAATTTGGTGATATGGTTGCTGCTAAGTTAAAAAGCAATGCTGAAGCTTTAAAATACTTTAATCAAAACGAAACCAACATTACCGATACATTTTTAGATCATAGCAAACCAGAAGGTGGAGTAGATGATGCTGTTGCCCATATTTTAAAGCAAACTAAAGCCGCCCCACTTTCAGAAAAGAAAAAACCATCTGCTGGTTTAACTAAAAAAGAAAAATCTGCAATTTCTAAAAAAGCTCATGCTGGTGGAGATATTGGTGAAAAAGGAAAAGGATTTGAAAAAGTAGCTAAAGCTGCTGAAAAACAATATGGCTCAAAAGAAGCAGGTGAAAAAGTAGCAGCCGCAGCAATGTGGAAATCTCAAGCTGCTAAAAAATAATTACTATGACTAGAGCAGAATTAAAACAAATAATTTTAGAAGAACTTTCTAATACTCAATCCCCATCGGATCAATTGGCTAGTAAAATAGATCAAGCTATTGAAAGTGTTGGTGAATCATTAAGTTATGAAATATTTGCTGCTGCTGTAGCTAAAGTTTTGATTGATCAATATGGTGAACACAATTATCAACCATTTATGGATGAATTAAGTAAACATTTAGGAGCATAATCATGAAACAGATACTTATTGAGACCCAAACATTCACAGCTAAACCAGCTAAACTTGTTGAAGGAAAATCTTCAACTGGTAATCCTTTAGTTGAAGGAATTTTAGCAACTGCTGAAGTAAAAAACGGTAATGGCCGTTATTACTCAAAAGATTTGTGGGAAAGAGAAATTAATAAGTACATGGATAGTGTCAAACAAAACAGAGCACTAGGCGAGCTAGACCACCCAGATTCTTCCATTATTAACCTAAAAAACGTATCCCACAATATTAAAAAACTATGGTGGGATAATGATAATGTAATGGGAGTAATAGAAATATTACCTACACCATCAGGCAACATATTAGCCGCTTTATTCCAAAATGGTATACCAGTAGGCGTATCATCACGCGGAATGGGTTCACTTAAGCAAATGGGTGAATTAATGGAAGTACAAGATGATTTTGAATTATTATGCTGGGACTTTGTATCAACACCTTCTAATCCAGGCTCATATATGAAAGAAGCAGGTATGATGAATGAATCTAAACTACCAAATCAAAACAACCAATACCAAAAAGTAAATTCTATTATTACAGATATACTTTGCGCTAATGGCACTTGCCCAATATTCTAAAATAAATTATTATGCTTATACAATCTACTAAAGAACTAACTGATATTAAAACTAAAGTATCTAAATGTAAATCTACACTTAATGCTGAGGTTAAATATTTAAAAGAAACTCTTACCAAAATGGGAACCCAATATAACTTTGGCCCCTTAGAAAACGAAATCAATAAAATAGTCACAGCAATTTCTACTTCAGTTGAAAAACAAATAAATGAAAATGCTAAACAAGTAGGCAAAAAAGCAGCGACTGATTTAAAGAAAAAATAATGAATAAATCATTATTAAAACAACTCATTAAAGAAGAAATACAAAAAGTATTTAATGAAATAACCTTACAACCCAAATACTTCTCAGGCATTACTATAAATGGAAAACCTGTAGATGCAAAATCTATAGAAGTAGAATTTGATCGTAGGGATTTTCCTGATTTTATTGCATATGCTACATATGCTGAATTTATGAATGGAGTAGAATTAACGGACGATGAATTAAATATATTAGACAATGAGTATGGTGATGTTCTTTATGATATAGCTTATGATAAATATTTTTTTTAACCCCTCTTAAAATAGTATTTTAAGACTGATGCCCCAAAATGGGGCATTTCTTTTTTATAAAATGTGTTTTTCGTAGATACACATATATGTATATTCAAATATGCTACCCTTTCCCCTATGTAGCATTAATTAGTTAACAATCTATTACGTTTCGTATTAAACGTATTTCCAAAACAAAATTATTTGAGGACAATGAACAGAGAAATGCTAAAAGAATGCATTGCTGATGCTAAAACCATCCGAGAAACAGCAATTGCAAGCGCAAAAGTAGCTCTTGAAGAAGCTTTTACCCCAACTTTAATGGCTTCATTCGCTGAACAGCTGAATGAGCTTGATTTAGACAAGGCAGAAACTGAAAAAGAGCTAGAAGAAATGTACATGGATGAAGAATCTGGATTAGAAGAAACTTTTAATTTAGAAGAACTCCTTGCTGAGTTATCAATGGAAGAAGGTGATAAGGCATCAATGGAAAAAGAAGGCATGGATGGAGAGCAATTAGACGAAGAGCTAATGCTTGAAGAAATGTCTGACGAAGAAATTGAAGAACTTATCGTACAAGTTATTGATGACATGATTGCATCTGGTAAGCTTATGACTGGTGAAGAATCAGAAGAAGGCGATGAAGATGAAATGGCAGACATAGATGATATGGATGCTGGTGGTGAAGAAGAAATTGAAGCTGAAGATGAAATCAACATTGATGAACTCTTAGCTGAAATGGAAGACAAAGAACCTGCTCTTAATGAAGGAAATGTTGGAGATCTTATTGAAAAAACCTTTGAGTTTTTAAGCCAAGGCAATTATGAGGCTGCTAGCAATACAGTTACACAAATGTTACAAGATCCTATGGTCGCAGCAACTGCTGGGACTGCAGCTGGTGCTGGAGTATTAATTACTGTAGGTAAAGCTATTAAACAATTCATTAAGGATCGCCGAGCTGAAAAAGGTAGTAAAATGGAAGAAACAGCTGACGCTACTGAAATGGAAGAAACTATTGCTGAGCTTCGTAATGAACTCAACGAAGTTAATCTATTAAATGCTAAGCTTCTTTACACCAACAAAATCTTCAAAGCTAAGAATCTTACCGAATCAGAAAAAATCAAGGTTTTAAACACGTTTGACAAAGCAGAAAGCGTTAAAGAAGTAAAACTCGTATTCGAAACTTTAACTGAGTCTTTAAAAGCTACTACAGCTAAAAAGAACACAATTAAAGAATCATTAGGATCAGCTTCTAAAACAATTTCAACTGCTACCCCTAAACAACCAATTATTGAAGTCAACGAAGCCTTTGCACGTATGCAAAGACTCGCAGGACTCAAAAAGTAAAAATTAACATTAACAAAAACAATTTTTTTTAAAAATTATGGAAACAATTCAACAATTAGTTGAGTCTGCCAACCCATGGAGATCACTTCAGAGTGATGCAGCTAAATTAGCTGGCAAGTGGGAAAAAACCGGCCTTTTGGAAGGTCTCGGTGAGGACATCAACAAGAACAACATGGCTTTGATGTTGGAAAACCAAGCAAAGCAACTCGTAGTTGAAGCTTCTTCAACTGGAACTGGTGCTTCATTCTCAGTAGGATCTGGTGAAAACTGGGCTGGAATCGCATTACCATTAGTACGTAAGGTATTTGGTCAAATCGCAGCGAAAGAATTCGTTAGCGTTCAACCAATGAACTTGCCTTCTGGTCTCGTATTCTTCCTGGATTTCCAGTATGGTACTGCTAAGACTCCATTTACTGCAGGTGGTTCAATGTATGGTAACCGTAACGCTTCTAGCGCTACTCCATTCTCTACTACTGAAGCAGCTGGTGGTTTGTATGGCGCTGGTCGTTTTACTTACTCTACTAACCAAACTTCTTCTGTAGCTCAAACATTAGCTTTAGGCACTATTGCTACCCTTAAGATCTCTTCAGGTTCTTGGGCTAACGTAAACTACGATTCAGCTCTGTCTGCTTCTGTAGCTGCTGGTGAAGTTAAAGCTTTAACAGTTCCTCTTTCAGCTATCCCTAACTACGACCCAGATGCAATTCGTGGATTCGTTATTAGCGGTTCAGGTGTTTCAGCTGCTATTGCTCTCCCAGCATTTACTACTGTAGATTTAGTAGCTGATAACATTACCTTCTTCATCACTGCTTCAACTGCTACTGCAGCTGCTGGTAGCTATAATGTATTCTTCCAAAAGAAGACTGCTGATAATGCTCGTGGTGATTTTGAAGATCCAACAGGTGCTACATTACCTACTTACTCTACTCCAAACGCTCAATCAGCCACTACAATTTCTATCCCAGAAATTAACATTAGCATGCAATCTCAAGCCATTACTGCTAAGACTAAAAAGTTAAAGGCTGTATGGACTCCTGAATTCGCTCAGGACTTGAATGCATACCAAAACTTGGATGCTGAAGCTGAATTGACAAACATCATGAGTGAGTACATTTCATTGGAAATCGACCTCGAAATCCTTGAAATGTTGATTGATGGTGTACCTTCAACTAACGTTGAGTACTGGAGTGCTGTTAACAACGTTACTTTGGATGCTAACACGCTTCCAACTGCTAGCTTAGGTTTCTTCAACACTCAAGGTCAATGGTTCCAAACTCTCGGAACTAAACTTCAAAAGTTGAGCAACCGTATTCACCAATTAACCCTTCGTGGTGGTGCTAACTTCATGGTAGTTTCTCCAACTGTAGCTACAATCATCGAGTCTATCCCTGGATTCGCTGCTAACAGCAATGGTGATGCTGCTGACATGGAATATGCATTTGGTGTACAAAAAGCAGGTCAATTTAACAGCCGCTACACTGTTTATAAGAACCCTTACATGACTGAAAACACTATCTTAGTTGGTTTCCGTGGTAAGCAATTCTTGGAAGCAGGTGCTGTATTTGCTCCTTACATTCCGTTGATCATGACTCCTCTTATCTACGATCCAAACACCTTCACTCCACGTAAAGGTCTGTTGACTCGTTATGCTAAGAAGATGTTACGTCCTGAATTCTACGGTAAAGTGTATATTAACGGTTTGAACACCCTCTAATATAACTTAGAATTATAACAATGAAGCCCAGAGAAATCTGGGCTTTTTTGTTCTGTTTTAATATTTATCAATAAACAAAAATATGACTGACTTTAACCGAAGTGAAGAGGCTAAACAGATTTTTAAAGAAAAACGTAAGCCTAAAAATCCAATTACATTTAAACTTACATTAAATGAAGAACAAAAGTTAGCAAAACAAGTCATTTTAGACAGTCCTGTTACTTTATTAAGAGGCATGGCAGGTAGTGGTAAAACATTAGTAGCATGTCAAGTTGCTTTAGATTTAGTATTTAAAAAAGATGCTGAAAGAATCATCATTACTAGACCTACAGTAGCTAAAGAAGAAATAGGTTTCTTACCTGGTGATTTAAAAGAAAAAATGGACCCATGGTTAGCTCCTATCTATGCTAATCTTTACATGCTGTATGATAAAGTGAAGATAGACAAAATGATTCAAGATAATCAAATTGAAATTGTACCATTTGCATTTATGCGAGGCAGAACATTCCCAGACGCTGTAGTAATTGTAGATGAATGTCAAAACATTACTCATGGCCAAACAGAAATGATTTTAGGCCGTTTAGGTAAAGGTGGTAAAATGATTTTCTGTGGAGATATTACTCAAACTGATTTAAAAAATAGAAAAGATAGTGGTATTGGATTCTTTACTCGTATGGAAGAAAACATTAAAGGTGTAAAAATATTCACCCTAAAAACCAATCATAGACACGAGATTGTAGAACCAATCCTCAAACTCTACTCAGACTATAGAGATTAAATATTTATAATTAAAACACATCATGAATATACCTATCTGGCCCGGGTCTAGTTCCTTTGCTCTTTATTCTGCTTCTTACTATAATATTCCATCAACTGGTAGTGCCCCTACCCCATTCGGAATTTATGATAGTGATGCTCAATTTAAGGTAGAAGCTGACAAAATAGCTAATTACTGTGCTAGGAGATTAGGTTACCCATTAACAGATATTGAATTACAAGATATAAGCTTTTGGGCTGCTTTTGAAGATGCTGTCATTACCTATGGTAATGAATTATATTCCTTCCAAATAAGAGACAATATGCTCTCTTTAGAAGGTGGCCCTAATACAACTATGGTTAATGATGCTGTTATAACGCCTAATCTTGCCACTATAATTCGAACATCACAACAATATGCGTCCGAAGCAGGTGCCGGCGGTAATATCACGTATTACAGCGGAGCTTTAGCCCTAACCCCAGGCCAACAAACATATGACCTAACAGAATGGGCTGTTAGCCAAAGCATATCAGGTGCTATAGAAATCAAAACCGTGTTTTATCAGAATTTACCTGCTATAAACCAAATGTATGCTCCGTTTGGAGGATTTGCTGGTTTAGGAGGTTTACCTGCTGCTGGAATTTATGGTGGAATGTATGGTGGAGGATATGGAGGAGGATACTTAATGATGCCAGTAGCATATGATGCTGGGGTAATTCAAGGTCTTGAAATGAGTAACCAAATTCGTTTATCAAATTACACATTTGAAATTATAAATAATAACATAAAGATATTCCCTATACCAACCGATAATGATGTTAGGCAAGGATTTTTATGGTTTGAATATATTAAAACAGAAGATAGATACCTTAATAGCATATCCCCA
>Ga0315907_10008155_pt1 | contig 10800 bp, 8 predicted proteins | sample LakEriMetagenome_3_FD_203525 | JGI IMG/M metagenome (GOLD analysis project Ga0315907, IMG submission 203525) | Freshwater fungal communities from buoy surface, Lake Erie, Ohio, United States - Buoy 12 MA123 | ecosystem: Environmental > Aquatic > Freshwater > Lake > Lake biofilm | place: USA...
GATTCTAGTTGAAGATTCGTAACAGTCGTGCTTTGTGTATTCAAAGCTGTTGCATCTAGTTGTATGGGTTGTTCAGGTCTTTTTATATGTCCACGTTTATGAATAAAGGTTTCTTTAAATTGTTTGATTTCTTCCGGGCTCCAACTTTCCATTTCAATTGCCAATTTTGCAGAATATTCATACAATATTTTTAATGTGGAGTCAGCGCTAATATCATTCATATCACCATGAATCGCTGGTTGACCAACTACGATATTACTACTGAAAAAAATAACGAGTACGCAACTAAGTATTTTCATAAGAAAGCGTTTGAAATACAATTGTATTTTTAAGTTTGGTTACATGTAGCGGGGACAGGAATATCCAGACGTACTTCGCAGTCTGAATGGACCTAATCTATGTTGGATTGGAACAAATTGAAGTTCTTGAATTTGGCACGTTGTAAGGATATTTCAAAGAAATGGATTAGGTTCATTTATTGAGTAGCCAGTCTATGGCATTTATTTTTTTTATTCCATTATACGTTCCAGTATCATAATCCATTGTAATCAATAATTTTTCAAAATGGTCTGGAATGGTTTTTAGCGGTGTCAATTCTCTTTCTAAGGTTACTTTGTCTTGAACTGTTTGTGATACTTGAATGTATTGCGTAAATCCATCATTGTTTCGAACAATAAAATCAACTTCTAAATTGTTGACTTTTCCAATCCAAACTTGGTAATTTCGTCGGATGAGTTCCAAATAAACAATATTTTCTAAAAGATGACCTGCATCACTTGCTAGTTCTTTTCCAAGCATGGCATTTCGAAAACCTAAATCAACCAAATAGTATTTTTCTTGTGTTGCTAAATGTTGTTTTCCTTTGACATCATAGCGATTAACTTTGTAGAAAAGGTACGACTCAACCAATATATCGATGTATTTGGAAACAGTTTTGTTATCAATTTTCTTCTTATTCGCCGTTAACACTTTGGCGATGTTCCCTGCTGATACAGTAGATCCAACAGAATCTATTAGAAAGTTCACAACTTCCTGATAAGACTCTTCTCCATAAATAGTATGTCTTATAGAAATGTCATTCTCGTAGATATTTCTAAAAACAGTTTGCAAATATTCCGTTGCGAAAAAATTTCCTTCTGCTGATAATCTTACCGCCTCAGGGAACCCCCCTGTTTGAATGTATTCTGCAAAAGCACGGTCTGGATTCGTATGTTTTTCTGTAAATTCTAGGTACTCGGAAAAAGAAAAAGGAAGTACATTTATTTCAAATGCTCTGCCTGTTAATAATGTTGCTAATTCACTGGAAAGTAAAAAAGCATTGGATCCCGTAACATACAAATCTATATGAGGATGAACATACAACCCCTCCAACAGTTTTTCAAATTCCGGAACGTTCTGAACTTCATCGATGAATACATAATTTGTTTGTTTAGGATTTAAATTTTCAAGAATATAATCATAAATTTCTTTCCAGTTTTTCTCGGCTAAAAAACGAAACTCGGGCATATCCAGGTTGATTGCAAAAATGGAAACATTGGCATTCTCATTGCGCAACAAATCTTGAAATTGGATCATCAACGTTGATTTTCCACATCTTCTAACACCAGTTGCTACCTTGATGAAATTCTTATCTTTGAGAACAGATAGTTTATCTAAATAACGCTTCCGAACAATTGTTTCCATAAAACAAAGTTAACGAAATTCCTAAAACTTATTAACCCGATGTGCTTTTAGGAATTTTAACCTCGAAATTATAAAAATATTTATCCCGACTTTACTGCATAAAAAAACCTGAATCTTTCGACTCAGGTAAGCCTTGTAGCGGGGACAGGAATATCCTGACGCTCCAGACGCGCACTTCGTTTGGTCGGAGCAAACGCACTTCGTTTGGTCAGGATGGTCCGCGGCGGATTATGGAGGGGCTTAACAAGGAAAAGCCAAGCGCTTTTTACTTAAATTCTTAGATCAATTTAAAATTTGATTGCCATTTTCGTCCAATCGATTTAATCTTCCTTCTATAGCAGTTTCTTTATGGAAGTTGTAACCCATTTTATTCAAAGAATTAGTGAAAAGATCAAAATTCAACCGCAAGTCAATCACTTGTTGTTCCGTTATTTCAATCGTTCTATAGCTGTCTTCGGTTTCAAATTGAAATTCTAACAATCGTTTCTCTGAAGAACCATCGGTGATTGTTAGTAATACCATTTTAGAAATATGACTTTTTACTATTTCAATGGAACTTTTCGAATTTGGGTCGTCAATGCTCAAAAGGTCTTTAGAAATTACAATTTTATCAAAAAGAGAATAGCGTATTTTTTTAAAGGCTTTTATATAGACATACAATGCTGTCATACTGACGAACATAACTATCAAAATTAATTGAAAAGCGAAAGAAATGATCAGTAATCCGGTAAAAAACAATAATCCTGAAAGAATAATAGATAAATCTAAATTCAATGGAGTAGAGAGCTCAATACTATCAACATTCTCTTTAACAAATGATGAATTATTTTTTTTCTGTTTTTTATTCAATAGAAACAGTCCTACACCAACCATTGAAATAATGAGAGCAATTAGCCAATGAACATATGCGCTGATTAATACTGAGATCATTATAAAAAGCACATACAAGAAAGGAAAACCTATAAATACCATAAATATGGATTTCAGATATCCATTTTTCTCAAAGTAATTACCAATTGACTGCCTTGATTCATAGTCAGAATCACTGTATCTCTTTGCATTTTCTCTTTTTGCATCAAGTTTTTGTTTGGATAGGTTGTCCATAGGTTTATTTCTTAGGAATAAAGGAGATTATTTGATCACTAAACTCCTTTGAAAATGGAGTGTCAACGTCATATATTTCATCATTATTTGTCGTTATACGAATACCAAAGTTTACACTATTTAAAACACCAAATCCTCCTGCGTCGCCCTGTAAAATTGGTTCTACTGATTTAATAGTTTCAGTTGGTATGTCAAAGTGGTATACATTCATACCGTTTAATACGATATCTATCCCTTGTCGAGGGTAATTTTTATATACCTCTGAAATATCATATGTAGTTCTGTGTACTTGAATTGAAGATTTAATATTCACCAGACGGAAAATAGAATTAGAAACAGCAATCATCGAATATTGACTATATGATGCAAGCGTAAAATTATTATTCTGAAAAAACGGATCCTTTTCTAAAGTTTTTTTAACCCATTTAGCGCGAATTCCAGCATTTTTTAAACCCTTATATGTTAGCCAATTAATGAAAACAAACATAGCTAGACCAAAAAAAATATTAAGCGCTAATGGTATCAAACAAAGAAGGTTAACAAAGAAAAATGTTAGGAACTTTGCCCATTTAGGTATAGTTGAATTAGAGTAAAGAATTTTCATATTAGATATTTTAAGTTAATCGAGCTAATAATTTTTCTTAAAAACAACCCAAAACTAATCATTTTTAAAAAAATAATGTAAATAAATACGTTGAAAATCAATTAAGTAAAAAACATCTATATGGTCGAGTTTTATAACCATGTTTTAATTTTTTGCTTTTAGAAATGTTTGAACAGAAGTAATCGATAATCAACAGTAGTTCAATTATTAATCGTTTTTTTCACTTTCGAAGAAAGGAGAGACATAGAACAGCTTAAAATCAAAGGAGTTTAAATTGGATGGTGCTTTAATTATCTCGTTTGCCCCTTTTTGAAATTAAAAAAACCCGAGTCATCCGCCTAGACCGACGAAACTCATACACTCCGGCTTGGAACGAATTGAAGTACAATTTTTCGAGGAAATACTATTTGAAAATGGGGTTGGTTAGTCTTTTTGAATCACAAACGTTTTTCTTCCCTTACCTTCAATTTGAAGGGTATATATCCCATTCGAAAGACCATTTAAAGATAACGTTGTGTTTGCATTGATTAAACTCCCTTTGGAAACCAACTTACCAACCTGGTCAAAAATTGAATATTCCTTTCCAATTAAAGACTCATCGGTACTAATGGTTATTTGATCGTTAGTTGGGTTAGGGTAAATTTTAAAATTATTCAACTTGCTTAACTCATCGAAATGATTTGTATTTATTGCATTATAGTTAACTGTTTGATTGGTTATTATTGGTGCATTAAAATCAAAGTAAATATCCGCTTGGTTAAATATGGTGTCATTTAGCGGGAGGTTTGTCATTTCATTAATGGTATATGCAAAAAATCCTTTTGACGCAATAGAATCAACCTGATTGCTTTCGAGATAAATATCATCAAAGTAAATCGAAAGTACACGATTAACGGTATCTAATATGTGATAACAACCATGAGAACTATTAACATAATTAAAGGTGGATAGATTTAATTTGTTTGAAATAACATTATCTAATTTAATGTTGACCGCCGGAAAATTTCCCTCATTTTCGAAATGAATAATGTACGTTAAGGTTTCCAATTGAGACGGGTCTAATATTTGTGGTTTGTTTACTTCGATATAATTCGGATCATATGAATTAAAAAAACATGAATATAAAGTATCAACATTGTTGGAGAGATTTACTTCATTAGCATTTATCAATTCTAATTCGAACTGGACACAATTGGGGGTTAGAGGTAAAAATACTGTTGGATCTATGATTGACCAACGTACCTCAACATCGGTACAAAGCCCGTAAGTGTATACATCAAAAGTAAGTTCATTCCCATTGACGCTCGGGTTAAAGAGTTGTAAAGTATCCGGCATTACATAATTTGGAAAAGTAATCTTTACAGTTACAGTGTCTAAGATAAATGTTGATTGATCGCAAGAAACATTGCACAATTCAAATCCCGTTTTTCCAACGGAAAGTAAAGGGACAATAAAATCTGTTGCAAAGGGAGAAACGATGGTGTAGTCTGGTTGAATTCCTTGACTACAGATAACAATTTCTTTCTCTTGCCAACCCAAGAATCCCTGAATGGTATTACGCATAGAGTAATTTGGCCAAACTCCACTAGGAGAGTACCATAAAGGGAAACACCACCCGCTTGTAGAAGGAAACCCCTGCACTGGACATCGATTAAAATAAAAAGAAGTTAGGTTGATCGCATTATTAATATTGTTTGGAACACCGCTTAACCACCATGTTGGAAAAAATAAAGAATCATTGAAATTACCAGATATTCCCATGGTAGATTTCCATCCCGGATTTAATTTCGCATTAATCCAACTTCCATCATCCGGAAGACCAACATAATTTCCGATGGGTAAAAAAGTGGAATGATTCCAATGCCCGTTGATGCCGTTGATGCCGTTAATGAATTCTTGCACTAAAAAATGATTCAGGGGTTTAGGATGGATGGTTTTTTTAATACCCGTTGAAAGAATAAAATCATACGGTACATTTGTTGGATAGAATACATTTCCGTTACCATTGATTACTTTCGTATAGATGCCTAAAAACCCAACATCTGCTTGTGCCTGCTTACTGAAAAAAACATGCTTGTTAAATGCTCCGTTGACCGTTTGGGCACTATCATAAGTTCCGGGGTAACTGCAATAGCAACTAACAATGGCCTCATAGATCCCCGGGTTCAGATAATTGTGTGTTACCATGGTGTCATAGGTGTAATTGACAAAAACATTCCCGGACAAAACATTTAGTAAAGAATGGCTTGTGACCGTGTCGATGGTATTGTCTCCCCAATTAACAACAAAGAAATGCTGGTAATGCGGTATTGTAGACCATGCACTATCCAAATCGATTAACTTTAATTCCAAGTTTGCGCTCGATGAAATGTCAACTCGAAGGGCATCAAATAGGAAATTCTGCGAAAAAAGTGAACCGTGAGAAAGAAGGATAAGAACCAAACATACTGGAAAAAGAAATCTTTTTCTGAACTGCTTTACATTATTCATTGTATTTAATTAGTTAGGTATTTACTGTTTTTGAATCACAAAAGTTTTTCTTCCCTTACCATCAATTTGAAGAGTATATATCCCATTCGAAAGCCCATTTAAAAATAACGTAGTGTTTGCATTGATTAAACTCCCTTTGGAAACCAACTTTCCAACTTGGTCGAAGATTGAATATTCCTTTCCAATAATGGTTTCATCAACACTTACAGTTAATTTATCGTTTGACGGGTTAGGATAAATAACAATATTGGAGGTTAATTCCTCGTTAACTCCTGCATTGTTGATAACGGTTAAAACCGCGACGTTGGAGGTGTCTACACAACTTGGCGAGGTAATAATACAGCGAAAAGGTTGATTATTATTACCCATTGTTACATTCGATATGGAAAGAGTGCTCGTTCCTGTTCCGCTATATTGACTGACGCTATTAAGATTCTGAAACCCTACACCCAGATCGGTCTGCCATTGATATGTTGATCCAGGAGAATTCGAGGTGGCTGTAAATTGTGCGGTAGTATTGATGTTGACAGATTGACTCAGGGGTTGCGACGTAATGAAAGAACCACAACAAACACCAATATTGCTGTTATAAAGATCTTTTACTTCACAAGAGTCCAAACATCTATTCCAAATACCAATATCATCAAGTTTGCCTAAAAATGGATAGGGTTGATTTCCTGTATTCCCAGAATACCCCAACAATTGTAAATCACTTGTCCAAGTCAATGGATAATTAATCGTTTCATAATGGACGGGAACACCATTTACATAATATTGGATTGAATTTCCGTTAATTGTAACACAGAGATGATACCATCCATTGTACAAACTTGTCGGATGTATGTAATAGGAATAGTAACTGTTTTCGTTGTAAACACGAAGTTCGTTATTACCATCCATTTTCAGTATCCATGTTTTGCTATAATTAGCACCCTGTCTAAGGTATATCGATTGATGGTCAGTATTATCCATGTTGTTTATCCAAATGGAAGTAGAAAATTCATTTTGGATAATACTAGGAGAGATAGAAGGCAACGTAATTTTATCTGCAACTCCATTAAAAGAATATGCCTTATTGGAAATCCCAAAACGGTCTGTTGTTAACACTGGTCCACTTACAGTACCATTGTACCCATTACCACTACCATCATTCGCATTACCATTGAATGCATACCATCCTATCAATCCGTTCGAGGGTACATAATTAGGAATTTGGGCAGATAAAAAATGGGTGCAAAAAACAAGAACGACTAAAAAGTAAATTTTTCTCATGAAATTATTTTTTTTGGTTTGAGGGTAGATTTTAAATCAAAAATAGCAAATTTGTTATATTATAGCAAATCTGTTATAAATTAATTTGAATCATGTGGTGATCTTTCCCAGGTGGAAATAAGCCGTGAAGAATTATTAGTTTTGGGTACTCGAATAAAAAATGAACGTGAACTTAAGGGATTAAGTCAAACCGAACTAGCGAACATCATTGGCAAAGATCAACCCTCTTTGAATCGAGTTGAAAAAGGTCGGGTTAATCCATCGTATTTATTTCTGCTGGAAATCGCCAAGGGTTTGAACCTCCCGATGTGGGAGTTGATCAAATGAAAGCAAGGCTGCTAAAATCATACCCCCTTCTTATACTCCCTAGTTTTGATGAAAAAATAAAACAATGGGAGAAAACATCAAACTAATCGATCCGCGAGAACTCAATTTGAATGAATCAATCATGTCATTATACTCTGATAATGACAATAAAGAGTTCCGAGAGAGTATGAGAAAACATGGGATGTTACAACCCATCCTCGTGAACGAACCGAACCTATTGGTAATATCAGGCAATCTGCGGGTTCAGGTGGCACTTGAACTCCAATGGGATAGTGTACCTGTAATCTTAATCTCTGTTGACCCTGACTCCATTCCGCTACTTTCAATTCACTCGAACATTCAACGACGAAAAACTAACCTTGACTATCATAGCGAGTTACTTTTTATTGAGAAATTCTTCCCTGTATCACAAGGTACGAGGAGTGACCTGAATGTGCAGTTAAAGGAAGAGAGCGAAATGAAAAAGTAGGTACTTAACAAGGAAAAGCCAAGCGCTTTTAGCGCTCTCTTTTTGCATTTCCATTTGCTTTTGAAAGTAAACTTACAGGAATATCCTGACGCTCCCGACGCACACTTCGTTTGGTCGGGGCAAGCTCGCTTCACTCGGTCAGGATGGACCTAGGGGGAGTAACAAAGAAAAACTCTTGCCTCTTCGGGATTCTTCGCTATCGTTCTCATTCTGTTTCTGAAAGAAAAGCGCCCAGGATTTCAGAGCGAGAAACAGAACGAGAGTGAGGGAAAAAGAAAAAGCGCCGTCACTTTCGTAACTGCGCTTTTCTTTTTAGTAGCGGGGACAGGAATATCCTGACGCTCCCTCCGCTCGGTCAGGATGGACCTAGGGTGAGTAACAAAGAAAACCGAGTTGTTTTAACAACTCTTTTTTTATGCCTTTAATCTTCATTCAAGCCTTCGGCTTGATTCAGTTTACAGCATAAAAAAACCTGAGCCAAATGACTCAGGTTTTCTTTGTAGCGGGGAGTATCGAATTATCGAACCTTGACGATATCTCCAATTTGTCAAGACAACGCCTGATTTGGGAGGGGTTGGGTCAAATTGAATCTATTTATTAACCCAAAAGATTAAAGTTAATCCAGGTTGTTAAAATCAATCCAAAATTCATCAGTCAAATAAAACACCGTATCGATGAAATATAGAAGACCATCCTTTGTTAACACATTTTCATCGTGAAGATCTTCAAGGATCAATCCTAATTCTTGATTGTAATAGTCGTTATTTCTGGTGTTTGAGAACCCATTTTTAAGTAGAAATTCTTTAATATGTTCGAGATTCGTTGTCGAAGTTACCTCAACAAAGGGTTGTTCAACTACAGCAAATAAATTGTCATTTTCAGTATGAAAGCCCATTAACTGATAGGCCGTATCTTCAAAAAAAGTATTGTGCAAGAGCAAGTTATGAAAATAATCTTCCCAAGAATTATAATAAATAGAATCATTTAATTTGATTACAGATTTTTGGTCATTTAAATAAACCTTCTGTTCTGCACCTTCACTAACATATTGATTGAAATCAATATGGTTAACCCATAATCGATTTTTAGAGATATACGACTCTAATTTCTGCTTTTCTTGCTCTTTGTAGAGCTTTGATCCTTTAGACGTTGTGCTTGTTCTCTGGCTTTCTCTAATGTAGTTGGCAATTGTTTGGATAATTTTTCCATGCCTAACTTCGCTCTTTCCTGAAATGATTGCATAAAGGTGTTTTTTTAATGAATTTGACATTCAATCAAAGTTACGAAAAAAGTCGAAAAAGTAACAGGTTCAGTTTAAGCCATAAAAAAACCTGAATCTTTCGACTCAGGTAAGCCTTGTAGCGGGTACAGGAATATCCTGACTCGCACTTCGTTTGGTCAGGATGGACCTCAGGAGGATGCTTAACAAAGAAAACCGAGTTGTTTCACAACTCTTTCTTTATGCCTTAATCCTTCATTCAAACCTTCGGCTTGATTCAGTTTACGGCATAAAAAAACCCGAATCTTTCGACTCAGGTTTTCTTTGTAGCGGGGACAGGACTCGAACCTGTGACCTTCGGGTTATGAGCCCGACGAGCTCCCAACTGCTCCACCCCGCAATGTATCTTTCATTGCTTTATTTCAATTTATTCGATTCTTTAATCGAGGGCTACAAAGGTATGATGTTTTTCCTTATTTACCAAATCAATCGAGCAATAACTGCTGTTTTCGGTTGATAGCGCCGTGTTTTTCTAAGATGCACTTAATTCCAATGGCATGAGAATTCAGGTTAATCCCTTCCATTCCTGCTCTGGTTCGATCGAACAAATAGTTTATTGAGAAAATGTCCTTCACACGAAAACCAAGCCCAACCTGCACGCTATTTAAATTTTGGGTTCCTGTCCACAGTTGCACCCGATACGCAAAATTCATTCGCAAGGCCAATTCATAGTTAAACGGGGCATACCTCAGCGGGGTGATTTTAACCGAAGGCAACAAAAACCAATCTTGATTCAACACCACCAACTGACGGTAGTAAACACCCCACTCGGTTCGCAATTGCGCTTGGGTTCCAATTCCTTTCCACTTCGCCGGCCCAAGATCGTTCGCGTAAATTCCAGAAAGTGAATTTTTCGTGCGGTAACTCAGTCCTAATTTGTAGGTTGGGTAGTTGTATGTGGAAAAGCGACTGACCGCCACATCTTGCTGGTTAGTTGACACATAACTTGGATCGTAGCCCACCTGCATAAATCCTCCCCCCAAGCCAAGACTCAATCGATTTTCCTTGTTCGTTTTAATGTTTACCGCGCCTTCTATGGTAGCCGTTGAAAAGGTAAACGCGCCGTTTCGTTCCACTAAAATATTAGTACCTGCTCCAAACATCGCCCCATCACTTTTGCGGTCATTAAATGGAAACGACAAGGTGGCGTTTATCGTTTTTGGTGCTCCATCAAATCCTACCCATTGCTGTTTTACTCCCATTGCAGCTTCCACGTATTCATTCAGCCCATGATGCGATGGATTTATACTCGCCCAATTCATGCCATACCACACCCGATTTGGAGCCTGTTGCCCCAGCGCACACATCAAGATGGATGTGAATCCAAATAGCAGTTGAAACCTCATCGGATAATACTAATTGTACCTTTCTTTAGGGTTCCGTTTCCTAAATCTAAGAGGTAATAATATACGCCATCCGGCATGACATTCCCGTTTCTAACCCCAGACCATGCATTGATGACACTATAAGAGGTTGACTCGTACAACACATCGCCAAAGCGATTCATGATGATCATCCGATTGTTTGGATAGTTTTCTATTCCCGGAATAATCCATGTATCATTTGACCCAT
>Ga0315907_10008156_pt1 | contig 10800 bp, 12 predicted proteins | sample LakEriMetagenome_3_FD_203525 | JGI IMG/M metagenome (GOLD analysis project Ga0315907, IMG submission 203525) | Freshwater fungal communities from buoy surface, Lake Erie, Ohio, United States - Buoy 12 MA123 | ecosystem: Environmental > Aquatic > Freshwater > Lake > Lake biofilm | place: USA...
ACCGTCGCCTGCCCCGCGCTCACGCGCGAAACGACCGCCGGCGCCACGGGGGCCGGCGGCCGATCGATCACCGTGGCCTGCTGGGCCGCCGCCGGGGCCGCTGTCAGCGTGAGGACGGCACCCGCGAGCATCGAGGAACGGCGACGGGAGCAAGTCATGGGTGGCACGAGAGGTGAGCGAACGACGGGAGCATACCGGAGTTACTGGACCGCCACGGCCGCCCGACCGCCGCGCAACACGTACTTCTGGATCTTGCCGGTGGCCGTCTTCGGTAGCTCGTCGAGGAAGGTGACCCCCTTGGGCACCTTGAAGCCCGCCAGTCGCTCCCGCGCGAACGCCGCGATCTCGTCAGCCGTGGTCACGCCGCCGGGTTTGCACACCACGAAGGCGTGGGGCGCCTCGCCCCACCGCTCGTGCGGCAGCCCCACCACGGCCACCTCCTGCACCGCCGGATGCCGAAGGAGCACGCCTTCGATCTCCACCGAGGAGATGTTCTCGCCGCCGCTGATGATGACGTCCTTGAGCCGGTCGCGGATCTCCATGTACCCATCCGGATGCACCACCGCCGCGTCGCCGGAATGGAACCACCCGCCGTCGAGCGCGCGCGCCGTGGCCTCCGGGTCGCGATAGTACCCCGCCATCACCACGTTCCCGCGCACCACGATCTCCCCCACGGTCACGCCGTCACGCGGCACCGGCTCGCCACGCGCGTCGATCACGCGCAGTTCGCCCGACGTGATCAGCTCCACGCCCTGTCGTGCCTTGATGATCGCACGCTCCGCCGCCGACAACTCCGCATGTTCCGGACGCGGCTCGCTCACGCTGATCAGCGGCGACACTTCGGTCAGCCCGTACACGTGCGTGATCGTCCACCCCAATTCCGTCTCCACGCGCTCGATGGTGTGCGCCGCCGGGGCCGCGCCGGCCGTGAGAACCCGCACCCCGCGCGGCGCCTGCGCGCGCAGCGTCTCGGGGGCGTTCGCGATCATGATCAGCACCGTCGGCGCCGCGCACAACATGGTGCCGTGCTCCTCCCGCAGCATCCGGAACACCGTCGGTGCTTCGACCTTGCGCACGCACACATGCGTGCCCCCCACGGCCGTCACGATCCACACGAACGTCCAGCCGTTGGCGTGGAACATGGGCAACGTCCACAGATAGCGATCGGCGCACGACATGGGGTGATGCACCAGCGTGCCCACGGCGTTCACCCATGCATTTCGATGCGTGATCATCACCCCTTTGGGGCGGGCCGTGGTGCCGCTGGTGTAGTTGATCGCCAGCAAGTCGGACTCGGCCACGATCGGCCGCTCGAACGACGGCGCTGCCGACGCCAGCAGCGCTTCGTAGTCGAGCCATCCCTCACCGCCCCCCTCGAGCGCGACGAAGTGCTCCACGGCGGGCATCTCGTGACGGACCTGGTCCACGAGATCGAGAAAGTCGGCGTGCACGCACAGCACCCGACTCCCCGAGTGATTCACCATGTACACCCAGTCCGCCGCGAGCAGCCGGAAGTTGAGCGGGACGATGGCGGCACCGACCTGTGGCACGGCGTAGTAGCCCTCGAGGTGCGCGTGCGTGTTGGGGGCGATGTAGGCCACCCGATCGCCCGGAGCCACCCCCAGACGCTGCAGGACGTGCGACCACCGATCACAGCGGTCCAGAAACTCGGCGTACGTCCAGCGCTGCGCGCCATCCACCACCGCCTCGCGATCGGCATACAGCGCACGGGCACGACGGGCGAACTCCATCGGAGTCAGCGGAACCTGCATTTCGGCACCTGAGACGAAGAATGACCACCCCGATCCGGGCGAACGCGCACGGTCCGATTCTACAGGACGACCGGGTCCGCCGGCTACCCCGCACGCAGGTTGCGGGCGGGCGGTTCCGAAGGAAGTTTCGACCGACCCCACACCACGGAGGCTTGGCCATGAATCAGGCGTTGCTGGTGCTGCACCTGCTCGGAATCGCGATGGGCTTTTCGGTCTCGTTCGCGAACATCGTGTTCGCCGGGCTCCTCGCGCAGGGGCAGGCCGAGGACCTGGCCACCTTCCGGCGCTTCATGCCGCGCATGGCCAGCATGGGCAACATCGGGCTGGTGCTCATCTGGGTGACCGGGCCGATCCTGGTGTTCACCAAATACAATGGGTTCGGCGGGCTTCCGGGCATTTTTCACGTGAAGCTGCTCTTCGTGGTGCTGCTGACGCTGGGAGTCGGGGGTATCCATGCCAGCATGCGCAAGGCGATGGCCGGGGATGCTGCCGCCAACGCGCGGATCCAGTTCATCGGCAAGGCGGTCACCTTCCCCTCCGCGCTCGCCGCGCTGGTGTTCGCGGTCCTCAGCTTCAAGTAGCCGCCGCAGTTACGCCGCAGTCACGCCGCACCCACGCCGCAGCCACCCCGAGCACGCCATCATGAAGTGGTCCTCCAGCAATCCCTGTCCCTCCTGCGGGAGGGCCGGGCACGACGCCATCAGGTGCACCAACTGCAACACCGTCGGGTGCGACGACGGCAACTGCGCGCACGGCGGGACCCGGACCATGTGCTCGGTCTGCCGGGCCCAGCGGACCAAGGTGAAGATCTAGCAGGCGTGGTCGGGTTGCCCCGGGCAACGGTCAGGGTTCGCCCTTGGCCGTGGCCTCTCGTGCGTGGAGCATCCCGATCGATGCCATGACCAGGCCTCCAACGGCGAACCCCGTGAGGGATTTCGCAAAGGTTCTGGACTGCAGCACAACCTCCAGGTCGAACCCTCCACGGCCCAGGGATTCCCAGAAGATCCGCCAGGCAATTTCCTCGAGCGGATCGAGAAAGAAGCCTCGTACGACGAGGACACCCACGACGCCGCCGATCAGGAAGAGCGTGATTGGCGTGGCTCTTGCGCTCACTTCGACCTCGTCTGGCTGAGAGAGGGGCAGGATGTGCGGATGCTATCGTCCTGGCGTGACCTGCGTGGCGGACATCTGGACCATCATCTTCCACAGCCCGAACGAACTCACCTCGGTGATTTCACCCTCGACGGTGACCCAGCGGTACTTGTTCAGGGAGGCGACGTCCGATGTCATGGACGCCGGAAACCTGATCCAGAGAAAGAGATCACCCGACTGATAGTTCGGGTTGTCGGCATCTTCGCTCTCGGGATAGCAGGTCATGGCTTCGATGTGATCGCTCGTCACCTCACCGACATAGCCGGTCAGTCGAACGTGATGCCGAGCGAGTTGGGTCGTGAGCTCCGCATCGCGTGCCGTCTTCCGGGCCGCCTTGGCCTTCTTCTGGAGTTCGGTTTCGGTCACCCAGTTCTGATCATCGTTCTCGTTGGCCTGGATCGCCGACACGACCATCCGGCAGAGATCCGCCTGACTGGTTGAGTCGATTCGTACGGGCTGCGCGGGCGTCTCAACCGTTGCGGCGGACGGCGCCGCGGACGGCACTGCTGCCGCCGTGTCGACGGCGGGAGCGGTTTCCCCCGACGAGCACCCCGCGACTGTGCACAGGCAGATGGCAGGAATCAGCCCGATCACCGACGGTGAAAACCGCACAAACGCCATTCCCTTGCTCCAGGTTGTCCGTGATGACGGAGGGCCGGGCCAACCACATCGCCGTGCGACCCGTCGGTGGCCAATTGTGCATCCCGGGAGAGAGCCTGACAAGTTGTGGAGAACATGGGGCGACCGGCGCGATGGCGATCAGTCGTGCATTGCACCGCTCGACCTGACTGCAGCAATGACCGAAAGCCGGGGCGACTCACTTTACTCGTTCGCTTGATCTTGCAGAAAGTGATGCTCGGATCCCCAATCAGGCAGGAGCCTCCTCTACATGCATTCGATTGTGATGGAATCATGGATTGACCCCAAGAATGGCGACGGTTGGTGGTGCAAGAGGCCGTCTGTCGTACGGATCTTTTGGCGGTGGAGAGCCCGGTATCCACCAGATACTATTGAAAGAAATGGCTACTCTATTGCTGCTCGACGCGATCCCCATGTACTCGAGCAATCGCCTATCCCCACATCCAGATTGTGTTGGGCAGGTAGCGATCAGGGTCATGGTGCGCGGTGTCACTCTCACGCTGGGCGAGAACGACCGAGCTCCATCCTTGGAAAAAGAATAGTAGATATCGTACGAGAGCTCATTTGTATTCCGACCGCTCCAATTGCGTGAATCATACCATGCCGCATCTATTCTTCCGGTTGGTGCAATGCTGATTCGCGGCTGGAACGCGTATTTGAATGGACCGAGCGGACCGTCAGTAAGCCGGACCTTGTCAGACCAGGTGGCTCCCTTGTCGGTTGATCGGACAATCCACGCATCGGCCGATCCTGTAACGCCACCGATTACCTCTCCCGTCGATATGTAGATGGTTCCTCTGTTTGGACTGGAACCATTATCAACAGCAATCGTCGGGTTGTGCCGAATGGCATCATTCGGCCATGTGTTCGGGTGATTGTGAAGATGAGAGGACAAAATTGCTTTGTCAGCGCTCCACGTCTTCCCTCCGTCGGTCGACCGACTGAAGACGAGCCATTCACGATCGACTGCGTTACGCCACCACGTTGCATACACCTCGCCATCTGCGCCAACTGTGATGCCGGCGCTGTGTTCTTGGGGCCCGGTTCCGTTTGCGTTCCCTGGATGCCTCGAGATGTCGATCGCTGGGCTCCATGACCGCCCTCCATCACTGGATACCGCTACGCGAAGGCAAAACCCGATACATGGAGGACTTGGAACACCAGTGGTTGTACCTGCCCAGTTTGGATAGTCAGAAAAGATCACATACAGATTGTCCACGTATGGACTGCCAGCAATGGTATCGATGGCAAGCCAGCCTTGATCCGGCTCACCATCGAGCGATCGACTGGTCCGGTAAACCTGACTGATGTTTGAACTCGCCATTGCAAGACCGCCATTAGCTGATCGGCCTACGTACAGCCCTCGTGGTGTTCCTCCGCCTGGTATCCCCATGCCTTGGTGGAACAGGGTACCGTTCCTGTCAAATTCCACATTAGGATCGTGCCACGGTCCAAGATCTGCCCAGGTGAGGGCGGTCAATCGAGACCAGGTACGGCCTCCGTCAAGTGTGGTGTAATGACGAGTAGGTGCAGAAACAACGATGTTGTTGGCGTTTCGAGGATTGATTGCAACAGAAGTTTCAGGGTACTCCCCCTGTTCGAGTTCAACGAGATTCAGGAGAGTGGGACGTTCAAACGGGGTTATCCTAATCGTGACGGATGCGCTGTTTCCTTCAACAGTTGCCGTGACGACAGCGGACCCGGTCGATAGCGCCGTCAACACACCTGTAGAGGAAATTGAGGCGACGGCTGGTGGTTCGATGGTCCAGGTAACCACTCGTCCCGTCAATGCATTTCCCGCGCTATCTCGTGCACTGGCACTTAGTGGCTGCGTCTGTCCGACATAGAGCGAGCCGATAGTTGGCGAAATGATTACTGCTTTAACTGGCACCAGTTCAACGGTCACGTTTGTCATTGCGACCTTTCCATCTACTGTGACGGAAATGGTCGTGGTTCCTCTTGCCACCGCGCTGACGACTCCGTCGCTACTCACCGTCGCAATGCTTGGCGATGCAGACGACCATATCGCCACGCGTCCGTTTAGCGTGGTGCCTTTAACGTCCCTCAGCGTCACACCAAGTTGGACCATCTGCCCGACATAGAGCGATAGCTGGGCGAGCGACGGCGTAATTGTTTCCACCGAAATTGGGGCAATGCTGACCGATGTCGTCGCGGACTTCCCTTCACTCGTCGCGGTGATCGCAACGGTTTCGGGGGAACCGCCGCGAACCGCGCCTGCCGTCACCAGTCCAGTAGGGGACACCGTCGCGATCTCGTCGTTCGATGAACTCCAGGACACCGTACGGCCAGACAGAGCACTTCCATTCGAGCCTGTAACGACCGCAGCCAACTGCACCGTCTGCGCGTATTGCAGCGTCGTTACCGTCGATGCGATCGAGATCGACGCGACCGTGATGGGGGCAGTCGTCTTCTCGCCAGCGCACGCAGTAAGGAGCGTTGTAAGCGCAAGCGTGAGCAGGGGAGGCAGTCGCCGAGTGAAGTAGCGCATTGGTAGTTCCGGTCGAGTGTGTCCCATCGCATCCTGTCACATCATGCGTGTTGACATAGATCAGGTCCAACGCATCAATGATGACGTCGAATCGTCAAACACCCGTCAGTCAAGCGAGTCCGCGATAGCGTTCTTCACATTGGGTGACCATATCCGATCAGGTCAGGTCGTCTTCTAGCGTTTGTAATCGTTCACGTTCGGTAAGACCATCGATAGACATTCGGTCCATTCGCACCCCGACACACGTTGGAATCCGAAGATTCGCTCATCCTCGGATGACCACTCCAAACACTCGGAGTCATCCAAGGTGTGTGTAGTAGATCGTCTGCTACATCGACCCTATCCCACAAATGACAGAGGAGGAACGATTTCTCGTCCCGCTCGTGTAGTACGGATGTAGTACGATTCTGTCCGACCTGAAATCTCGTTCGTCGTTGTTTATCATGGGCTTGTGACGGAGCCGAACCGCCGACGCGCGGATCTTCAGGTCCTGTGCTGCTTGATCGTATAGAGGCGTTCAAGAGCGAAGACGAATGGGCGTGGGAGCACATGGTCCCTCAGTGGGCGGATCAAGGTCCCTCAGTGTTCCACGCGGAGCGTCAGGCTGACGCGACCAGCCGACCTTGGCGGTCATGCTGTAGCGGCTCGAGCTTCGCGATCTCTTTCGCCTTGGGACCGTGTAGGGCGTCCCACAACTCGCGCGCGTCCTGCAGGTTGATCCAGAACTGCGCCGACGTGCCAAGCACGCGCGCCAAGCGGAGCGCGGTGTCCACCGTCACGCCACGACGACCGCACAACAGATCATTGAGACGTTGCAGCGAGATGCCGAGCCGCGCGGCGAACGCCGTCTGCGTGATGCCGAGCGGTACCAGAAAGTCCTCGCGCAACACCTCGCCAGGGTGCGCGGGCGGCTCCGCCATCTGCTCGACGGCGGGGCGCGGAATGAGCGTCAGACTTGGCTTGGTGCTCATACGTACCTCTCGGGATGCCAACGGGAATGGCTCGACGGCAGGCTGGCGTTCATCGGTGGTAATCGGTGAACTCGACCCGGACTGGACCTTCGGCGGTCCAGACGAAACACAGGCGAAACTGATCGTTCACGCGAATCGAATGCTGGCCCTTTCGATCACCCTTGAGCGGCTCCAGCTGATTGCCGGGCGGGCTTCGGAGATCATCGAGCGTCACCGCTGCGTCCAACGCCGAGAGCGTGCGCCGGGCCACGGACCACAGCGCCACCGCATGCCGGTTGGCTTTGGTGCATTTGCCGGCGAAGAGGTCGGCGGTTGCTTGGTCGAAGAACGACTGGATCACGTTTCAGTTTATATGGTACACGTATAACGCGCAACTCGATCCGCCCGCGCGAAACGCAAAACGGCGCCCCGACCGAGTCAGGACGCCGCTTTCGTTTTCCAGTGGCTTGGGACGGAATCGAACCGCCGACACGCGGATTTTCAGTCCGCTGCTCTACCAACTGAGCTACCAAGCCGTACCACCCCGCCGCAGCGCCGTTTGGCGACACCGCAACCGGGAGCCTTGCAATATAGCCGGCACCGACCGGAAGGGAACCCGGGTTGGCAGGGCCACGGGACCAGGGAAGCCGGCGAAAGGCCGTACGGAAAAGGGAGAAACGATCCTTCCGCCTTCCCCCTGACAACCTTCCTCCCGCTCCCCGCAACCCTGCTCCCTACCGCTCGTACTTCGCCGTGATGATGCTCTTGAGCCCGCCCCGCACGTTGAAATCCCCCACCACCGTCATCGCGTACGGCTGACACGCCGCCACGAGATCGTCCAGGATGTGGTTCACCGCGCGCTCGTAGAAGATGCCGTCGTTCCGGTAGCTCCAGAAATAGAGCTTGAGGCTCTTCAGCTCGAGACACTGCTCGGCCGGCCAGTAGGTGATCTTGATCGTCGCGAAGTCGGGCGCGCCGCCTTCGAGCAGCTTCAGTTCCACGGCATCGGTCTCGACGCCGCCGAGGGGACAGAGCGACGTGAACTCGTCCGTCTCCATGTAGATCTCGTACTTCCGATCCGCATACGGATTCGGAAACGTTTCCAGCAGTTGAGGCTTGGGCATGTGCGAAACGTAAATGACCCGGAATGAAAACGGGCGCCGCGTGGGCGCCCGCTCCGAGAATCAACGATCAGCCGCTCACGACAGTTCGCGCAGCCGCTTCGACCACTCGTCCAGCAGCATCCGCTCGGCCGGCGTGAGGCTCTCCATACCGGTCGCCGCGATCTTGTCGAGCACCGCATCGAGCGCCGTACTCGCCGCGGGCGCCGCCGCCGGCGCCGGTGCGGACTGCGGATTGGGCTGCGGCTGCGGCTTGGGAACCGGACGCACGCGCGCCATCGCCGCCTTGCTCTGCGCCACGATCTCGTCGCTGTCGCGGTCCCGCACGTCACGCTCGCGCGGACGGCTCGTCTTCGGGACGGCCCGCGGTGGCTCGTCGCCGTAGTCCGGCGCCGGCGCGATCCGGCTGCGGAACCGGTCGAGACTCCCCACGTTCGGCGCGCGCAGGTAGATCCACCCCGCGAGCATGCCGCCGAAATGCGCCGCGTACGCCGTGCCACCGGTGCTGCCGCTGTCGAGCACCGTCATGGTGATGTTGATGAGCGCCATGAACACCACGAGCCACTTCACCTTCATCGGCACCACGCCGAAGAACAGCACTTCGTCGTCCGGCCAGCGGCTCGCGTACGCCACGGCTACGCCAAGGATCGCTGCCGACGCCCCCACGAGAATGCCGCCGTTGGGCTGGAACATGTAGTGGAACGCCCACCCGCCCAGGCCGCACCACAGATAGTACCACGTGAAGCTGCTCGCCCCCCACGCGCGTTCGACGCGCGGCCCGAACAGCCACAGCGTCCACATGTTGAGCAGCAGATGCACGAGACCGCCGTGCACGAACATGTAGGTCACGAGCGTCCACAGCGCCCGTGACTGAAGATCGCCCGACGTGTAGCCGAGCCAGTTCGCCATGTTCGCGTCGCCCACGAGCGTGGCCTGCACGAAATACACGGCCACGCACAGCCCGATCAGCCAGTAGACGGCGCTCGGACCGCGCGAAGACTCGTAGTCGTCGTAGGGGGCGTAACTCATCTCGGATCAACGGGGAGGACGCGCCGCCCGATCCCACCCTCAACGCGAAGGGCGGGAGGCGAGCGCCAGCTGCACGATGCGTTCGCACAGATCGGGAAACAAGACACCGGCAGCTGCTGCCGCCTGCGGAATGAGACTCGTGGGCGTCATGCCGGGCAACGTGTTCGCCTCCAGACACCACGGCTGCCCCTGCGGGTCCAACCGGAAGTCGATGCGCGCGTACCCCCCCAACTTGAGGGCCGCGAAGGCGCGCTTCGCCTGATCGGCGAGCTTCGTCTGGATGTCGGCGGGCAGTTCGGCGACGAACTCCTGCGCCATCCCCGGCGTGTACTTGCACTCGTAATCGTAGAGCTCCTTCACCGGCTGGATCTCGATGGTCGGCAGCACCGCGTCCCCCAGGATCCCCACCGTGAGCTCCCGCCCGGGGACGAAGCGCTCGATCATCACCTCGTCGTCGTACTGGAACGCCTCGGTCACCGCCGCCTGCAGCGCCCCGGGCTCGCGGACGATGCTGAGCCCCACCGTGCTCCCCTGCTTCGACGGCTTCACCACCACGGGCCAGTCGAGGTGGCGCCCCACGTCGTCGGCATCGAGCGCCGCCACGTCGGTGGGCGCCATGATCCAGTTGGCCGTCGCCACCCCGGCCGCCCGCAGCACCACCTTGCTGAGATGCTTGTCCATGGCGAGGGCGCTCGCGAGGTGACCGCTCCCCGTGTACGGCACCCCCACCATATCGAGCAGCGCCTGCACGGTGCCGTCCTCCCCCTGCCCGCCATGCAGCGCCAGGAACACCACATCGGCCCCGGTGACCTCGGGGCTGGTCCCCAGCGTCGGCGACAACGACCGGGCGGCCATGCCGGCCAGCGCATCCAGCGACGGCGGCGCACTGCCGACCCCCGCGGCGAGCAGCCGCGCTTCGGTCTCGCGGGTAAGGACCCCGTCGGCCGGATCCAGGCACAGCACCTCATGCCCCTTCTCGCGCAGCGCGGCTGCGATGCGCAGGCCGCTCGACAGGGAAACGTCGCGTTCGGCGGATACGCCGCCGAGAAGGACCGTAATGCTGAGGGGGTGTGGCATTCCCAAAACTACAGGCGGCAGACGGCAGGAACCACAGCGAGCAGACCGGAGGAATACGGGGGATCCCCACCCTCTCCGGCCTACTGACCCTGCTCCAGCACGAAGTCCACGATCCGCTCGAGCATCGCCACATCCGGCACGCGACTCCACTCCTTCACCACCACCACCCGGTCCCACGGGTCCAGCGTCACGTGACGCCCCTCGTGGGGGGCCTCGGGGTCGATCGCGACCCACGCCTGCCACAGGGTGAGCCCGTGCGCATTGAGCACGACACCGTGGGCATCGTCCCACGTGGCCGGACGCGGATCGGCGAGCAGCGCGGCAAGGCGGCCCTTGCTGGCAGCGCGGAGGGGCGCGCCGAGCGCGTCGGTGAACTGGTCCAGCACGTTGATCATGAGCGATACATCAGTGGGACATCGCGTCGCGCAAAGCGGTGGCGCAACGCGGTAGCGCAGGGCGGTAACACGGGACGGCGGCGCACACCGGACGCGGCCGGAGGCACCGAACGCCAGAGGGGTCATCGGAGGGACGGCTCGCCGCTCCGATCGTCA
>Ga0315907_10008162_pt1 | contig 10798 bp, 6 predicted proteins | sample LakEriMetagenome_3_FD_203525 | JGI IMG/M metagenome (GOLD analysis project Ga0315907, IMG submission 203525) | Freshwater fungal communities from buoy surface, Lake Erie, Ohio, United States - Buoy 12 MA123 | ecosystem: Environmental > Aquatic > Freshwater > Lake > Lake biofilm | place: USA...
CAATTGAATGGCTTCAAACCTTTTGATGTTGATGCGAATCTTGCATCGACGATCGTTTGAGTATGGCTTTTTTTTCATAGGTGAAGAAAATAAAGTTAGGTCGAGTGGTTTAACGCGACCGCTCCTTATAAGGTTACACCCATGCTTGAAAAAATGTGAGAAAACCTCTATAATCCTACACTCCTGTAATCCTCTCTTCGATTTAAAAGTTGAAGGTTAAAGGTTGAAGGTTCACTTAAGCCAACTTTCAACCTGCAACTTTCAACCTGCAACCGAATCTACCGCCGATTTTCAATGTCCCACAAAAACCCCATCAGCCAGTTGAACCGCTGCCTGAAACGCGGCGGCATCCATATCCAACTCCACTCCCAGATGCTGCAAATGCGCAACCATGATCTCAGTGGGCATGTTGCCTGTGAGCTTGTCGGTGGCCATGGGGCAACCACCAAGACCTTTGATGGCGCCATCGAAACGCTTGCAACCGGCTTGCAGAGCGGCATCCATCTTTTCGATGCAGCGATCGGGTGTGCTGTGCAAATGCGCACCAAACTCTACACCAGGTAAAGACGGTATAAGTGTGTTGAACAAAGCGCCTATAGAATCGGGCGTGGCTATGCCAATCGTATCACTTAAAGCTAGAATGCGCACATCAAATTCTCGGTAAAGTCTTTCACACCAATGCACAGCCAATTCCGGACTCCAGGCATCACCATATGGATTTCCGAAGCCCATCGAAATGTAAACGACCAGTTCCTTGTGATTTCTTGCGCAGATGTCGGCCAATTCTCCTACCCTGCCCAATGACTCTTCAATTCCGGCATTGGTATTTCGCTGCTGAAAGGTTTCTGAAATAGAAAAGGGATAACCGAGGTATTGAATTTCGCCAAACTCAGCTGAATCGAGGGCACCTCGAGCATTTGCAACGATAGCAAGCAACTTGGATTGGGCAGAAGACAAATTCAACTTCGAAAGCACCTCGGCTGTATCACGCATTTGCGGAATTGCCTTAGGAGAGACAAAACTGCCAAAATCAATTGTATCGAATCCGACACGTAACAAATGATTGATGTAATTAACCTTCACCTCTGTTGGAATCCAATCGGTGATTCCCTGCATGGCGTCGCGCGGACATTCGATGATTTTCACGTCGTTCATGATTCAAAAGTAAGATAGAGAAAAAATCCGGCGTTGCATCAAAATCAACCTAAAAAACGGCTAAGAGGAGATTCAGGTCCTTCCACGGCAGTTCGAATTGATTGGCGATGTTCTCATTGGTCAGTGTTCCGTTGTACATGTACACCCCGCTTCGAAATCCCTCCTGATGACGCACGAGATTCACGATTCCCCCCTCATCTCCTATCGACAAAATCGTAGGAGCAAAGATGTTGCTCAATGCATAACTCGCTGTTCGTGAAACCCGAGAAGCAATATTGGGCACACAATAATGTATAACGCCGTGCTCCTTGAATACAGGCTTATCGTGAGTGGTCACTCTCGATGTTTCGAAACAACCGCCTTGATCAATACTAATGTCAACGATCACACTCCCGTATTTCATATTACTCACCATATCATCGGTGACAACCACAGGTGTTCGTCCCCTGCTGGCGTGAATGGCTCCTATAGCCACATCTGCCGTATCTAGCGCATTGCGAAGTTCGGAAGGTTGAATCGTGCTGGTCCACAAACGGTGGCCCACATCATTTTGCAGGCGGCGCAATTTGTAGGTACTGTTGTCAAACACTTTTACGGAAGCGCCAAGTCCAAGAGCAGCCCGCACAGCGAATTCGGCCACGGTACCGGCACCTAAAATGACTACTTCGGTAGGCTTTACTCCGGAAATACCGCCAAACATGAGGCCTTGACCGCCGCTGGCATGGCTCAGGTATTCTGCGGCTATCAGTACCGAAGTATTGCCCGCAATTTCAGCCATAGCGCGCACCACCGGATAGATATGCGTTTCATCACGGATATAGTCCCACGCCACAGCCGTTATCTTTTTGGCTGAGAGAGCATGAAAGGTTTCTGCCTTCTGTGTTGGCAGATTGACAGCGGATATAAGATGCTGCTTTCCGGGCATCATTTCAATTTCAGCCATGCTCGGCGGTGCTACTTTCAGGATAATTTCACTTCTGAACACGTCTTCCGGCGTGTATACGATACGAGCCCCAGCCTCACTGTAGTCGTGATCTTGAAAGTTAGACTCTTTACCGGCGTTAGTTTCTACCACCACATCATGGCCGTTATTGACCAACAAGGCCACGCTCTCGGGAACTAAGGCTACTCGTCGCTCCTGAAATGAGGTCTCGCGCGGAATCCCGATGGTAAGACGTGAATGCCTCTTATGCACAGCAACTAATTCTTCCTGTGGCATGAGGGCGGCTTCTTTCGCCAATGCACGCATCGCGTCTTTCTTATTATCCATGGATGGCAGGTGGTTTTGGTTTCCTAAAGGCCAATATACAAAGCTATCAGACTCATTGAAAGAGGATATTGGTCAGGTTTTGACCGCAGATTGTTGAAAGGAAATCCATTGTCGGAAGACCGCATTTCTATTATTTTTGGCGCCAACAAACCGACAGAAACCATGGCCAATCACGACCCAAATCATTCTTCTCACGAGCGCACTATTTTGTGGATAATCCTACCTGCCACCGTTGCGGTGTCATTGCTATTCACTAACCTGAACCATAAGATAGAAGCCCCTGCCGAGCGCCTGAGTGCAAAGCTGGACGTGGTTAAAAAGGTCGAGGCTCCTGCAGCAACTCCTGCAGAAGCTCATTCTGACACTACGCACACAGTTGGCGCTGAAAGTGCTCATGCGGATACAACGCATGCACCAGCGGCTCATTAATTGAGGATTGAAGGATAATAGAATTGAAGGATTAGAGGGGGCGATCGGCTTTCCATCGCCTTCCAATTTGCCACGGCTTCAGCCGTAGGCTACTCAAGCACGACCTCTCGTCACTCGCCGTTTGTCATTAGCCACTAGCCATTCGCCACTAGCCACTTAAAACCGGATCTGCCTCACTCCTCCGTCATCAGTAATCGTGAGCGCACTCATGGCCTCCGTGTAATCAGCTGCAATCTGCGGCCACTCAATGAATACGTATGACCCGGAATCAAGGTACTCTTCAAACCCAATAGCACTCAGTTCTTGTTCGCTGTTCAGCCGATACAAGTCGAAATGATAGAGCTTACGTCCATCGGCCAAGGTGTACTCGTTTACCAGTGAAAATGTAGGACTTCCTGCGAACTGTAAACGCAGCGAATTACAGATGCACTGAATAAACGTTGTTTTTCCGGCTCCCATTTCTCCATATAGCGCGAAATGTCCTCCTTTCGGAAAAACCTCCAAAAACGCATTGGCCGCGGCTTGCATCTCGTCTAGCGTTTTCGCTGTGAGCGTATGGTTTGGTTTGCCCTCCATGGATTGCGAAGGTACGCGTTGAAAGTTAAAAGTTGAAGGTTGAAGGTTGTCTTCCTACTATCCTATAATCCTACAATCCTCCGGCGCGAACATTCAATAGGCACGAGGTGTTTATCAATGCATGAAGAAAGGAGTTGCCATGGTTTGGTTTACGACCGACCTGAGGTTGAGAGACAATGCGCTGTTGCACGAAGCGTTGCAGAAACATGAGTCCATTGTTCCGGTGTACTGCTTCGATTGGGAAACCATGAAGGAAGAGCAATTCGGATTTAAGCGCATGGGACCGAGACGATTGCAATTTCTGCTCGAATGCCTGGCCGACTTGCAGCTTTCACTGCTCGGTTTCAATGCCCACTTACAAGTAATCATGGGAAAGGCAGAGGAAGTAATTCCACGAATCGCACAGGAGCTGAATGTTTCCGAGGTTTTCGCCAAAAAAGAAGTGGGCACCTTTGAGCTATCCGCTCAATCGGCGGTTGCAAAATCCTTGAACGCAATTGGTGTTGAATGGACAGTTACAAGTACCTCGACCCTTTTCCATCCACACGATTTGCCCTTTAGTGTGCGCGATATTCCGGATGTATTTACGGATTTTCGCAAACGGGCAGAGCGCGATGCTGAGGTGCGAAAAGAATTTCCTATTCCTGTTACAATTCCAACTCCCCATTTAACACCAACACAGATTCCTACCCCGGAGAGTCTGCAGTTTGAACTTCCGATTACTGACACAAGAGCAGTATTACCCTTCAAAGGAGGCGAACAAGAAGCAATAAAACGTGCGCGTTACTATTTACTTGACTCCGGTTGTTTATCGAACTACAAAGAGACCCGCAATGGTTTGGTGGGCGCCGATTACTCCTCCAAGTTTTCACCATGGCTAGCGATGGGTTGTATTTCGCCACGCACCATTTACTTCATGGTGAAAGAATGCGAGCAACAGCAAGGCGCCAATGATTCTACTTACTGGCTAATCTTCGAATTGATATGGCGCGACTACTTCCGCTACTCGATGAAAAAGCACAAAAACATGTTTTTTCTCAAAGGCGGAATTCAAAATAGGCCGCCCAAGACCATTCAAAATATCGATGCATTGCAACAATGGATGCGGGGCAAAACCGGTGTCGACTTCGTGGATGCCAATATGCATGAACTTCGACAGACCGGCTTCATGAGCAACCGCGGAAGACAAATCGTGGCGAGCTATCTATGCAACGACTTGAAGTTAGATTGGCGCTTTGGTGCCGCCTATTTCGAAGAACAATTAATCGACTATGACGTGGCGAGCAATTGGGGCAACTGGGCCTATCTCGCCGGTGTCGGTAACGACCCTCGCGGCAATCGCTACTTTGATGTGGCCAAGCAAGCGAGGCAGTATGACCCGGCCTCGGAGTATAGAAAGTTATGGCTTGGAATCAAATGAACGGAGAATGGAGAATGGAGAATGGAGAACCGTGGTGCTGCAGCCTCATTCTCCATTCTCCATTCTCCTTTACCCATTACCCCCTCAACGCCGCGCCCAGCTTCTCCGCCAACGCCCCTTGTATCCGCCCCATGATCTGATCCACTTGCTGATCGGTCATCGTCTTGGCGGGGTCTTGCATGGTGAAGGAAACCGCATACGACTTCTTACCTGCTTCTAGGTTTTTCCCTTCGTACACGTCAAATAAATTGACTTCGCGCAACAGTTTGCGCTCAGTTTCCAATGCAACTTTCTCGATGTCGGCATAACGCACTGCTTTGTCAATGAGCAACGACAAGTCGCGGCGAACAGCCGGGAACTTCTCCGGTTGCTTGTAGGAAATCTTCTTAGTAGGCACAGCCTTTAAAATCGCATCCCAGTTCAATTCGGCATACCAAACTTCTTGCTTCACGTCAAACATTTTCATGAGCGACGGATGAACATTACCTAAAAATCCAAGCGATGTTTTTCCATGGCTCAACTCGATTGTCTCAGCAAAGAATGCATGCTCGCCCGATTTGTATTGCACACCCTGGATACCCAAGGCAGCGCACAATGACTCCACTGCTGCATGCAAATCCACAAACGAGAACTTATCGTCGTTTGTGTTCCAACTCTCCGGAGCACGACGTCCGCTGAGGGTTATAGAAAGTCGGCGCTCCTCGTGATAGCCAGATGTATATTTATTGTACACCTTGCCAAACTCAAACATGCGCAAGTCTGCATTGCGGTGATTCTGATTAAGCGAAACGGCTTGCATGGCTCCAAAGGCAAGTGACTGACGCATGACAGCGAGGTCGCCGCTCAACGGGTTTAACAACTCGACAGCGGTTCCTTGCAATGTTTCATTCAACTCCAAAAAACGAGAAGCTGCAAAACTCATCGACATGGTTTCATGATAGCCGAGCGACACAAGCATATCGGCCACCTTGTGCTGACATACTTCTGCGTCGGGATTCGAACTATAACTGAGCGAGGTATGCATACGTGTTGGAATGTCGATCGCATTGTATCCGTAGATGCGCAAAATCTCTTCGACCACATCGGCTTCACGCTGCACATCGGTGCGGTAAAGTGGAACCTCGAGTTCCATACCTTCTTCTGTTTCAGCAGTGATGCAGATTTCCAGATCAGTCAGTATTTGTTTGACAACATCTTTCGCAATGTCCTTACCGATGAGGCGCATAGCACGCGTCCAGTTAAAATCTACTTTATGTGCTACCTGAAAATCGTCGCGCACATCAAACACTTGCGAAGCAACAGTGCCTCCGGCTTCCTGCTGGATAAGTTGCACGGAGCGGTGCAACGCCCAGATGACCTGATGCGGATCGCAACCACGTTCAAAACGGAAACTCGAATCAGAGTGAATCCCCTGACGCTTGGCAGTCTTACGAACGAATACCGGATGGAAGTATGCGCTTTCCAAAAACACATCAACGGTACTTTCACTTACACCGCTGTTGTTTCCTCCGAGAACACCGGCAATGCACATGGGCTTGGCAGAATCTGCTATCACCAGATCTTGATCGGTGAGCGTGCGCTCTATACCATCGAGTGTCGTGAGTTTTTCGCCCTCAGTAGCCAGACGCACCTTCACTTCATTGCCTGTAATATGCGATGCGTCAAAAGCATGCATGGGCTGCCCTACTTCGTGCTGGATGAAATTGGTGATGTCGACAATGTTGTTGATGCATCGCTGGCCAATGGCCTGCAAGCGCTCCTGCAACCATGCGGGCGAAGGTCCAACCTTCACACCTTTGATGAGCACGCCCGCGTAGCGAGGACATGCTTCTGAGTTTTCAACGGTGACTTTGAAATCAGTGCTTGTAACAGAATTGATAGCCGAAGTTTCAGGCTTCGTGAGTTCAACTCCGGTTGCTGTGAGCCCCGACTGATTGCGCAGCGCGGCATACAAGTCGCGCGCTACACCATAATGCGAAAACGCATCGGTACGATTGGGCGTCAATCCTATCTCCAGACAGAAATCATCGCTGAGTCCGAGCCATTCAGCAGCAGGAGTTCCAACAGCCGCTTCTTCATCGAGTACCATGATACCCGCGTGGCTTTTACCCAATCCGAGTTCGTCTTCGGCGCAGATCATCCCGTGCGATTCTGCACCGCGAATTTTCCCCTTCTTAATCACGAAGGGCTCACCCTCTGTTGGGTAAAGTTTGGCACCGATCGTAGCGACCAATACCTTCTGACCCTGCGCTACGTTGGGCGCTCCGCACACAATAGACAAAGGCTCAGCGCCGCCTACGTCGACTTTCGTCAAACTCAAACGATCGGCATCGGGATGCTTTCCGCACTCCACGACATGCCCCACCACCACACCGGCCAAACCACCGGGCACCTTCTCTACTCGATCGACTGATTCAACCTCGAGCCCTATTGAGGTGAGCACATCGGCAATTTCTTGCACACCGAGGTTTGTATGAATGTATTGCTTAAGCCAAGAGTAACTAATCTTCATAATTCCGGGAATTTAAGCGGACAAAAAAACGCCCGCTTCACGCGGGCGCAAGTTAGTTTCTAAAGGATGATTTACAAGGCTCTTTATCACTCCCCGCACAAAATACCGTACGATGCCAGGAATAACTGTAAATCGGCTGCTCCAACAACGGTATCATCGTCCAAATCATACGGCTCGCAGTCTTGCAGACAGCCAAACGCATCAAGAATCATCAAAAAGTCAGACATATCCATGGAACCGTTGCCGTCAAGGTCTGCAATGCACTCAAAATAGCACGAACCTTCACAGCCCGCATTGGGATCGAAGTTCAATGCATTCGACTGTGTACAGCCGGGCAACACACATGAACCATCGTCGACATCTGCTAGAGGGTTATAGTTACAGGCGGTCGCAGTCATACAACCAATGATGCAGCCATACACACACGAGAAATCTTCAGCTGTAGCCAGCGAATCGTAATTACATGCATCAGGTTGGGTGCATCCTGCAACGCACCCCTCATACAAACAACTTCCGTCATCCGTTTGCGAATAACTATTGAAATTGCACGCCGTCGGATCTATACACCCCAGTGTGAAGCAAGAGTAATCACAGGCAATGGTGGCGTATATAGCCTCGTAGTTATAGTTGCAGGCTCCTAGTTGCATGCAGCCAAAAAGACAATCAAAGTTGCACGTGCCGTTTTCGAAGGTGGCCGACGCATCATAGTTACAGGCAATGCTATCCATGCAACCGGGAGCACATACGCTCAAGAAAATACATGATCCATCATCGGTGTTTGCCTCCGGAAGGAAGTTACATGCGGTGCTGTCAAGACAACCATACACACAATTGAAGTAACAACTTCCATCATCGTAAATGGCATTCGGATCATAGTTACACGCCAAAGCGCTCATACAACCGTACAAGCAACTGAAGTCACAAGAACCATTATCGATAACTGCATTGGAATTATAGTTACAAGCTATCTCATCTGTGCACCCTTCCAGTATCTGAAAACAGTTAATGTGTATTTCGCCTGAGTAAATACACGATGACAACCCAGGATCAATGGTGGCTCGGATGTAGTACGTCTCGCCCGCCAATGCGTCGAACGTGTAGGGATGCGTGTAGTCGTAAGGCTCGCAGGTAAATTCACCGCATGTTCCGCGGAACACATGGACATACCTTGAGAAACCTAGGCATGTATTTACTGCTTGGTCAATTGTCACGGTTACGCGCTTCGAAACTGTATCGGTGTATACAAACCAGTATTGACCCCAACCGATCCAGGCTGTCATTTGAATACAATCCAGTCCTGTTAAGCCTGCGTCAAAGTTGTCGTTAGGCACCTCCTCCGAAGAAAAAATGAACGATGGACCGCCACAGAAAAGCTGAATAGGCGATGCACACGTTGTTCCTTCACCAGGCGGAAACAAACACGTTCCATCGTTGAATGTCGCTTGCGGGTGGAAGTTCATGGCCCAGTCAATCGTACAACCACCACAAGCATTTGCGCACGATCCGTCATCTTCCTCTGCGTCTGCGTTGTAGTTGCACGCCGTTGAGTCCATACACCCCATCACAGGTGGAATCACATTCAAGCAAATCTGAAAGGTGACATCCAAACTATCGACAACGGTGCTGTCTTGCGCAAGGAAAGCAACTTCATCGCGCATCGAAAACGCACCACCGTTCCAGCCGTTCGAGGCGGTATCGGCCAGTACTACGGTGTAACAGCTATCGCTCAGACAAAGGAGTTGTTCTTCTACAAACCCTCCTTCCGCAACCACTGCGGAATCCGAACTGAGCAACTGCCATTGCATGTCCTCCACTACATCTGAAGGTGTCATCGTCACTGTCACGCAGCGATTGAAACAACAGGTTCCGTTATCAAATGTTGCTGAAAGATTGTAATTGCATGCTTCTTCATCCGCACATCCGTAACAACTGCCATATTCGCAGCTGCCGTCATCTATTACTGCCGCAGGATTATAGTTGCATGCCAACGGATCGGTGCACGAGCGACTGAAGAAATTCGCTTGGATGTCGATAGCTGAGGTAGCGCATGTCGGACATGAAGTAGCGAGCAAATAGAGCGAAAACACAAACTCTTCGTTCGGACCAAAATTCACATACTCATGAAAATTCAATACGGTAGATGCTGAAAAGGTAAAGCACGTCACCGGCATCAGCGATTCATTCACTCTTCGGTAGATATCACATCCAATCGAAGGCATGTTGTTTATGAAATTCAAACTCACTTGCACCGTGTCGTAGTTGCGCGTATTCAACTCGAACCATGCGTCGTTGTATCCAACTGCGCATTGTGTTTGAGGCATCGAGTTCCCACTGAACATTTCTGACCGACCAAGCCGCAATGTGGAACCATCATTCAAAACGACAGGTGAGTTGCTGGCATCATTATCAAGAGTAGCATCCGGCCAAAAGCAGGTATAATCACAATTGAATGCTTCGCTCACAATGAACGGATCATAATTACACGCCGTGCTATCCTGACACGTTAATCCCATCGGATCGAAACGGGTATTCTGAAAACCGCTAGTATTGGCCAGGTATTGATTCGGATTGACCGTCGCAAGCCAATTGCTATTGTAGTTGTTATCGAGAGCCGGATTAATTAACTCAGCTGAACGCGATTGATTCGATGAATTCCAAGGGAAACCGGAGAGAACATACACGCTGTCTACTTTATTCTGGTTCGCATCATACAGCGAGAAATAATTGTTGGTGCTGATTGCATAATTCGATGGCAATGGGAATACATCCACAAAGGAATTGGGCACACTTTCCTGAGGAGTGGAAGTTGGCAAGGTTCCTATCACTACATAACCATAGGCAGGAATAATAGCATCGGCCGGAAAGGTCATGACACTTCCATTATTCATCTTCCATCCGGTCATGTTCACATCGTAACTCTCCATGTTGTAGAGCTCGATAAACTGATACGTGCTGTTCCTGTTCAGCTCATTGATGACCACACGCGGGATGGTATAATAGCAAGAACCATCGTCAATCGTTGCTGCATCATCGAAGTTGAGTGCCGTTGCATCCGTGCATGCTCTGCAACTCAGATATTCACAACCCACAAAACCTGTGGCCTGCGGATCATAGTTGCAAGCGGTCTGATCAATGCAACCCACTTCCATGGGGTCGCACGTTAAATTCATGCGATAATCTCCATAATCATATCCGGGACCGGCTGAAAGGCGAATGAAATAACTCTCCCCTTCATGCACATAGAAATCGAGACCGGCAACACCCGCTGTATCGCATACCGAGTTGTTGCTGTTCGCATAACAATACAACTCACCACACTCTCCAATGAAGACTTGAATAACGACGGGAAGTTCTGTTTCCGGAAAACACAAATCGATGTGTGCCTGCGCATCTTCCAATGCATCAAATCGATACCAGTCTGCACTGCGATTCGCCT
>Ga0315907_10008164_pt1 | contig 10798 bp, 9 predicted proteins | sample LakEriMetagenome_3_FD_203525 | JGI IMG/M metagenome (GOLD analysis project Ga0315907, IMG submission 203525) | Freshwater fungal communities from buoy surface, Lake Erie, Ohio, United States - Buoy 12 MA123 | ecosystem: Environmental > Aquatic > Freshwater > Lake > Lake biofilm | place: USA...
TATGCCAAGGTCGCTCAAAATCTCTGAGCGCTTTGAATGTTCGATGAAGGTAAGTGGCACTCCAATCGAATGAATTGGGGTATCAAGTCCTGCGCTTCTAAACATTTCAGAGAGCGCGCTTGCGATTCCACCATGTGCGATTCCATCTTCTACAACAACCACGCTCTTGTAACGACCTGCCATAGTGATCAGTGATTTAGGTAGCGGCTTCACCCAGCGAGGATCAATAACGGTTACTCCGACACCCTCGCGATATGCCTGAGAAGCTGCCTCAACTGACATCGTGGCCATTGCACCAACGCTGATCAGAAGAACATCTGCACTTTCGCCGCGGTAGAGAACATCAATGCCATCGCGGCGTTCAAATGCTGGAATATCTGCAGAGACTGCTCCCTTTGGAAAACGAATCACAGATGGCGCATCACTAATTGCAACCGCTTCACGAAGAACTTCTTTGAGCCGTGCGCTATCTCGAGGCGCTGCTAAATGGAGCGTTGGAACAATTCCGGTGAGCGCCATATCCCAAATTCCGTGGTGCGAAGGACCGTCATCACCAGTAATTCCGGCACGATCAAGAACGAAGGTAACTCCGGCCTTATGTAGCGCGACATCCAGCAGAAGTTGATCAAAGGCGCGATTAAGAAACGTTGAGTAGACCGCAACAACTGGGTGAATTCCAGCAAATGCCATTCCAGCAGCGCTAGTGACGGCATGCTGTTCGGCAATTCCTACATCGATTGTGCGCTCTGGGTAGGCGGCGGCGAATTTATCAAGACCTGTTGGGCCGAGCATCGCTGCAGTAATTGCCACGATATCTTCACGCTCTGCGCCGATTTCAACCAGCTCTTCTGAAAACACTTGAGTCCAAGATCTGGCGCTCTTCGAAACAGGGACACCCGTTGTTGGATCAACAACACCCACAGCATGGAATTTTTCTGCCTCATCTGCGATAGCAGGTTGATGACCGCGACCCTTTTCTGTAATCACATGCACCAGAACAGGCTCGCCAAATTGCTTAGCTTGTGCGAGAGCTTTCTCTAGCGCCACGAAATCATGGCCATCGATTGGTCCCAGGTACTTCAAGCCTAAATCTTCAAACATTCCTTGTGGGGCAACAATGTCTTTAATGCCCTTCTTAACTCCATGAAGAGTTTCATAGATAGGTGCACCAACGACGGGAGTCTTGTGAAGAACTTCCTTACCCCAGTCAAGGAAGCGTTCGTAGCCTTGCGTCACGCGCAAAGTTGAAAGATAAGTAGCGACGCCACCAATTGTGGGCGAATATGAACGTTCATTATCGTTAACTACGAGAACGAGATTACGATCTTTAGCAGATGCGATGTTATTAAGCGCTTCCCACGACATTCCGCCAGTGAGCGCACCATCGCCAACGACTACTACAACGCTGCGATCGTTCTGTCCGGTAAGCGAAAAGCCACGAGAGATTCCATCTCCCCATGAGAGCGCAGTGGACGCGTGCGAATTCTCAATGACATCATGTTCACTCTCACTGCGATTGGGATATCCAGCAATTCCACCGCGTTGGCGCAGGCGATCAAATTCACCAGCTCGTCCCGTCACAATCTTGTGAACGTAAGACTGATGACCAGTATCGAAGAGGATCACATCTCGTGGTGAATCAAAGATGCGGTGGATTGTCATAGTAAGTTCAACAACGCCAAGGTTTGGTCCTAGGTGGCCACCAGATTTAGAGACCTTCTCAATAAGAAATGTGCGAATCTCTTGAGCTAAAGAGATGAGCTCTTCTTGGCTCAGCCCCTTGATATCTGCTGGGCTCTTGATTGACTCGATCACAGCCGAAATTCTAGATCACCCAAGCAATTGTCGTAGGACGAACTGCATGATTCCACCATGGCGGTAATAATCTGCCTCACCTGGTGTATCTATACGGACCTTAGCCTTGAATGTGATCGCACCGGCGGTAACAGTGACTTCCTTAGGCACTCCCCCAGTGTTCAAAGCTGTGATGCCCGAGATTGCGAAGGTTTCATCTCCCTTAAGCCCAAGGGTTGCAGCACTCTGACCTTCGAGGAACTGCAAAGGTAGAACACCCATTCCAATGAGGTTTGAGCGGTGAATACGTTCAAAACTTTCGGCAATTACTGCACGCACGCCGAGCAGAGCAGTTCCTTTTGCAGCCCAGTCACGAGAAGATCCTGAGCCGTATTCTTTTCCTGCAAGAATCACAAGTGGAACTCCTGCTTCTTGATAAGCCGTGGATGCGTCATAGATTGTTGACTGCGCTCCGCCATCAAGGAAATTGCGAGTGAATCCACCTTCAACACCATCAAGCAATAAGTTCTTTAAGCGGATATTCGCAAAAGTTCCACGAATCATTACTTCATGATTTCCACGACGTGAGCCATATGAGTTGAAATCATTGCGCGCCACACCATGTGATTCCAAATACTTACCGGCTGGAGAATCTGCCTTGATATTTCCTGCTGGAGAAATGTGATCTGTTGTAACAGAGTCACCAAGGATTGCAAGAACTCGCGCACCTGAAATATCTACAACCGGAGTTGGAGTAGCAGGCATGTTCTCAAAGTATGGAGGCTTACGGACGTAGGTTGACTGTGCATCCCACTCAAAGGTATTTCCAGTTGGTGTATCTAGTGACTTCCAGCGATGATCGCCATCAAAAACGCTGGCATAATCTTTAGTAAACATCTCTGATGAAATCGACGCAGCAATTACATCTTGAATCTCTTGCGCAGATGGCCAAATATCCTTGAGAAGAACTGGGTTGCCATCTTTGTCATTGCCCAATGAGTCAGTTTCAAAATCATGATTCATCGTGCCTGCTAATGCATATGCAACTACTAGCGGAGGCGAAGCCAGATAATTCATCTTTACGTCAGGGCTAATTCGACCTTCAAAGTTTCGGTTTCCTGAAAGTACTGCTGTCACGGCTAGATCATTTTCGTTGATCGCCTTGCTAATTTCAGTTGGCAGTGGGCCAGAGTTACCAATACAGGTCACACAGCCATAGCCAACGAGGTGGAACCCAAGTTGCTGCATGTAAGTCGTAAGGCCTGCGCGATCGTAATAATCTGTAACAACCTTAGATCCTGGAGCGAGGGTGGTCTTAACCCAAGGCTTAGAAGTGAGCCCCTTTTCGACCGCCTTTTTCGCAAGCAGAGCTGCACCAATCATTACTGATGGATTTGATGTATTAGTACAAGAAGTGATTGATGCAATAACAACATCGCCATTTTTTACAGTTGTCTGATGCTCTCCAACTTTGGCCGGATAAGCAGACTTTCCAGTCTTTTCAGTGAAGTAGGTTGGCAAAATCTTTTCAAATGCGCTCTTGGAGTCTGAAAGTGAAATTCGATCTTGTGGACGTTTTGGTCCTGCAATAGATGGAACAACTGTTGAGAGATCTAATTCGATATGTTCAGAAAAACGAGGTGAACTTGCTGGATCGTGCCAGAGACCTTGAGCCTTTGCATAAGCTTCAACTAATGCGATCTGATCTTCATTACGTCCTGTTAGACGAAGGTAACGCAGAGTCTCTTCATCGATAGGGAAAATTGCGCAGGTTGAACCGTACTCAGGACTCATATTTCCGATCGTTGCACGGTTTGCCATTGGCACACTGACAACGCCTGGTCCATAGAACTCAACAAACTTTCCGACCACACCATGCTTGCGTAGCATCTGAGTAATTGTGAGTGCAAGATCTGTCGCGGTGGTGCCAACAGGCAACTCGCCGCTGAGTTTGAATCCAACTACGCGCGGAATCAACATCGAGACAGGTTGGCCGAGAAGTGCTGCTTCGGCCTCAATTCCACCAACGCCCCAACCCAGAACTCCAAGACCGTTAACCATTGTTGTGTGCGAGTCGGTGCCTACGACGGTATCTGGATATGCGCGGAGAACTCCATTAACTGTGCGAGTCATAACGACTCGAGCGAGAAATTCGATATTTACCTGGTGAACAATTCCCGTTCCGGGTGGAACTACCTTGAATTCATCAAAAGCGCCCTGACCCCAACGCAAGAAGCGATAGCGCTCACGGTTACGCTCGTACTCAATATCTGTGTTCTGTTCGAATGAATCGCGAGTTCCAAAGAGGTCTGCAATTACAGAGTGATCAATAACAAGTTCGGCTGGGGCAAGAGGATTTACCTTGGATGCATCTCCCCCTAGTTCAACAATTGCCTCTCGCATAGTTGCTAGGTCAACAACACATGGAACGCCTGTGAAATCCTGCATCACTACGCGTGCGGGAGTGAATTGAATTTCTGTATCTGGTTCAATTGCCGGATCCCACTGAGCTAAAGCCTTGATGTGATCTGCGGTGATATTGGCGCCGTCTTCGGTGCGTAAGAGGTTTTCGAGAAGAATCTTGAGGGAGAAAGGTAGGTCTGCAGAGCCTTCGATTCCATTGATATCAAAGATTTCAAAATCTTTGCCGCCTACGGTGAGATTTCTCTTTCTTCCCAGCGAATTCTTACTCATGGGGTCAAGATACCGCAGTGGACGTGAAGAGGGCAACGCACTCGATGTGATGCGTCATTGGAAAGAGGTCAAATGCGCGCACTTTTTTGAGGGTGTAATTGGCATCACGCAAAAGAGCGCTATCTCTAGCCAGTGCAGCTGGATCACATGCCACGTAAACGATGGCTCGTGGCTTACACGCCACCAGGCTCGCAATCACATTCTTCTTTGCACCATCTCGAGGTGGATCCAAAATCACAACGTCAGCGCGAGAAAAACGTGGGAGGATTTTTTCGACATCACCAGTATGAATCTTCACATTTGCTTTACCAGCAAAATTAACAGCAGCATCTGCGGTAGCACTCTTGCTTCCTTCAACGAGATCAATGCGACCTTCCGCACCAACACTTTCATGAAGTTGTAGCGCAAATAGTCCTACGCCGCCGTAGAGATCGAGTACATGATCGCCAGAGCGAACATCTGCAAAATCAGTGACGCAATCAACAAGAACTTTCGGAGCATTTACGTTGCTCTGCCAGAATGAGTCAGGACTTACTTGGTAGCTCTTTCCGTTTACTGTGAAATTCTGAACCTGCTCTCCTTGAGTTATATCGCCGGCAACTAGTCTCGAAGATCCGTCGGTCGAGGCACTTACTTGAATGCGAACACCAGGATCCCAGCTCTGAGATTTAATCTTTGGATAGTCAATAGCTGGATGCAGAACTAAACAATCATCGATAGCCATGATCGTATTTGTACGTGAGGCGTAGAAACCCGCCCTCCCTTGTTTATCGCTTCCAATTGTGGCCTGAGTGCGCCAGCCAAGTGATGGGGAGACTTCCTCAACTTCAACTCGAATATCCATTTTTGCGATACGAGCGAACTGTTCGGTGATTACATCTCCCTTCAGCTTTCGCTGCGCAGAGATTTCTGCATGCTGGAAATCACAACCACCACAACCGTTGCGATTGGCATATCGACATGGCGCTTCTACTCGATCAGGTGAAGCTTGGATTACTGCAACTACATCACCACGGTTAAAGGACGATCCCACGCTAGTAATCGCTACATCTACAACTTCACCCGGCAGCCCATGTCGAACGAATATCACTGCGCCTTCATGGCGGGCGATGAAGTGTCCACCATGAGCCACTTTTTCGATCGTCACCCGAATGATTTGCCCAGCAGAAAGGACGGCGCGAGGCGTGGATGTCATAAAGGTAAGCCTAAGGGGGTAAGTTATGTCCTGTGCACGTAGTCATCATGGGTTGCGGTCGAGTCGGTTCCTCTTTGGCGACCGAACTTGAAGAACAAGGTCATACCGTTTCGATTATCGATCAATCACGTGAGGCATTCCGCCGCTTGGGCCCAGATTTCAAAGGTCGCACAATCAGTGGCATCGGTTTTGATAGAGATACCCTACTTGAAGCAGGTATTGAGACTGCTGATGCCTTTGCCGCTGTAAGTAATGGTGATAATTCAAATATTTTGGCAGCACGCGTTGCTCGTGAAACTTATGGCGTTGGCAATGTAGTTGCTCGTATCTACGATCCAGGTCGCGCGGAGATTTATCAACGTTTAGGTATTCCAACAGTTGCAACAGTTATTTGGGCAACCGATCAGATTATGCGTCGACTGGTTCCGGAAGGCTCTCGCAGCGAATGGCGTGATGCAACGGGAACAATTGAACTCGCTGAAGTGCATCCTCACGCTAAATGGCTCGGTCTGCCTATCACTCACATTGAATCTTCCACGACAGCTCGTGTTGCTTTTATTACTCGCCTTGCAGAAGGTCTTGTTCCTAATGAACACACAGTTCTTCAGGAAGGCGATCTGCTTCACATGATTATTGAAACTTCACGAGTTGCTGAAGTTGAAGCGATTCTAGCTAAGCAGCCAACGGAGACTCCATGAGAATCGCAATTGCCGGAGCAGGAAACGTTGGCCGAGCCATCGCGCGCGAACTACTTGATAACGGTCACCAGGTTCTTCTGATCGACCGTGATCCAAAGGCGCTCAAAATGGACTCAGTCCCTGATGCCGAGTGGTTGATGGCCGATGCTTGTGAAATCACATCGCTTGATAAGGCAGCTCTTGGTAACGCCCAAGTAATGGTTGCGGCAACCGGTGATGACAAGGTAAATCTTGTCGCATCTCTACTTGCTAAGACTGAATATGGAGTTCCGCGTGTAGTTGCTCGCATCAATCACCCAAAGAATGAATGGATGTTTGATTCATCATGGGGTGTTGATGTTGCAGTATCTACTCCCCGCATCATCTCTGCCCTCGTTGAAGAGGCAGTGAGTGTTGGCGATGTAGTGCGACTCTTTAGCTTTAGAAAAGGCCAGGCAAATCTAGTGGAACTCACATTGCCAGATTCATCAAGCTGCATTGGAAAGACTGTTGAAGAGATCGAACTTCCACAGGATGCTTCCCTAGCTGCGATTGTTCGCGATGGCCGAGTATTTGCCCCAACAGCAGCTGATGTATTTAGCGCTGGTGATGAGCTGCTCTTTGTAGCATCTGCTGCAGCTGAAGATCAGATCAAAGATTGCTTTATTAAGAGCTAGTTCGTTTCTTCCTCGACTTTTGGAGGAATAGTTTTTGGAACATTTCTGAGCACCAACCATGCCAGATACGCGGCCGCAATATAGAGCGGAGTCCCCATCGCCAAATTAACAGTTCCCAAAAGATTGACGTTATCTGCAAAGTAGATAGGTACCTGTACTGCGAGACGGCCGAAGAAGAGCCCAATAAAAATCCAGCCAGCTCGAATGTAGGCGGCTCTTCGAACCGGATCATTTCGCCAAGCTAGATTTTCCCCAAGGATCGGCCCGATCATTAAGCCAAGGATCGGCCAACGGACAAGATTTCCAATAAGAAACAAGCTTCCATAACCAAGATTGATTAAAAACTTTGGAACAAATAGATCACTTGGATTACCTGTTTTATTAGCAAACCATGCCGAAATAAGTGTTCCGATAAATCCAGAGAGCGCGTGCTGAATTGTGTCTTTCATAATAAGGCGAATAATCGTCAAGATGGCAGAGATAATGATTGATGCGATCAAAGAATTCCAGAGATCTTTCGTGACGTTGAAAGAAATGAGGAAAACAAGTGCAGGAAAACCTGCATCAATGAGACCCTTCTTGCCACCAACGGCGGAAAGGATTTTCTCTTTATCTCCTGAACTATCGCTCATGAACGCCCAGTCGATCCAAAGCCACCAGTACCACGACCAGAACCAGGTAGCTCTTGCACCTCAATAAATTCAGCCCGCTCAACTTTTTGGATAACTAATTGGGCAATACGATCTCCGCGCTTAAATGAAACTGAATCACTCTTATCGTGATTAATCAAAATAATTTGCAATTCACCACGGTAACCTGCATCGACGGTGCCTGGAGCGTTGACCATTGTGACTCCATGTTTAATTGCCAGCCCTGAACGCGGGTGGACAAGTGCAACGTAACCATCAGGTAGAGCAATTGCTATTCCTGTTGGAACTAGCGCCCGCTCCCCCGGTGCCAAGGTGATATCGATTCGAGAAACAATGTCCGCTCCTGCATCCCCACCCTTGGCATAACGCGGAAGTGGAAGATCAGGATCTAAACGAGTGATGAGAACTTGCACAGAGCTCATGGATTAATCTCGAAATCTGGATCTACAAAGGCGAGTAATTCAGGAGATTTTTTGATGTATTCCAGATATTCAGCTGGAGCGTTAGACATAAAGTGACTCATAGGGACAATGACGAAGAGTGCAGCCGCACGCACAGCAATATCTCCATCTGGCCCATTGAGGCGACCGATCGCTTCGGTATAGACCTTGCGCTTTACCTGCCCAGTAATTTGAGCTGATATGTGAAGCGTTGTTCCAATTGGAACTGGTTTCATAAAATCTGTTTCGAGTCGCCCTGTTACTGCAGGAGAGCGAATGAGCCACATCAATTTTCCAAGTGCTTCATCAAATGCGAGAGAGAGCAGGCCACCGTGAGCAAGTCCTGGAGCACCTTGATGATTTTCCGTCACAGTAAATTCGGCAGTGAGATCGAGTGCGGTTCCAGCATGAGCAACCAGATGTAATCCAGTGGGATGTAACTGGCCACAACCAAAACAATGTCCAAAGTGAGATGGGATCTGACTGCCAACAGCTGGTGCTAAGGGATGTCGCTCGGGAAGAGTAGATCCCTCAGGTGGTGTTGTGCTTGCCACTCTTGTCATGGCTCCACTTTACTCTCTCATTCTTCCTATACGGTATCGCTATGAGTGAGAGATTAATCAATTTCCGTGAGGTCATCCGACCACCGCTCTGGTTGATGGCATTTATCTACTTTCTCGCCCTTTCACTCGGCATAGCAATTTGGGCAGCCATGAATACGATGGCTGCAGTAATAGTGATGGCGCTCTTAACGGCGGCCACTATTTTGGTCTATTTCACTTCATCGCTCGTCATTGAAATTGATGATCTCGAACTTCGCGTCGGTAATGCCCACATCGATAAGAATTTCTGTGGCGAAGTATCAGTATTAACGCCTGCGCAGATGTTACTGCAACGTACCCGTGACGCAGATCCTGCAGCATTCTTAGCGATTAGATTCTGGACTGCTCACGGCGTGAAGATTGAATTAAATGACGACAGGGATCAAACCCCGTATTGGCTTGTTACAAGTAAACGTGGAGAGAAGTTAGCCCAAGCGCTAAAAAATATTTAAGCGCATTCCTTGCAGACAGCCTTAGCGCCTTCACCCTTAGAGAGCTGAGTGATGTGGTGAATCAAGAAACAGCGTGAACAGGTGAATTCATCTTCCTGCTTAGGTACGACTCGAACAGAGAGTTCTTCTCCTGAGAGGTCTGCACCTGGTAGTTCAAGATTTTCAGCTGCTTCTGCTTCATCTACATCGATCTGACCAGATTGTGCATCAACGCGTTGAGCCTTGAGTTCTTCTAGTGATTCTTCGTGAAGCTCTTCATCGGTTTTTCTGGGTGTGTCGTAATCAGTTGCCACGGTCTCATCACCTCGCTCTCTATAGATCTCTTGCGCCCGAAAGTTCTGGCTACGGGCGCATCATGGCCCATATAGGCCGGAATAGACAATGTAACCGCGGGCGTGTCGGATTTATTCCCCAGATGTGTTGAGGCTAACTACCTTCGCGATCGCTTCTGATAATCCAGCGTCAACTCTGGCGTGAATATGAGTGCCAGCCTCTTCATAGAGCTCAGAGATGATTTCTCCGTGTTCGTGAATGGCGCTGACAAGATCTCCTCGATCATATGGAATCACACAATTTATTTCTACCTGAGGATGAGGAAGGGATTTTTCAATTGCGTGAAGGAGTCCCTCAATACCAAAGCCTGTACGAACGGAAAATGCATATGCATTTTTTTCTGTGCGCAATAGATTCATAACAACTTCTGGATCTGCAATATCGACTTTGTTGATAGCAATGATCTCCGGTATCCCAGCCCCACCAATTTCAGTAATTACTTCCCTGACTGCACGTATTTGTTCAGAAGGATCAGGATGTGAACCATCGACTACATGCACGATGAGGTCTGCACCAGAAACTTCCTCAAGCGTTGATTTGAAGGCATCGATGAGCTGATGTGGCAGATGTCGGACAAAACCTACAGTGTCTGACAGCGTGTAGATGCGTCCCTCTGGAGTCTGCGTCTTTCGAACTGTTGGATCAAGAGTTGCAAAGAGTGCGTTCTCAACCAATACCCCTGCGTTGGTGAGTTTATTCAGGAGCGAGGATTTACCAGCGTTGGTATATCCGGCGATTGCAACTGAAGGAATATTGTGGCGTCGTCGTTCTTGCCGTTTGGTATCGCGCGAAACTTTCATCTCTGCGATCTCGCGCCGTAATTTAGCCATCCTGTCACGAATGCGACGTCTATCTGTTTCAATCTTTGTTTCACCTGGTCCACGGCCACCAATACCGGCACCACCTGCAGCGCGTCCACCAACCTGGCGCGATAGCGAATCTCCCCATCCGCGCAATCTCGGAAGAAGATATGCAATCTGGGCGAGTTCGACTTGAGCTTTTCCTTCTCGACTCTTTGCATGCTGGGCGAAGATGTCCAAGATGAGTGCAGTGCGATCAACGACCTTGACCTTCAACTTATCTTCTAACTGTCTCAACTGCGAAGGAGAAAGTTCACCATCACAAATAACGGTATCTGCCCCGGTTGATCTAACAACTTCCTTGAGTTCGATAACTTTTCCTGAACCTATATATGTTGCTGGATCTGGTTTATCGCGTCGCTGAATCAGGCCTTCTAGAACTTCAGATCCAGCAGTTTCTGCTAGCGCTTTAAGATCTGCGAGA
>Ga0315907_10008165_pt1 | contig 10797 bp, 4 predicted proteins | sample LakEriMetagenome_3_FD_203525 | JGI IMG/M metagenome (GOLD analysis project Ga0315907, IMG submission 203525) | Freshwater fungal communities from buoy surface, Lake Erie, Ohio, United States - Buoy 12 MA123 | ecosystem: Environmental > Aquatic > Freshwater > Lake > Lake biofilm | place: USA...
ACGCTTGGATTGTTTGCGCTGCATTTCCATAAGTATCGCCATCAAGGTCGCGGTAGAATGTTAATTGAACTCCTTCGTCTATTGAAGTGTCACAGTCATCATCTATGGAATTACAAGTTTCTGTTGCTCCCGGACGAACCGCTGCATTGTTATCATTACAATCGGTAGAGTTAGAAACATAGCCAGCAGGAGCAGAGCACGCTTGGATTGTTTGCGCTGCATTTCCATAAGTATCACCATCAAGGTCACGATAGAATGTTAATTGAACTCCTTCGTCTATTGAAGTGTCACAGTCATCATCTATAGAATTACAAACCTCAGTCGCTCCCGGACGAACCGCTGCATTGTTGTCATTACAATCGGTTGAGTTAGAAACATAACCAGCAGGAGCAGAGCACGCTTGGATTGTTTGCGCTGCGTTTCCATATGTATCACCATCAATGTCGCGGTAATAAGTAGTTGGCAAAACGCACGATCCATCATCTACAGTAGCAGCTGAGTTGTAGTTACATGCTGTGACATTATTACAGCCTGGTACACTCAGTCCTGTGCAAGTTCCATTGTCAACTGTTGCGCAAGCATTATAATTTGTCGCAAGCGGATTAGTGCAACCAAGGACGTCCGCCCTTGTAATATTTAAGCTGCAAACACCAGTCAAACCATTGTAACCTCCCAATTGCACGTAATATGTATTTCCAACAGTAAGTTGAGCACACGTTAGGGCGATTGATGAGTAATAATTGGTTCCTGAAATATCATCATTACAAGCAATCTGAGTTCCTCCGCATGACGCATAAACTGCTATTCGTGTATCAGTAAGCGCAGCAACGCCTGTGGAAGAACCAGCGGAAGTTTGAATGGTGATATCACCTCCTGTGTAAACAAATTTGTACCAAATATCTTTGATTGCTGTTGCGCCTCCACATGTTGGATTCGCTGCATTGTTGCAAGTTCCTGTATTTATTGCAGTAACTGCACCGCCATTAATAGTAAAAGAAGTCGCATTAGAACAAATATCATTGGCTGGTCCAAAAACACAAGTTCCATCGTCTGTTGTAGCAGCAGGGTTATAATTACAAGCGGTATTATTGGTGCATCCTGGTGTTGGCAAATTCAAACAGAAGTTATTGGTGCTCTGAAATCCGAAGTTAGCTACAGACATTGTGGCTAGTATAGCACCGTTAGCGTCATTTACCAACTCGAAATCGCCAGTAGCACAAGATGAAAGACCGTCGCCATAAGAGTCAAATATGTTTAGCGCAAAGCATCCATCGTCCAAACACATGGTTACACTGTTATTAGTAGCTCCAGCATACCCAGCTCCTTGAAAAATGGTAACTCCACCTTGCGTGACACTCCACGATGTTTCCTCTGGATAACAATCGGTTAATAGGTTAAGTGTGACTGAATTGGTTCCGCCAGAAACATAATATGGCACTGTTGAACTATTATTTCCTGTGTTTTCATCTGTACCAAGACCATTTACATCAGTAATATTAACTGTTAATGTAAAAGCGCCATTGCCGTAATCGTAAGTTGGAGGAGTGACAGTAGCCGTTCCTCCTGAAGCCAATGAACCATTCCATGTATATGTCAATGCTGTATTTGCATTTACCTGATATGAGAAGGTAACAGCGTTTACAGTATTTTCTCCAGCATTAAGTATTTCAAATGTTGGAGCAATTAAAGACTCACAAGTTGTTCCTGAAGGAGAAGTTATTGCTGCTATAGTTACATCTCTTTGAGGCAAAGCATATAGAGGTGCTGACCAAGTGCCTCGGCCATAAGTAGCCGCCACAATTGTATTGGTATTGTACTGAATTTCTAATTCATCAACAACCACATTCGGCATTCCATTCATGTAAGGAACCCAGTTGCCAATTACATCATCTCTATAAAAAACTCCTGCGTCAGTGCCCACATACAAAGCATTGCTTGCTGATCCTGTTTGATACACAATACAATTGGCAGGAATATTTGGTAACGCTCCTGAAATATTAGTCCAACTTGTGCCTGCATTCGTTGACTTGTAGACTTTTACACCGCTGTTAAATCCTGAAACAGTCACATAAACTTCTTGCGCATTTGACGAATTAGTGCAGATATATGTGATATAATTACCAGGCAATCCTGTTACAGTAGAGAATGTCGCACCATTGTCAATAGACTTATACAAAGTGCCTCCTTTTGAAGCGTAGATATAATTGTTGTTGGCAGGCGCAACACAAAGAGCATTTATAACACCGGTTCCAAAAGCAGCTAATGACGTGAATGTTGCTCCGTTGTCTGTTGATTTATAAACTCTCGTTTTTCCAACATATAAATGAGCTGGATCGCTGCCAAGAACATAAGGTGTCACCCACGCACCATTTTCGTTTACTCCGGTGCCACCACTTCCGCACACTTGAGTTGGAAATGAGACACCTCCATTGGTAGATTTTCTGATATTACCATAGTAAATCTCGCCATACATAATACTTGAATTAGATGGATTGATAATACACTCCATGCCATCGCCGCCTATTGGTCGAGTCCAAGTAGAACCATTTTTTAGGTTTGTTCCATTGTCTTGCCATCCAGAAAGCACAAGGTTGGCATTTGTTTGTGATACTGAAAGTCTATATTGCTGAGAAATTTGCAGATTGCTCGATATATCAGAGAAATTTGGACCGCCGTTAGTTGTAGTAAATACCCCCCCGTCGCAACCAACAAGTAGTCTAGTTGTTCCTGGCACGAAAGCCATCGCGTGAATATCCGCATGCACATAAGGTGCTCCACCACCACCATACCAGTGACCTGAAAGAGCCCATGAAGTTCCACCATTGGATGATTTCCAAACGTTTACACCACCTGTGTAAATGACATTAGCATCGCTAGGATCCGCTTCTATGACTAGGTCATACCAAGCTTGACCACCAGCATCAGTACCCGCAGGATCCCATCCCATCAAGTTTAATGGTCCGGTGTATTGAGCTGTGAAAGATAATCCAGCGTCTGTTGAACGGTATACTCCGCGCATACCTGCATCAGAGCTCTTTCCTGCCAATATGTATACATAACTGCTGTTATTCGCCGAAACCGCTAAGGCCATGCGTGTAACGTCCGTGGTTGGAAGACCTGAGGTAATATTTGTCCACGTAGCACCACCATCAGCACTTCTGAAGTAACTAGAACCAGTTGCATAAACTATAAGAGGATTCGATGGATGAAAATCTAAATCTTTGAAAGATCCAGTCTGAACTTGAGTCCATGAGGTTCCTCCATTTATTGTTCGGTAAATACCATTAGAGGTAGCAGCGATAACTTTTTGGCTATCAGAAGGATCAATCAACAATCGGCTTGTTGTTCTATTGTTAGTAACGGCCCAACTTAAACCAGTTGTATTCCATGTCAATCCACCATCAGTAGTTTTTAGAACTCCCAAAGCGTAAGTATCCCCAGCATCACCATCTCCAGTGGCGATGTACATGATATTAGTGTTGTTAGGATCTATCGCAACGTCTGAAACTCCTATTGAAGCCAAACCATCAGTATTCATCAATGACCAACTTACTCCACTATTGGTTGTTTTCCATAGTCCTCCAGCCGGAGCGCATGCGAAAAAAGTTGTGGTGCTTCCAGGCATTGGTCGAACACTATTCACACGACCCGCACCACCTCCGCCAGTTGGAACAGATGTATTACCAATGTAGGTCCAACTTCCTGGCATTTCACTGTTAAAAGCAAACATCTCTGGTTGTTGATCCATGGCCACAGCAACTGCATCAGGAGCAAAACGCACGCCCGTTGGAAAACAACGAGCATCCATGAAATATTCCCATCTTTTATATTGCTTATAGCCCTTTCCCTTTGTAATAGGTTTGTTCAACCAAGCCTGTTCAAAGCTTTGTTTGACTTCATAAATATTCACTGAAGGATCGGCCATTTTCTCTTGCCAAGACTCGTTTTGAGCACTGGAATACAGAGAGATAAGCATAAGTACCGCAAGTAATGCTTTAGCTTTAAAACGCAGGAGAACATTTCTCATTTGTGTAAAATGAAATTGATTTTTGGTTACAAAACAATATTATGCTTACGCATTTGGCAGGTAGAAGTTCTACCGTGCTGCAATTTAGAGGATTAAAGCTTCAACAAAAAGACATGTTGAAAACTCAATCATCTTAGTCGCTTTAGCTTAAAATGTTCATTCTACTTTCGCTGACTGTTCTTTACTTCCTGCATTTCAATTACTATAATGGCCGAACAAAATCAATATACCGAAGATAATATTCGATCCCTCGAATGGCACGAACATATTCGTCTTCGCCCTGGTATGTATATCGGAAAACTAGGGGATGGTACCACTGCAGACGATGGTATCTATGTACTACTTAAAGAAATTATCGATAACTCGATCGATGAATTTGTCATGGGAAATGGCAAAACGATAGATATCAACATTAAAGACGGAATGGTTACCGTTCGTGACTACGGACGTGGAATTCCATTAGGTAAAGTCATCGATTGTGTTTCAAAAATCAATACAGGTGGTAAATATGACTCCCGAGCTTTCAAGAAGTCCGTTGGTTTAAATGGGGTTGGTACGAAAGCGGTGAATGCACTATCGAGTTATTTTAGAGTCGAGTCAACGCGTGACGGTGAAATTAAAGTAGCTGAATTCGCCAAAGGAAATATCACCAAAGATCATAAAGTAGCGAAAAGTGATGGAAAGAATGGAACAGCAATGATGTTTGTTCCGGATGAATCAATTTTCCATAATTTCCAATTCCGATCTCAATATATAGAACGACTGCTTTGGAATTATGCCTACCTAAATGCCGGATTGACAATCGTTTTCAATGGACAAAAATTCAAATCGGAAAATGGATTAAAGGATTTGTTGACAGCCAATCTCTCTGAAGAACCGCTATACCCTATAATTCACATTAAAGGGGATGACATCGAGGTTGCAATCACGCATACCAATTCATACGGTGAGGAATACTACAGTTTTGTCAATGGACAGTATACTACTCAAGGAGGTACGCACCAAGCTGCTTTCCGTGAAAACTATGTAAAGGTCATTCGTGATTTCTTCCAAAAAGATTACGAAGCAGTTGATATTCGTTCTGGAATTGTTTGCTCAGTTGCTGTCAAGGTAATTGAACCTGTTTTTGAATCGCAAACAAAAACCAAATTAGGTTCAAATGAAATTGAGCCAAACGGAAAAAGCATGAAAGCCTTTATCCTAGAATTCCTTCAAAAGGAATTGGATAATTTCCTTCACAAGAACAACGATGTTACTCAAATCCTACAGAAGAAAATTCTTCAAAGCGAAAGAGAAAGAAAGGAACTTGCGGGTATTGCCAAACTAGCTAGAGATAGAGCGAAAAAAGCAAATCTTCATAATAAGAAATTACGCGATTGCAAAGTTCACTACGGTGAAAAACATGATCTAAATGGCGATACCACTCTTTTCATTACGGAAGGTGATAGCGCAAGTGGATCAATCACAATTGCACGTAGCGTTTATACTCAAGCAGTTTTCAGCCTAAAAGGAAAACCTTTAAATACCTACGGACTCACCAAGAAAGTAGTTTATGAAAACGAGGAGTTTAACTTGCTTCAAGCGGCATTGAATATTGAAGACGGATTAGATGGTTTGAGATATAATAAGGTAGTAATCGCAACAGATGCTGACGTAGATGGAATGCATATCCGATTACTACTTATCACTTTCTTCTTGCAGTTCTTCCCTGATTTGGTAAAGTCTGGTCACTTATATGTATTGACAACACCTTTGTTCAGAGTAAGAAATAAAAAGGAAACTATCTATTGTTACTCAGATACTGAGCGTCAACAAGCCATTGCAAAACTTGGTGTAAAACCAGAGATTACCCGATTCAAAGGACTTGGTGAAATCAGTCCAGATGAATTTAAATACTTCATTGGAGAGGATATCCGTCTTGAACCCGTAGTTATCGGAAAAGATTCTCATCTTAAAGATATGCTCGAATTCTATATGGGAAAGAACACACCAGATAGACAAGAGTTTATCATTAAAAATTTGAAGGTTGAAAAAGATCTCACCGAACTTGCAAAAGAAGAGAAAGTGGAAGTAGTGGAAGATTAATAAAGGAATTTTATGTCAGAGGAATTAGATAATATCAGCGACGCACACGAAGAAGATGGCCACTTGGGAAGTGTTATCCAAGTGCAAGGACTTTACCAAAATTGGTTTCTTGATTATGCTTCGTATGTAATTCTTGAAAGAGCAGTGCCTCATATGAACGATGGATTAAAACCCGTTCAGCGACGCATTCTGCATTCTCTTTGGGAAATGGACGATGGCCGATTCAATAAAGTGGCCAACGTTATTGGTAACACAATGAAATATCACCCACACGGGGATGCTTCTATTGGAGATGCCATGGTGCAAATCGGACAAAAAAATCTTCTTCTTGACACACAGGGCAACTGGGGAAATATCTTTACCGGTGACTCAGCAGCTGCCCCTCGTTATATCGAAGTGCGACTTAATAAATTCGCACAAGATGTAATATTTAACCCGAAAACTACCACGTGGCTATCGAGCTATGATGGACGAAATAAAGAACCAGAAACTCTTCCAGTAAAATTCCCATTGCTCCTTGCATTGGGGGTAGAAGGTATCGCTGTTGGTCTTGCTTGTAAAATACTTCCTCATAATTTCATCGAACTCATTGATGCGAGCATCGATGTGCTTAGAGGCAAGAAAACGAATATCCTTCCTGATTTTCAGACAGGCGGATTTGCAGATTGCACCGATTACAACCACGGACTCCGCGGTGGAAAGATTCGTGTTCGCGCGAAAATTAAAAAAGACGATAAGGACAAAACTCTTATTATCACTGATGTTCCTTTTGGAACAACCACAGGTAGTTTGATTGATTCTATTCTTAAAGCTAACGAGAAAGGAAAAATCAAAATCAAGAAAATTGAAGACAATACTGCAGAACATGTAGAAATAGTTGTTCATCTTGCTCCTGGCGTTTCTCCTGATAAAACTATTGATGCGCTATATGCATTCACGGATTGTGAAGTAAGTATTTCGCCAAACTCATGTGTTATTCAAGATGATCGCCCGCAGTTCCTAAGTGTGGATGAATTACTTCGACTTTCAACCGAGCACACCAAGAATCTTATTCGTTTAGAATTAGAGATTGAGCTCGGTGAACTTCGTGAACAATGGCATTTCGCTTCTCTTGAAAAGATTTTCATTGAGAATAGAATATACCGTAAAATCGAGGAATGCGAGACTTGGGAAGAAATCATCGAGGCAATTCACAAAGGTCTTAAGCCTCATGTGAAGCATTTGATGAGAAAAGTGACAGACGAAGATGTTGCCAAGTTGACTGAGATAAAAATCAAACGAATCTCTCGTTTTGATAGCAAAAAAGCAGACGATCATCTGGCAAAACTCGAGGGAACAATCAAAGAGGTTCAACTCAAATTGGACAACCTCACTGAAACTACCATTTCTTATTTCAAAGATTTAAAGACGAAATACGGAAAAGGAAAAGAGCGTAAAACAGACATCAAACCTTTCGATGTTGTTCAAGCTTCTCAAGTAGCCATTGCGAATGCTAAACTTTTCGTAAACAAAGCAGAAGGCTTCGTTGGAACAGGTCTTAAAAAAGATGAAGGTGAATACGTTTGCGACTGTTCTGATATAGATGATATCATCGTTTTCAGAAAGGACGGTAAAATGGTTGTCAATAAAGTTCAACAAAAAGCCTTTATGGGTAAAGACATTATCCATATCGCTGTTTGGAAGAAAGACGACAAGCGCACTACGTATAATATGATTTATCGAGATGGTAAAAATGGAGGAGCAATGATGAAGCGTTTCTCTGTCACAGCCATCACTAGAGATCGTGAATATGACCTAACAAAAGGCACTGCGAATAGCGAAGTTCTCCACTTCAGTTCGAACCCAAACGGTGAAGCAGAAGTTGTAACAGTTCACCTAAGAGCCTTGGAAAGATTGAAAAAGTTGAAATTTGATATCGACTTTTCTGAACTTGCTATTAAAGGCCGAGATGCAATTGGTAATGTATGCTCTAAATATCCTGTGAAAAAGGTCGAGCTTAAACAAGCTGGTATTTCAACTCTTGGCGCTCGCAAAATTTGGTTGGATGAAAGTGTCATGCGCTTAAATGAAGAAGGACATGGCAAATTCCTCGGCGATTTTGAAGCGGAAGACAAACTTTTGGTGCTTCTTTCTAGCGGTGTTTACAAGCTTATTCAACCAGATCTCAGTACACACTTTGATGAAAATCAACTTCATGTAGAAAAATTCATCCCGGAAAAAGCAGTGACTGCGGTTTATTTTGATGGTGAAAAAGAACAGTGGTTTGTAAAGCGCTTCCTTATTGAAGTGTCTAAAGGTCCGGTTACATTCATCTCCGAGCATCCAAAGAGTAAGTTAGGAATTGCGACCACTTTGCATCATCCTACTTTATATGTTCGATACAACAAGAAGTTCAAACAAGCTCAACATAAGATGGACGAAAGTGTCTATCTCCGTGACTTCATAGCTGTTAAAGGCCTGAAGGCCATCGGAAATAGACTCACTACTCTCCCTATTCTGAACGTTGAATTGCTTGACGCGGATCCACAAAGGGAAATTGAATCAGAAAACTTGTTGCAAGAAATGATCAAAGCCAAACGTCCTCAAGTAAAAATCCAATTGGATCGTCCGGATGACACTATAGGCACTGACATTTCGGATGATGAGCCGAAACGTACCAAAGGTTCCGGCCCAGGAAAGCAAGCTTCGATTTTTGAGTAGAAAGGGCTTTGTTTGTATCTTTGATTTAGACAACAACTAAGTCATTATGAAAAAAACACTCATTGCTGCGGTACTTTTTGGTACTTCATTGACTTCTATTGCGCAGTCAGATAGCTCTTTCGTTGAAGTTGGAATGAATGTCGTTCCTGTTTTTCGCAGCCTTCAAAAAGAGAATTCGGATTTTCCTTATTCACCTTATGCATTAACTCTTGAAAAAAAGTTCAAGTCAATAGGTTTAAGACTTGGGGCTGGCTATTATTCTGATTCATTCAATGAATTGGCAGGTCAGTCAAATGGTAATACAGACTTTGTTATTGATACAACAGCCCTTGATTTGAGATTAGGGCTTGTATTCTACAAGAATTTCAAGAACAAATTTTCTATAAAATACGGTGTTGATGGTTTGATTTCCAATTCGTCAAAATCATATAACACATTATTTATTGATGAAACTGGAGAAAACCGTGAAATCAAGAACTCATTGGAATCCAAAGGAGTAGGGGTTGCTCCTTTCTTTTTTGCTCAGTACCACTTTACCCCTAATTTCAGCATAGGAACAGAGGTTAGCGCTCGATTGCTTTCTTCAAATATTGAAGATATTCAAACTAGCACAGAAGAACCTGGTTTTAATAGTGCTATTAGCTCAACTCAGAAAACGTTCACAATTCTTCCTCCAACCTCACTATTTCTCATAGCTCGTTTTTAAATTAAAATTGAGTAAGGATATGAAAGCCAAAATAGTAATTATCGGTGTTATTACTGTTGTAGCAGTTATTTCGTCTTGCAATAAAGAAGATGGATTGTTAGGAGCAAGGGTGCCTGTTTTACCGGAAGTCACAATTCCATATGATGAAATTCCAGGTATAGTCGATTTCGACCCCATGGAAGGATTCGTCATTAATAATGAAATAGCCACCTTAGGACGTGTATTGTTTTATGATACCCAATTGTCCATAAACAACAGAACTAGCTGCGCGACTTGCCACAAGCAAGCATTTGGATTTGCGGATAATAAAGCGAAAAGTGTTGGTTTTGAGAATAAACTAACACCTCGTAATTCACCAGCAATACTGAATGCGGGGCTACAAGAAGCATTTTTCCATGATTTAAGTGAGGAAGTCCTAGAGAATATGGTACTAAAGCCAATTGGAAATCATATTGAGATGGGACTTGAGGATCAACAATACTTGCTCAAAAAGGTGGAGTCTTTGGATTACTACAAGCCCTTATTTGAAAATGCCTTTGGCAGCGATTCAGTGACCCTAGAAAAAATAAGTGCCGGAATGGTTCATTTTATTCGATCTATGGTCAGTATCAATTCGAAGTATGACATTGGCAGCATGACAGGATTTTCCAATTTCACCGAAGAGGAATTATTAGGAAAGGATTTGTATTTTGCTAAATTTCCTTGCAGCGGATGTCACGGTGGAGATAATCTCAATGGCGGGTCAAGTGCAGCAGAGAATATTGGTCTTGATTCGTGGTATTCAGATCAGGGAATGACTGGTATTGAACCAGTTTCGGGCAATGAGCGAAACGGATGGTTTAAGGTGCCGTCGCTTCGAAATATCGCCCAAACAGCTCCATATATGCATGATGGACGCTTTCAGACTTTGGAAGAAGTTGTAGAATTTTACAACAGTGGAATGTCTAATCATCCACAGTTGTCATTCATGTTAAGAAAGAATACCAACGGAGGATTTTTCTTTTTTGGAGAAGATCCAATGGACGAGGAGCTAAATGCTGCCACAGGAATCATTCCTTTAAGGATGCACATGACCAATGAAGAAAAGAAAGCTCTAGTGGCTTTTATGAAAACATTTACAGACGAAACATTTCTGACCAACGAAAGATTTTCAGATCCGTTTAGGGTAGTTGAGAATTAGAAATTGAGGAAACTAAAGAATAGAATAAAGCCGACTGGGGAACCTTAGTCGGCTTTTTTAATAGTTAGTTATTTCACCAAAAGCCTTTGTTTAACTGGC
>Ga0315907_10008168_pt1 | contig 10796 bp, 11 predicted proteins | sample LakEriMetagenome_3_FD_203525 | JGI IMG/M metagenome (GOLD analysis project Ga0315907, IMG submission 203525) | Freshwater fungal communities from buoy surface, Lake Erie, Ohio, United States - Buoy 12 MA123 | ecosystem: Environmental > Aquatic > Freshwater > Lake > Lake biofilm | place: USA...
TCATCAGTGAGGCCAGACTCAGCGAGATCTCTCATACTGGAAATCTTCATTTGTATATTTGACTTTAGTGTTGCATCAGCAAAAAAAGAGACAAAACTCAAAGTTTCTAAATGCTCGGGGCGGTACCAGCTTTGTTTAGAAAGAACGTAATGGCACATCAGTGCTAGCATGTGACAATGTTGATAGGCATGTGAAATTTTATTGGTGAATAGAAATTTTAAAAGTTGAGCGACCTGTGGGGAGTTTTTCACAGACTTGACCATGGAGTTAATAGAAGCATGAGAAAGTTCAATGGTAGATTCCTCAAACCCAACGGCCAGAATATTTTCTCTTACAATTTCATGAGCATTAGCGGTGGTCAGGATTCGATCCTCGAGTGAAATATCCTCCCGCTCGAGTTTTTGAACAATATTATTTGTCACAAAAGTGGTGAAATACTGAACGTAGTCTTTTGCAATATAGAATTCTTTTAAGCCTTGTTGCTCATATTTAATGATATCAGCTTTTTCAAAGACATCTTTTGAATGAATCCGTTTAACAAACTGAAATTCATGAGGTCCCTTTTTAATTCTAATATAAACATCACAGGGCGTTTTTTGAATGTCATAAAAATAGTGGACTCCGACAGGAATATAATCAGGTCTAATTTTTTGAAGGCTGTCCTGTAGGCTAACTCCAAGGGCATAGGCCGCCTGCTTGATTAAAATCTCCCAACTCACAGGCTCTTTGAGACATATAACTTCATGAGCAAGTTGTTTGCATTCACCCATGATAATAAGTGATGTGCTCAAACCTTCGTTTTTAATAAACTGATGTAATTTTAAGGCCGTTTCCTCACTGCCGGATTTCACGCTTGTGACAATCAGGCTAATTTGAGGAAGAATCTTCAGCAGATCGATCGCATCATCAGCATTCTTTCGATGAATGACATCTGTCCCAACAAAAGTATTAAGGTTAATAGAAAAGATTTTTCTTAAATCTTCATTTGACTCGATAAGAATGGTTTGGCTCATGAATAAATTTTATCAAGAGTTCCAATATGGTCCAAGCAAATTAATTAAAAACTAAATGAGTCGGGCTCTGCATGAGGATTTGATTCTCCATTCTTGCCAATTAAATGACCTGAAAAAAGGAAACTTTCTGGATTGAAAGCCGTGACTTTGCCTGGGCCGCTCGGAATATCGATGACGTAATGGGGAATGGCCCAGCCGGGTAAATGATCTCGAAGCTGGGCATAAATCTTTCTACCTTCCTCGAGAGGGACATAAAAATGCAGTCCACCTTTAACTTGGTCTGGGTGGTGAAGATAGTAGGGGCGTATTTTAAGTTCTATAAATAAATTCATCAAACGTAAAAGTTCCTCGTGGCTATCATTGATACCTTTCAAGAGAACAGTTTGAGAAAGAACTTGGGCCGGTGTTTTGGAGAGTAAAAGGATCTTTTCCATGGATTCATGATCGAACTCATCTATATGATTTGCATGTATCGCTAATGAGAGAGTTCTAAATTTTTTTGAATTCTTTGTGATAAGATCTAGAAAAGACGCATCAATTCTTTCCGGCATGATGACCGGATATCGAGTATGAAAACGAATATCTTTAATGGTTGCAATATTCGAAAAACAATCCAAATAATTTGCTATTTTTTCATTGGAAAGCGTTAAAGGATCACCACCTGTAAAAATAATTTCAGAAATTTCAGGATGATTCTTAAGGTAGTTTAAAGTTTTTTCAAAATCATGTTGGAATAAGTCCTCAGTTGACTGCAGCTCGTTTCGCCTGAAGCAATACCGGCAATGAACTGGGCAAATACTCGTAGGAGTAAAGAGTGCTCGATTTTTGTAGCGATGAATGAGTTGAGGTGCTTTGAGAAATTTTTTATCCCCAATAGGATCATTAAAACCATCAAATTGAATATTGGGGTCAACCTCATTATTGTTTGGGAGGAATTCTTTGGCCAGGGCACTCTGGGGGCCGAAATGTTTAATTTTTTTTGCGATTCTTTGGGGAATAAAAAGTGAAAAATCTTTTTCTGCTTGAGCATGATTTTCCCACCCCTCACCAAGGTAAGAGTATAAGGCCTGTGAACTCTTAAAAGCTTCCTGAAAACTATTTTTCCAGAGTCGGTTCTCGACCATCTTTTTCCATCTGTTTCAAATATTGTCTTTTGTAGTACCAAGCACAGAATCTAATCAAAGCAGCTCCATAAACCGAAATCCCAAGGAAATGATAGAGAAGAGTTTTAAAGGGGAGCACTCCACCCTGATATAAGGTGTATAAAATCCACTTAAGAAGAACGATATGAGCTACAAAAATAAATACCTGAATAAGTCTTAAGTTTATATTTTCTTTATTAATAAAATTATTCATAGATTTTCTGGTCTCCAATAGCTCGCCTCTAGGGGGGAGAAGGATTTAATTTTTTTTAGAAGAAAAGATTTATTCATTCCTGAGAAAAGGCATTCTGCAAATAGTACTGGGCCTTTAGGTAGTGGCATGAGTCCTATTGGGCGGACTGGCCTAATACTTTCTCTGATTGAGCTCCCTTTGTATTCCAATTTTAAAAGCTTTTTATCTTGCACAAGTTGAGTAAGACCCTTGAGGCGGGTTGAAAAATTAAAGCAATCATTACGGTCAAACTGGGAGAGACGAAAAACAAAGCTTTTTTCCATCGCCGTTTTCTGATCTATTGGGAGTTCGCCAATCTTGGCCATAATTTTTAAGCAGGCCAAAGTATCTTCGATCGCCACGTGGTGATGAAGTTTAAAATGGGCATGTTCACTCAGTGTTGAGAGTTTGAAGTTTTTTGGTGAGTCCTGCTGATTCTTATAAATCGCTCGGGCCCATCGACAGGAGTCATACACATCGAGTGGAGGAAAATTAACCTGGAAGTCATGGGAAGCTTTGATCAAGTAACCAAGATCAAAAGATGAGTTATGGGCAATAATGGGATGCCTTTCAACAAAATCCCAAAACTCTTTAAGTGGCTTTTTTATCGTCGGGGCCTCTTTAAGGTGATCATTGGTGAGGCCATGAAACTGTATGGTTGATTCTGGGATCTCAATAAGAGGATTAATGAGGCTGTGGAAGCTTGATATTTCACCCGTTGGCCTAATTTTTACGGCCGCAATCTCAATGATTTTATCAACAAGGGGTGAGAGACCTGTTGTTTCTAAATCAACTGCCACTATTCCTTTTGGGAAAAGTTTCAACAATGAGGAGACCTCATTTGTTGTGAGCTGCAGTGTTGATTGTGATCTTGACATGGAGCTTCTTATAGCCTTTTTATTAGGCTTTCGTCTAGGGAGAAAGGGGTAAGGTTTCATTGACAAATGCAGCGCACAAAGTCCAAGATTTCAGGACATTTCAGTCAGTCTTTAAAACAAAAGGATTCACTCCCATGGCCAAAACATTTGATGTAGTTGTTTTAGGTGCAGGACCTGGCGGTTACGTCGCTGCGATTCGCGCCTCTCAGTTAGGAAAAAAAGTGGCGATCATTGAAGCTGATAAACTCGGTGGTGTTTGCTTAAACCGTGGGTGTATTCCAACTAAAGCACTTTTAAAATCTGCTCATTCAGTTCATGAAGTGGCGGACTTTAAATCTCTTGGTATCAATGTCGATCTTAAAGGTCTCGATGCCGGTGTCGCTGTTAAGCGTGCCAATGATATTGCAGAAAATATGTCGAAGGGTATCGCCTTCCTTATGAAGAAAAATAAAATTGAAGTGATTAATGGCAAAGGTGTTTTCAAATCCGCGAAGGTTTTGGAAGTCACGGATGCTGCTGGAAAGAAAGAAGAAATTTCAGCGACCAACACCATCATCGCCACGGGAGCAAAATATAGAACTTTTCCAGGACTTGAGCATGATGGGAAAAGACTTTTTGGTGCTTGGGAAGCCTTAAAAATTGAAAAGCTTCCTAAATCAATGGGTATCATCGGTGCAGGAGCGATTGGTGTTGAGTTTGCCTATTTTTGGAATGCTTTTGGAGTTGACGTTCATATCTTCGAAATGCAGAAGAACTTACTTCCAATTGAGGATGCTGATTCATCTAAAGAGCTTGAGCGCCACTACAAAAAATATGGCATCAAAATGAATCTTGGTATTGAAGGCATTACTGCCAAAAACAATGGTCCAGATGTGACTTTTACAGTTACGGAAGCAGGCAAGAAAACCGACTATAAATTTGAGATGGGTCTCATTGCTGTTGGGATGACTGGTGTGATTGATGGCTTTGGTCTAGAGAAGGCCGGAGTTCAAACAGAAAAAGGTTTCATCAAAGTTAACGATATGTATGAGACGACTGCGAAGGGTGTCTACGCGATCGGAGACGTATCTGGTCCGCCACTACTTGCCCACGCTGCTTCTCACGAAGGTGTTGTTGCCGCTGAACATCTTGCGGGTCTTCACCCTCATGCCATAGATAAAATGAATATTGCCGGCTGTACTTATTGTCAGCCTCAAGTGGCTTCAGTTGGCCATACCGAGCGTTCACTCAAGGAAAAAGGTATTGAGTACAACGTTGGGAAAGCACCTTTCATGGCAAACGGGAAGGCGATCGCCTCAAATGAGAAAGATGGGTTCATCAAGGTTTTAACTGGCAAAAAACATGGTGAGCTTTTAGGTGCCCATATCGTGGGAACCCATGCGACTGAGCTCATACATGAATACGTTTTATTTCGTACGATGGAGGGCATTGATGAAGACATTTTTGCAACCATCCACCCACACCCAACTCTTGGTGAGTTCTTGGGTGAAGCCGTTATGGCCGCGAAGGGTAGAGCACTTAATTTATAAGAATTTTTAAGGAGAAGTTATATGGCACGTATTGAAGTTGTTATGCCTCAGATGGGAGAGTCTATCACGACAGGAACCATCACCAAGTGGCATAAGGGTCCAGGTGAAGTGATTGAGCTAGATGCTATCCTCCTAGAGATCTCCACTGACAAAGTAGAATCAGAAATTCCAAGTCCCATTCAAGGTAAGATTGTAGAACTTCTTTACCCTGAGGGCGCCACAGTTGACGTGGGTAGGGCCATTGCGATTATTGAAGATGATATGAATGCAGCTGTTTCTGCTCCGACTGCCAAAGCGGCCCCAGCTGCAGCACCTGCCGAAGCTTCCAAAGCAGCCGCTCCTGTCGCTGCTCCAGTAGCGGCCCCTATGGTAGAAGAAGTTGAAGAGGGGTTTCGTTTTTATACTCCGCTTGTCAAGGCGATGGCCAAGGACGCGGGTGTTTCACTTTCTGAATTGAAAAATATTAAAGGTTCTGGGTCTGCTGGGCGTGTGAATAAAGCTGATCTTGAAGCCTATATCGCTAACCGTGGAAAAGGTGGAGTTGCAGCTAGTGCTCCTGCTGCCCCTGCTGGGACTAAAGCTCCGGCCGGTGTTGCACAAACACGTGCTGGTGGTGAAAGAGTTGAAGTCGTTGCCATGGATAATATGCGAAAGGCCATTGCGAAAAATATGGTGGCCTCTAAGCAAACATCTCCCCATGTAAACTCGATTGATGAAATCGATATGACAAGTCTCGTGAAGAGCCGTGAGAAACTTAAAAACGAATTTAAAAAGCGTGAAGGCATTAATTTGACCTACACTCATTTTGTTCTTTATGCCATTGTTCAGGCCCTTAAAGAGCATCCTTTAGTTAACGCTTCCATTGAAGGGGATAACATCGTTATTAAAAAAGATATTCACCTTGGATGTGCCGTGGCCGTTCCTGGGAATGGTCTTGTTGTGCCAGTTATTAAAAATGCACAGGATTTAAATCTTACTGGTATTGCTCGTCAGCTTGATTCTCTTGCCAATAAAGCAAAATCTAAAAAACTAACAATGGATGATCTCACTGGCGGAACTTATACTTTCACCAATAATGGATCATTTGGGACTCTGATTGCGACTCCTGTGATTCTTCAGCCGCAAGTTGGTATCTTCTGTACGGGCGTGATTAAGAAGCGCGTGATGGTTATGGAAGATGATGCTATTGCGATTCGTTCAATGATGTACGGGACTCATACTTACGATCACCGTTTAATCGATGGTGAGCTTGGAAGTAAATTCCTCGCTTCTGTGAAGTTCCATCTTGAAAATATGAAACCTGAGAATTTAATATAACATAATGAAGGCCCCGGTTAGGGGCCTTCTTCTTTAAATTATGGAAAAACAAAGAAAGAAAACTTGGGATCAAAAAGTTCAAATCGTTAAAGATTCTTTTTTAAGATCTAAAAAATCCCTTGATTTTGCTTCTGTATTTTATCAAAACCTTTTTTTTCTTAAGCCAAAAATTAAAGATTACTTCTCCCATACTGACTTTGAACATCAGGATAAGGCCCTCCTCATGGGACTTGATTTCATGATCGGTTTTCTTGATCATTCAAATGAGAATGCTCGAAAACAAGTCATTCGCTTATCCCAGACTCATGCCAAGAAAAACTTAAATATCCATCCCCATGATTATTATTATTGGATTGAGGCATTGGTCATGACTGTTAAAGCTCAAGATCCTTTATGGAATAAGGATTATGAATATTACTGGAGGGAGGTTATTTCTTATCCTGTAACATTTATGATTAGCCAGTACTTCTCACCTGGTGAGTAATTAATTTTTTTTCCTCGTAAAATTTAAAAACTGATCAAGCAGAGCTTTTTCACTCCCCTGGTGTGAAGGGGAGTAGAAGTTCAACTCTTTTCCAATTGGAGAATATTGTTGTTGAACCCAGTGTCCTTGAAAGTCATGAGGATAGAGGTAATTTTTCTTTTCAGGTGAAACATTTGAAAGATGGCCTGGAACTTCAATCGTGGGATTTTCTTTTACATAGCTTAAAGCATTATCAATGGCGAGATAGGCCGAATTTGATTTAGGTGAGAGTGATAAATAAATAGTCGCCTGAGCGAGGGGAATTCTCGCCTCAGGCATTCCTATTTGTTTTGTGACATAATGGGTATTTGTCGTCATTTGTAAGGCCTGGGAGTTGGCCAGACCAATATCTTCTGAAGCAAGTATCATAAGCCTTCTTGCGATAAACTCAGGATCCTCACCTCCATCTAGCATGATAGCAAGATAAAGGAGTGCATCCTGTGGATCCGAACCTCTAACAGATTTTATGAAAGCTGAAATGACATCATAGTGGCGATTCGAATTTTTATCATATTGTCTGGCATGTTCAAAAAGTTCTTTGAGGACTTTTCCTTTGTCTTCAAGATCATCCTTTTTATATGAACTCAGAGAGGAAAGTTGGTTCAGAGCAAATCTAGCATCTCCATTTGAAAGCTCCGACAAATCAGGAATGAATGAATCAAGATCAGGCCGCTTTAGTTCATGGAGGCCACGCTTGAGAATTTCTTGAAGTTCATTTGAATTTAGTTTTTTTAATTCAATCAGTGAAACTCTTGAGAGGATCGCCTTGTTGAGGGAGGTCTGAGGATACTCAGTTGTCGCACCAAACAGGAGGAAGTCTCCATTCTCAAGATAAGGAAGTAAGGCATCTTGTTGAGATTTGTTAAATCGATGTATTTCATCAATAAAGAGAATCGTTTCTTTGTGAAACTCTTTTCGTTTCTCAAGAATCTGTGAAATAAGCTTCTTGAGCTCTGGAATACCTGAGGTCACTGCTGAAAATACCTCAAATTCTCTTTTGAGTTCAGAGGCCATAAGGTGCGCTAGTGTCGTTTTTCCCGTTCCCGGTGGGCCCCAAAAAATGACATGACGTGGGTGAGAGATTAATTTTTCTAATTGAGGTCGGACGGAGATCTGGCCATAAAAGTCATTAAGAACTTTTGGTCTTAATTTTGCTGCAAGTGGCAGAGAAGAATTTTCTTTATTTTGAAAGACGTCTAATTGCATAAGCATTTCTATCAATCCCAGATACAGGTGTAAAAAAGAAAAAACGAGATGCGACGCAGCTTCAGTTGACTTAAAAGCATGTTTTCGATAAGTTATTCAGCCTTGGTGAGTAAGTTCTAAAGGACTTCACCTAATGTTATGCAAGAAGGGGGTGTAGAGCATGGCAACGATTCAAATCGACATTGATGATAGATTTCCAGCTGAAAAAGCTATTAAGAAATTTAAGCGTCTTTGTGATGCCTATGGCATCGTGAAAGAATATCGCGCTCGCATCGAGTACAAAAAACCTTCGATCAAAATGAAAGAAAAACTCGAGAATGCTGACAAACGTCGTCGTAAGACAGACGGTCGCACTCGCATTCGTTCTAAGTACTAGGTTTAAAAAATAAGGCCCCCTTTAAAGGGGCCTTTTTTTTTTACAGATAATATCTCAGTAAGCTATTCCATTTATTATGCATGACCGATAAATAAGGTGACATACCTTCTGGAGTCTTTTTATTTCTTTTTGTGAGATTTTGATTCAAAAGATTTAGGGCAAAATTTAGTGCATTAATGTTTCTATTTAAAAATTCATAATTTTTCTTTTTGCTAATATGTAACTCAATGGGGTGAATAAAATTAAAGTAGAAATGTCTGAAGTCTGACTGATATTGATAAGGGACAAATTCAATAACGGATAAGGATGAGTAGGTGTATAAATCATCAAGGGATTTAATGAGATCATAGGTCAGTTTCTTATGTTTGGCCTTTGCGAGGAGAATCAGAGAGAGGTTATCTAGTTCACCCTTAATGCTTTCAATTTTTAAGCCTAGTGTTTGGAGAGTTCTCATACCCGCTTGAGATGTAATATAAAGACTCGAACCTGGACGATATTGAGAAAGTAATTTAAGAGTCAGCATCTGAGCATTTGAAAGGCTTAGTCTTATTTTATTAATTTCCGCCAAACACTCTTTTCCCAAACGTTGGGGGCATTTTTGAGTTAAAGCATCTTTTTCTGTTTGAATTTTACTCACTTCTTCAACAATAGAGGCAATGCTTTGTGGGAAATCAGGAAAGAGACTTATCATTTGATAAAAATCACTGACGATACTCTTCAGCACTGGCCGAATTTGAATCTGGAATACGTCCCCACCAACTGTCTTTTGGGCCCAGGCAGTAGGAAAAAGAAGGCAAAATAGCAGCAATATCTTCATAACTCCATTATGCAGAAGCTTTAAGGTCCTTCAACTCAAAAAGTGAAACAATTTCAGACTCACTCCAAAGGGAGGTGATTTCGGAAAGAAAACTCTGTGATTTAGGATGGTAGATAAATTGAATATTTGATTTTCTTCTTGCTTGCATAATAGGGAGCGGTAATTCAGAAGTATAACATATGATTTTTTTATCTTTTAGATTAGCCATTTTCAGCATCTGAATAAAAAGATAGATGCCTCCACCTTGAGTTGAAAAAACCAGCTCTTTTTGAGGGCAAGACTCAATTCTTCTTTTGAACTTATTGCAAATTTTATAAAAATCAGGGGAGTCAAAAAGCTGATGACCAAGAATTATCTTTCTCATATCTAAAGATAATTTTTTTTTATCAAATTCAGAGAGTCGAAAATGATTAAATCGAGACATGATGAGATCTTCAAATTTAAAATTATCCTCAGGACTGAGATGGGCTTCAAAAAATATTTCATCTGTTTGTACTTCTTTTACAGATAATTCAAAATATTTCTGCCATTCCATTTTAGGCCCCTCGTTAAGTTCAGGAGTTTTATTTATCGGATGAAGTTTTAAAAAAGTTGAGTTTATGGGTCGGCTTTTGAGTATTCAAGAGGTTAGACGGTGTAAGTTGACTGTCTTTGTCCTATCTTTTATCTCTAATAAAGAGATATTTTAAATTTAGGAGTTTAATATGCCTATTGTCGCACTTCTTCTATCCATTTGCCTTACAACACAAGTATTAGCTTCCCCGGTTAAAGAATCTTTAAATGAGCTGATAGATCATTATGAATATCAAATGACAGTGGAATGGGATCAGGAAGATTCTCAATTCCTTCAAAAAACAACTCAAGACTTATATGAAGAACTGTCTAAACTTTCTCAGAATGGATTAAATGAAAAAGATATTTTAGATGTTCTTTCTAGCAAGTCTTTAGGAGCGGATCGAATTGAGGCGTTAAAACATGCATTAAAGCCACTTACTTCAAAGGCCAATAAGAGTGAAGAGTTGGCCAAAATTATTTCACAATATTCCAAAGATGTTTATCAAAATGGGGCCAGCTGGAATGGTTCCGTTATTGTGATGGCAGGAGTTGGTATTGTTGCCGTATCGCTCTTAGGTTACTCGATTTGGTTCAACTCTACACATAGTTGTGTCGCTTATGCTCAAGGAGAGCGCTGCGGGTGGTATCCTACCTATTATGGTGGCCAATCTTATTATCAATGTTGGGTTGAAACTTATTGCGTTCAGTACGTAAAAAATTAAATCATCTTTAAGTCGGCCATTTTTATAAATGGCCGAAACTTTACATCTAGACCTTCAGAATAACTAAGACCGACCAGTTTCATTTCTTTTAAGTTAAAAGTTGAGGATAAATTTTCTTTTAGCTCTTCAATTTCAAGACTTTTTAAATTCCAAGGTCGATGCATAACTATACCACGGTAAATGGTCTTATCTTTAAGAGTGAATAAGGAGTATCTTTCTGTTGCCCAAAAATCAAAGGTACAAAAGGGTTTTGCTTGGCCTATCTTTGCCTTTAAATAAAAGTTAGTGTCCTTGCGTTCATGTGAGATTTGATAGTCAGTGGAGCTTACCTGGGATTTCATTTTGGAGTATTGATAAGGAAGATTAAAAAAAGTTTGAGCGATATATTCACCAAGCTTTGAATCTGTTTCGAGGGTAAAAAAATAAACCCCCTTAATTCCATCGACCTCAACATAAGTCCTAATATTGAGTTCCCAAAGTTGTGAT
>Ga0315907_10008172_pt1 | contig 10793 bp, 11 predicted proteins | sample LakEriMetagenome_3_FD_203525 | JGI IMG/M metagenome (GOLD analysis project Ga0315907, IMG submission 203525) | Freshwater fungal communities from buoy surface, Lake Erie, Ohio, United States - Buoy 12 MA123 | ecosystem: Environmental > Aquatic > Freshwater > Lake > Lake biofilm | place: USA...
CTTCCTGAAGGTGCATGTGGGCAGGGCGCTGGGCAACAGAGATTTGGTTTATGTACTCTCTGACGGCTACGATACCGACCCTCCCGCCGATACCGAGCGGGCAATCAGGGCGGTCAGACAACGTGGTGCCAAACTCTTCTGGTTGCATCCAACCAAGGACCTGCCTGGCTCGGAGGCGATACTGCAAAGTCGTCAGTGGATCAATGGCTTTCTGGCGGTGAACAACTTGCAGAGTCTGGAAAAGCTGGTCGATCTGCATTAGGGTCACCCATGTCGCTGATTTTGACGGAGAATCCGCATATGACGCGACAGGAATCGGCGATTTTTGCCAATCAATCAATAGGGAGCAGTCCATGGGTTGTTTATTGAAGCAAGGTGGTGGCTTGTATGCTCGGCTGCGGGTCGGTGCGGTGCTGCTGGCCGCCGGCGAAGGATCACGCCTCGGCAGCGTGCCCAAATGTCTGTTGCGCTTGCAGGGCGTGCCGCTGATCAATCGCCACCTGATCGCGTTGAGTGGCGGTGGTGTGGATGAAGTGGTTGTGGTGACGGGCTACCATCATGCGGAGATCGAGCCTGCTGTGGAAACTTTTCCCGTCACCGTTGTACGCAATCCGAACCCTGAAGCAGGTCAGCAGTCGTCAGTAAGGCTGGGACTGGAAGCACTCGGTACGAAGTTTGATGTCATTCTGATCGCGTTGGCCGACCAGCCACTGCTCAGCAGTGCCGAATTTACTGAACTCATCGCAGCGTTCAAGAAGCGTCCATTAGGTACCGCGATTGTGTACCCGGAGGTGAACGGACAACGAGGTAACCCAGTGGTGTTTTCCGGCGAGGTGGTGGCTGATCTGCTCGCAACGAACCAAAAAATTGGTTGCCGAAAATTCATTGATGAAAATCCGATGCTGGTTCACCAATACCGCACTGAAAATGACCGATTCATTCTGGATATTGATACCCCTGAGGATCTCGACGCTTTTGAAAAAAGAACCGGTTGGAAATTAACCATGCCCTTGGAAACGGCAAGCTGATGCAGGGCTTGTGGCCGGTACCGATAGATGTACAGCATTGTCCGCAGGCTGCGGAAATCAATCCGGTACTGGTGCGTGCTTTTACAGCGATGCGATCGCTGCAGGACCCGGACGGGCCAAAAAATTTTTACGCGAGCGCCGATGATTTAATCAGTCGCATGCAGCTACCCGAGTTTTCTGTGCTGTTGAATTTCATCGCAACCTCGGTGCAGCATGTGGCAAAACAGGCCAATGCGCAGTCGTGGCCTGCAGGAAAACTGCTCATGGATCTGCAATTTGCTGGATGCTGGTTTCAGATTCAAAACGGGCAGGCCTTTCATGATGTCCACACCCACGGTAATTGTTCCTGGTCGGGGGTGTACTACCTTCAAATAGATGCTGCGGCTGAACGACGGCAGCATGCTGAACTGGGTGAATGTAATGGCGTGACGCGCTTTTACGGTCCCTATTCTCAGTTTCAGGCGGGTGCGTATATGGATATGGGGAATGCGTACCTGCAAAAAAACAGCATCGATATTCAACCAGAAGAGGGGATGCTGGTATTGTTTCCGTCTTATTTGCCACATAAAGCGATGGCCTACGAAGGCAAAAAAGACCGCGTCATCGTGTCGTTCAATGTGCAGATCAATGCGCGCTCTGGCAATCAGATTCATGCTTATACTGGCACCTGAAGCCAGCGCTGTCTGACGGCGCGCACAAAAGAGCGCTGCTTGCGCGACACACCCCGTGCGTCTTGCCGCGGTAGCCGCGAACCACCCCTGACAACGCCAAACAAAAAATCAAGCGCTCCAGATTAGCTCTGCGAGATCGCTCCTTTCACGCTCGCGAGCAAAGCGACGCACTGCGCCGGACTTTCTTCATGGGCCAGATGTCCCAGCATCGGCCAGAGCACCTGATGCGAGCGCGGCAATCGGCGCGCAATCTGCGCGGCCTGTATGGCCGGCACGGTCGTGTCGTTTTCAGCCGCCACCATCCAAACCGGTAGCGAGAGTCGTGGCAATTCACGCTCGAGCGTCTCCAGATCCCAGTGCGCCATCATCGCCAGCGCAGCCGACACATGGCCGGGACTGCGCACCAGGCGCGCGTACAAATCCATACCCACCTCATCGAGCAATGACCCGGTACTGCGAACGAGCTTCTGAACAATCGCAGGATCGTTGGCCTGCCACGCAAAAAAACGAGATGCCAGCGAACCCGCTGCAAGTAACTTCGCAACGGGCGAAAAAAACTGTCCGGCCAAACCACCAAAGGCAATAAAAGCCCCATTGAGACTGACCAAGGCCGCAGGTGAAATCGACTGATCAAGAATCATGCGCGCCGCCACAGCGGCACCGGCTGAGTGCCCGACGATGACGGTCGGCGAAATTTTCAGTTCATGCAGTAATGCTGCAACATTGCGCGACATGCCTGCCAACGATTGATCTGCATTCGGCGGCATCGTCGTGAATGCATGACCGGGCAAATCCATGACGACCACGCTGTGGTCCTCGCCAAGGCGCGGCGCGACATCGCGCCATGAATGCGAAGATGAGCCGGTGCCATGCAGCAGCACAATCACCGGCGCATCCCTTGGCGCGGGACCGAATTGCTGCACATGCCAGCGCAATCCCGCCGCAGTGACGAAACGACTGGCACTGCGATTGGGCCAATCGCGCCCGTCAATCTCCCATTGCAAACGGTCGCCCAAACTAACGCGCTCCGTCCCGCGTGGCTGCGCGTACCGCCATGGATACCGCCGCTGCACCTGCATGCGGCAAAGGGATGTAGTGCGCTCGCATGGCCCCAGCCAGTTGCGCCGCTTCTTGTTGCGGTTTGGGTGAGGTATCAATGAACAGCAGAGGTATCTGCAAGGCCGAGAGCTGACGTGCTGCCTGGGTTGCTTCGGCTTGCGCACGCTCGCGACCACCCGTGCCATCGCGCGCCACATTGGCACGACCATCGGTGAGCAGAACAATGACCGGTGACTGTCCGCGACGGCGAAGACCCTCCGCAACACTGGCTGCGGTATCAATAGCGGTTGCCAGTGGTGTGCCACCCCCCCCCGGCAGCCCCGACAAGCTGCGCTTGGCGCGTACGAGCGAGCGCGTGGGTGGCAACAGCAATTCAGCGACCTTGCCGCGAAATGCAATCAGCGCGACCTGATCGCGTCTGACATAACAATCGGCCAGCAGCAATTCAACCGCACCTTTCGCTTCGGCCAGCCGATGCAGGGCAGAAGAGCCGGAAGCATCGACGACAAACAACGTGGTTGTTGCCGTCTTTTGTTTGATGCGCGCGATATGAAAATCATCAGAGCGCACCTGCACGCGTTGTTGCGCGCCTGGGTCCAGTGTGGCTTTGCGTATTTTTTGCCAAGGCGCTGCCGCGCGCAACGTGTCGATCAGATGCAAGCGACTGCCATGCGCTGGCTGCCCACGGCGCGACCCTGCAGGCCGTCCGCGCTGACCCCCTTTGATGCTTGCACCGGATTTGCCGCTGGTCGCACGCTGCTGCAAACTGCCTGCCAACAATTGGGATAACAAACCTGCGGGAATCGCAGCCTTGGTGGCATCAAGCACGCGATCTTCCATGGGTTTGTTTTCACCGGGGTCGGGTGGTGGTGCGTCGTGGTCGTGCTCATCATCATCTGGTTCAGGCGGCGGTGTGTCTTCCTGTTGCTCTTGCGCCTGCGCTTCTTCAGGATCTTCCGGTTCTGGCGCTGGCGGCATGCGTGTAGCACGTGGCGCAAGCACTAACGCCGCTGAGATGCGCGCATCATCATCGGAGGCAATCTCATTCCCATCCAGCGCTGCACTAGCACGCGCAACTGATAATGCCAACAGGGATGCGCGCATGGAATCAACCCCGAGCGCCAGCGCTGTGCCACACAAAGCGCGCACTACGCCATCGGGCAACTCGATGTCCGCAAGTCTTTCACGGGCAGCGACGATGTCTTCGATACTGCCGTCGATCATATGCTGCATGTCGGCTTCATTGGCGCGACGCGGTGAGATGGCGCGCAGATCGAGTTCGAATGCGAGCCGATCACGCAGGGCTGGCGATAGCGATTCTTCTTCCGATAACCCTTCATCAAGCGCCACCACCGCAAAGCGCGTCGCACGTCGATCGGCAAGACCATCGCGCTCAAGCACGACTGCGCCCTCATCCATCACTTGCGCAAGTCTGGCGGCTGTCGCTGCGGGCAAACGCTCAGCCATGGCCAATACCAGTGTGCCGCCGTCCGCCTCAACCAACAGCCCATGCTGTAGCACTGGACGACCGGTCGCCAGTGTCGCGGACAAATCGAGACCACCCAGTAAACGTTCGTCGGTGATGGAGATAGGCATGCGCACCCAGCGCGACGGACTCATCAGCGCCCGCAGCAGACCCAGCCAGGTATCGCGGACTGGTCCTGCTGAAGCACGTATGCGTACACCACCCAATGCGCCGGGATCAATCGCCAGCAAGACAGCGACCTGCACCGCCTGCTGCCAGAGACTGTCCTGAATGTCGTCGGATGAGGGATCGGCGTTTGGACTCATGCCTGTTGCCTTATGACGTGCGAATGCATGTCGAGATCTGGCGCGTGTCAGGCAAAAACTTCGTCAACGGCGCGAGCAACCCGCGTACCTGACCCGGCATCGTCGAGGGGGTTGCGCCTTAGTCGGTGTCGCAACGCAGGGGCGGCCATGCGTTTGAGATGAGAATCATTGACGGCATCGTGTCCTTCAAAAGCCGCCAGCGCGCGCGACGCGCGCATGAGCGCGAGTTCGCCCCGAAGACCATCCGTACCCAATGCCATGCAGAGTTGCGCGGCACGCGTGAGCGCGTGATCAGGCACATCAACGTCCGGCAGTTTTTTTCGGGCTGCGACGATGCGGCGGCGAATTTTTTCATCTTCTTTTCGCCAGGTCTCTACAAAGGCCTCCGGTGAGCGTTCATAGGCATCGCGCCGCCGCACGACTTCGATACGCATTTTCAAATCGGTCGGTGTGGTCACATCAACGGCCAAGCCGAAACGATCCAGCAGTTGCGGCCGCAACTCGCCCTCTTCCGGATTGCCACTGCCCACCAGTACGAAACGCGCGGGATGACGCACTGACAAACCTTCGCGTTCGACCATATTTTCGCCAGAGGCTGCGACGTCGATCAGTAAATCGACCAGGTGGTCTTCGAGCAGATTGACTTCATCAATGTAGAGAAACCCGCGATTGGCGCGTGCAAGCAAACCAGGCTCGAAAGCTTTGATGCCTTGGGATAAGGCGCGCTCCAGATCCAGCGCGCCGACCACGCGATCTTCCGTCGCGCCGAGTGGCAGATCGACCACGGGCACCGGTTTAAGAACGCTCTTTGGGTGGCCCTCGGCCTTGAGCGGCGCGCACTGCTCACAGGAGGGAGTGCCCGGCTCGGGATCGCAACCATACGGACAACTCGCCATCGCGCGCATCTTCGGCAGCAAGGCGGCCAGTGCGCGAACCGCAGTGGACTTGCCCGTGCCACGATCGCCAAAAACCAGCACGCCACCCACGCCAGGATCGACCGCCGCCACCAGAATGGCGTGCTTCATTTCGTCCTGGCCGACGATGGCTGAAAATGGAAAACTAAGGCTCATGAAGATCTTCTCCGGAGGGTATTCGGGCGCTCCAGCGCCGCCACATGTCAGCTGCATGGGTCAGACCGGCGCCCAGCAAGAGCAAGGCCACCACGTACCAGGGGGCTGCCACCATGGAGGCTCGCAAAGCGAGCATCAGGTAGAAACCCGCCATGAGTGTGCCCTGCAGTTCCGACATGGGAATACCTCGTCCCGTGCGGCGATGCCACCAAGACAACAACACCCATTCGATCACAGTGACAGCAATCACGATGTCAATCAGCAAAGTGCCAGAGAAGATCTCGCGCACGATGTTTCCCCAATACCGCGGCCCGCGCCGCACGTTGTCATTATTGTAACTGGCTATCGTAACAGCCAGACTGTTTGTGCCAGCTTACATCGAATGCTGTCAGCGTATTCGGACACTTATTACTTGAAGTGTAACCCTGAAAGTCCGGCTTGGGATGTGCTTAGGCGGACTGATTTTGGAAATCGTGGTGCCAGGGTGGAGTTTTTGTTGGGTGTTATTGACTAGGGCGTCAGGGCGACGGGTTGAAAATCCTTGTGTCAGCTCGAGGCCGGCCCGGGCCACCAAGAAATAGCGCGCCCCTCCAGAAATGGTGTGGGTTACAGAATATGTGGTCCCGCATCCTCATTGGCGATTTTGCCGACTTTTCTAACTACTGCCGAGAGACACTGCAGTCTCAGCCATCACCATCTCAGCACTACGGTATTTTTCTGCCATGGCACGTTCATGGGGCGTACTGATTTGCGCCTGCATATAAGCACCCAATCCTCGGGCTCGCGCAACGATGTATTTGCCACTCGCAAGTCGAGCCGTCTGATATCGATCGAGCGCTGTGCACAAATCTTCATGAGCTGTCAGTGCCTGCACCAAAGATCTCGCGTCTTCCGCCGCTTTAGTCACACCCATGCCGACGTGGGGACGCGCAACAAAAGCGGCGTCGCCCAGCAGTGCGATGCGACCAAAAGCAAGTTGCTTGGATTCGAGATCAAACACAGGCTGAAAAAATAAATGCTCGGTTTTTTCAATCATTTCCGCAAATTGCGGCGCCAGTACCTGTCGCGCTGCAACGCGGGCGTGAACCCGATGGTGGGCTTGTATTAGCGGAGGCGGTATGCCATCAGGCCAGATTTTTCCAGTGGCATCCGTCACCATGTCGCGCAAGGTAGTCGCTTCATCAGCGGGGCGATACCAAACAAAGTTATAGCGACGCTTACCCGGCTCAACCGTATTATTTTTGCCAGCGACAGGGTAAGCAATCATTTGCTCATGCTCGGGCAAACCAAACGCAAAATACGGAAACATTTCTTTCAGGGCGCGCGCAGATAAGACCGATTCCTCAACCATGCCGCGCCAAGCGATATATCCCGCGTATTGAGGGTTGGCGTTTGCTACCAATGTCTGGCGAACAATTGAGCGCAGGCCATCGGCGGCAATGAGTAAATCGGCGCTAACGCTTTCGCCATCAGCAAACTGGGCTGTTACGCTACTTGGATCTTGATGAAACGAACTCAGAATTTTGCCGCCGTGATAGCGTTCGGTGGGAAAGGCTGCACTCAACAAAGCAAAGAGCCGGCCCCATGCAGTCAAAATTTGCGGGTAACGCAAAGTACCGATTCGCCTGCCATCCATATCCAAGGTAATGCGCTCTTGGACTTGAATACCCAAAGAAGCATCGACAACTACACCCGCTTCACGGAGGGCCGCAAAGAGTTCAGGATGCGTGACAATACCAGCGCCACGGCTTTCGAGTTCGGCTGCGACTTGCTCATAGATGTGTACATCCCATCCAGCACGAAGCAACAGATTTGCTGCAAACAGCCCCCCTATAGATCCGCCAATGACGATCGCTTTTTTAGACGGGTTCATTGGTCTGGTCGTTTGGCTCTGGCTGCTTAACTTCATCCGCAGGGTAGTTCAATTCAATCGTGATGCCCGAGGGATCTTCAATAAAAAGCTGATGCAAACCCAGACCCGGCACCGTGCGTTCTCGATAAGGCAGGTTACTGTCTTGCAGGCGGCGGTGCATGTCGGCTAAATCACTAGCGATGAAAGCAATATGATCAACCGCGGCGCTACCATGGAGCGAGCTTTCATCTTTATCGCCCAAATAGGCTTTTAGACCGTCGGGGTCATTTTTATCGATGCCGATTAAATGCACCACGCCAAACTCAGCTTCGTCGCCGCCCTGATAAAGCCAAATACCAGGAAAAGGAAAAGCCGGGCGAAAGCCCACTTGAAAACCGAGTATCTCGGTATAAAACTTTTTAGATAATTCCAGTTCAGTGGTCCGCACCGAAAAATGCGCCAGTTTTTTCAGAGCCATATAAGATCCTAATCATTAATTTAGAAGGTCACTGGAATCGATGCCGATAACCGACTGATAAATTTAATTACTGATAAACTCTAATCATTGTTTAAATACGATGGTACATGTTTTTTAGACAGCACTTGTTACAAGCCTTTTTATTCCCTTGCCTGACGTCATTAAAGGATTATTTATGTCGACATTATTTTCACCTATGGATTTAAAAGGTCATGCGCTGCCTAACCGCATTGCCATGGCGCCATTAACACGATGCCGCGCTGGTGATGGCGATGTACCTCAGCCTATCTCTGCTGTGTATTACGCCCAACGTGCTTCCGCCGGCATATTAGTTAGTGAAGCAACCAATGTAACGCCAAAATCTTGTGCGTTTGAAAAGGCACCTGGTATTTACAGCGAGGCGCAAGTCGCCGGCTGGAAAGTGATCACTGACGCAGTACATAAAGCCGGCGGGCGAATTTTCATGCAGCTCTGGCATTGCGGCCGTGTTGGCTCGGAAGCTATTTTGAATGGCGAAGCACCTTTGTCGCCCTCAGGCGTTAACGATGACCTGGGCGCCCTGCAAGTTTATGGTCTGATGGCTAACGGCCGCTATGCGCAAATCGCCGCAACGCCCTCACGCGCAATGACCCTCGCAGAAATTGAAGAGACCATCGCGGACTACGCAAAAGGAGCAGCCAACGCAATCAAGGCAGGTTGCGACGGTGTAGAGATCCATGCGGCAAACGGCTATTTGCCACACCAGTTTTTATCCGCTACGTTGAATCAGCGAACTGATAAATACGGCGGCAGCTTGCAAGGACGTCTGCAGTTTTTGAAAGAAGTGATCGAAGCGATTTTAGCCAAAGTAGATGCATCGAAAGTCGGCATTCGCATTTCACCTTTTGCCGGGTACAACAATACACGTGACCCAAATGCCAAAGAGACTTACACCGCAGTGGCAAAAATGGTCGAATCGTATGGCTTGGTTTATCTGCATGTGGCAGATACTAACGCCTGGGGTGGCACACCGGATATGCCCGAGATATTGAAAACGGTACGCCCGCATTACACAGGCTGTTTGATGGGTAATGGTGGCATTGACCCGGTCGATGCACAAAAAATGGTGGAAGAAGGTGCGTTAGATATGGTGGCATTCGGCCGACCATTCCTCTCTAATCCGGATCTGCCAGCACGTATTAAAAATGGTGGCCCCTACAACGAAGCGCGATACGTAGGCTGGTACGGCGGCAGCGAGGAAGGCTACACCGATTACCCTACGCTGTAGACCTCACTGCGATTGGTTCAGACCGGCATATGACAAATTCATACGACTGACTGCTGTCGGTCGCACCGCCCTAGCGCAGAGCAATTGGCGGCAATAGTTTATCGTTGCATGGGCTGAAAACTGGCAACCCGATGGTTGACGCAAGCTTATCCAGGTTTGATTGCGCCCTGGGCCACCAAGAAGCAAAAATGCCTCGCTTTATGCGGGGCATTTGTTTTGGGACTGGAAAGGTGGGGGTTTTTTAGACGAGGTGAAGTTCAACTCGCTTACCTAGGGCCGCCGCATATTTGCTGAGGGTGCTTAGGCTGGGAGAATACTTTCCAGTAGCCGGGTGACTAGCGGCCATCAACTACACATAGGCCATGTGATCTCATGACGCACTAACCTCAGATCAAACCTTGTCCTCAGAAACATCGATGGTTACCCCAAGGGACAAAACATCACTGGGCGAGAGTCCAAACATCGTCTTAAATGCCGTGCTCAAATGGGCGGAGCTGGAGAATCCAGCCGCAAGTGCAGCGTCAGTCAGGCTAACGCCTGCAGAAATATTCCGCATCACCATTGCCATTCGTCGCCAAAGTCTATATCGGCGAAATGGAAGGCCAACTTCAGCATCAAACCTCGCACGGAACCGGGACGGAGATAATGATGCTAGGGAAGCGGCGTCTTGAATTCGCCCGAATGCATTTGGGCTACGTTCGATTTCACTCAACACCCTTGAAATACGCGAATCTTTTGGACGATTTGGAAGTAAGCCAAATGCATCAAAAGCAGCATTGATACTAATCTCTTGCGAAACTCCGAAAAACTTCTCTCGCCCCTGTAACAAAGTTTGATCTTTCAAAGACAGGCATCGATCTCTGAGTGGGTCAAGATACAAGAAAGCCATCGGCCCCGTACTTTTAAGATGGTGCAGGGATTGCGAGGGTATGACTGACACTACGCTTGACTTCCAAACTGACCACTGCTTTCTAGGTTTCCAAAACCGCAATTCAAAAGCATCGGCAAGGGCAACAGCAATGGTCGTAGCCACATTCATGTGGGGAACAAGGTCCAGACCGGGGCCGATATACATTGCTCGGGCAGGACCTATACAAATGCGCGGAAAAACAGGCGTTTTTTGAAAGATTGATTCCATAAAAAAGGACAAAATCAGGGGATTTATTCATCCATATCCACATTCATCTATGCTCAATCTTCCGATTTATCTTGCAATGACTGGTTTTGCAGTTATGGGCATAGGTGCGATGGTACTGCCCATGCGCGTAACAGCACAATTTGATATTCCAAACTTAACAGTGTCAGGCAAAAATGAGATCCGTGCGGTCTACGGCGGATTCGGATTAGCAATGGCGATCGTGCTTTTGATCGCAATTGAACAGCCGGCACTGCGTGCCGGCATCTTGCTGGCTGTCGCCGCAAGTCTAGGTGGCATGGCAACAGGGCGCGTTATTTCTGCTTTTGTCGATAGAACAATCAGAAAATGGCCTCTTTTTTACTTGCTTCTCGAGATAATCCTCAGTTCACTACTCATCATCGCTATTTGATGAAGAAGATATCGAAGCTCCTTCTCGCAA
>Ga0315907_10008173_pt1 | contig 10792 bp, 11 predicted proteins | sample LakEriMetagenome_3_FD_203525 | JGI IMG/M metagenome (GOLD analysis project Ga0315907, IMG submission 203525) | Freshwater fungal communities from buoy surface, Lake Erie, Ohio, United States - Buoy 12 MA123 | ecosystem: Environmental > Aquatic > Freshwater > Lake > Lake biofilm | place: USA...
TTGACCCGATGTGCTTCGGTACGGTAGGCCATGAGGAAAGTAGCGCCATGCCACAAATACCATGATTTTTCATCGTTGGTGAGTAAATTGAATTCGGCAGCGGTAAGTTCTTGGCTCATGGGGTGTGTTTATTTGATTGCAAATTACCTCACCACCAAGGGCAAAAGTGTGCAATTTGGTCAATGACAAGATTTGTTGGGTGAAAGGGCGGTCTGAGAGCTCAAATGGGCTCAAATAGGATTTATGATGAAAATCACTTTCGGGTCATGATCAAAATCAAGGGTATTGGTTGGCTACCATTTTAGCTTTGACATCGAAACACATCATTAATTCAAAAAGCGATGAACTACAGAAAAATCTCAGCGGTCTTATTGGCGTTCTTTATTATTGTATTTCCATTCAGGAGAGCATTTCTAACACATGATCAGCCAGGCATCATGTTGATTGGATCATTCATCCTGACTGTGGTAGGAGTGGTGGTGTTCTACATGCTAACCATGAAGCCGAAGGCAAACAGTCATTGACGGTAGCCCTTACATTTTTTTAATTGATAGCCATGGAGCCGTAACTCCGTGGCTTTGTTTTTAAAAAAGAAAAACCCGGACCGCGTATGAGATCCGGGTAAAAATCAAAGTCCCAATGAAGGGTAATAATCGCTGTGTTTAGGGAAGATGGGGAACCCGGACAACGAATAGGCGGAATGATCCGCTTATATGACACAATTTAATTAATCAAGTAATCCGAAAAGGTAAATTTTGGCAAGCGTCGGATTTTCGTTGGTCAATCATGTTTTTGCAAATGCAACCGACCATGGTTTTTGAAATGGGATAGTTGAAGTAAAAACAAGGTTGAGGCCTCATCGCATGGAAAATCAAAAACCATAAAAAACCCGAAGCCACCATAAATCAAACAAAATTAAAATTGACAAAATCTGTCAAACTATTGTGTTTCCTTTGGCGGCCAATTTGGAATTACGGATAGGGCCGGATGATAAAGCGCTCAAAACAATTAATGAATCTAACATTCTAACAAAACAAAAAACGCACAAACAATGAGCAAGGAAATAATCAGAAAAACCCCATGGGCGCAACACATTGTTGAAACATTTTTACCCATCAATCAGATAGACACCCTGAAGAGCAAGTTCGGCATTCAGCTGGAGCCGGTTTTTCGAGAGGATTGGAGGGGTGTGAGGGCGTGGTGTAGCAAGGAAGGGTATATCGACCCAGGTTATGCAGGAGGCAGTTCTGGTTGGTACAATGGAAATCCGCTTGTTTGGGGCGGGGTTTGTGGTTGGGATGTGACCAGCGATGGCAAATACGCACTTTGCAGAATGGCTTATGAAGACTACCGGATGTTCAAGGTGGTTGAATATGTTCCTGATCCTCTGGAAAAGACGACAGAATCCTTTCCCCTTGAAGCGCAAGAGATTTTAAAGTCACTGCAAGGTCAGATAGATGAACTCAAGGCAAACCAGGAAAAAATATTTCAGATTTTGAAATCACGTCAATAAAAATAAAACTAACATTTATCTTGAATTTAGCAATGGACACTAACGAAATGATGGAAAAAATACTTTTCGAGGCAAAGGTTGAGCGCGAACGGGTTTTTTTGGATGATGTACGGATCTTTTTAATCAATGAGATTAACAGATATGAAGCTGAAAAAGGAAATCAGGGTGTGCGACTTGACAGCGCCAGGATGACGGGTTTGGTCGAACGCATGATTGCCGCAGAGCTCGACTATTTGGATGATGAACCAGAAACTTATTTGGAATTGTATGGGGTTTGATTTTATAAATCGTTTCATTAAATTTGAATAGCTTAATGGAGCGGCTCATGAAAATAACAGCATTACCACTTTTTATCGCCTGTTTTTTATCTTTCAATATAGATCTTGGTGCACAAACCATATCCGCGGGCGGAGGCCATACTTTGGTTGCCTGTTCCCCATGGAGTGCACAAGGTCAAGCCATGGTATGGGGTAACAATCTATATGGACAGCTTGGCAACGGATCATCTGTTTCCATCGCCACCCTTCCCGCCTATGCCAATATCAATAATGTGGAAAGCGTAGGAGCCGGCTGGTCTCATTGTGCCGCGGTGAAAAAGGACGGTACGCTGTGGACTTGGGGGTATAATTCAAGCGGACAACTCGGGCTTTCTTCTACCGCCTTGAGTGTGCCACAGCCAACACAGGTTGTTGGCATGAGTAATGTTCGGTCGGTAGCATGTGGACATGAGCACACTTTGGTTTTGAAACAAAACGGCACGGTTTGGTCTTGTGGCATCAACGGGCAAGGCCAGCTGGGTAATGGGGGGAACAACCCCTCCGGAACATTCATGCAAGTGGTAGGGACAACCAATGTGATACAGGTAGTTGGTGGCTACACGCATTCAATGGCGTTGAAAAGCGATGGCACGGTATGGGCATGGGGCGGAAACAGTTCGGGGCAGTTGGGTAATGGATCTTATGCCGCATCAAACATTGCCATACAAGTGCCTTCCTTAACAGATGTTATTTGGATTGCAGCTGGGGGATCACATTCGATGGCTGTCAAGAATGATGGAACCGTATGGGTTTGGGGCAAGAATAATTTTGGCCAGCTAGGAATAGGCAATACAATCAATCAAAACACACCTCAGCAAATTGTGTCCATTACCGGCGCAACTGCAGTTGCCGCTGGATGGGAGCACAGTTTGGTAATGAAATCAGACAGTACCGTTTTGGCATTCGGTAGAAATACGGAAGGTCAGCTCGGCATCGGAAACTTTGTTGCATCCAACACACCCGTACAGTGTTTATTGCCTGTTGGAACCAAAGAGATTTCGGCCGGCACCTATCATAACATGGCTATCGGCAGCGACAATCTATTGCGTATGTGGGGAAATAATTATGATGGTCATTGCGGAATAGGGACATCGCAAAATTATATCACCACTCCTACTGGCACTTTGGCTGTTTGCGATCTGGCCAGCGGCATATCAAATACAGATGTGAACATCGAGCTTTTGTTATATCCCAATCCTGTTTCAAATATGCTGACGATAAAGAACGCCTCAGATTATCAATATAAGCTGATAGATTCTGGTGGCCGTATGGTATCAAGCGGACGAATCGGTGGTGACATTTGGAATCTGGATTTGCGAACCTATGCGAATGGCATTTACCAGATTGTGTTGACTTCTGCTTCTATTACGTCATCCAGGAAGCTTCTTGTGTCTCGATGAAAGCCATTGTGATTATCTTGTTTAATGCAACGTAAGGATTTCATCAAGTTAATGGCGGCATTGCCTTTGAGCGCTTCCGCGATGAAACTACAGGATCTGCATAACATCACAAAACCTCTTTCCTCAACATTGCGGATGCCTGTTTTATTCCTTGGTCATGGCAGTCCTATGAATGCAATCGAGGAGAATGAGTTTGTGAGAGGGTTCAGGGAAATTGTAAAATCCATTCCGTTGCCAAGGGCTATATTGTGCATTTCGGCGCATTGGGAAACGCGAGGCACTTATGTAACGGCGATGGAACATCCGAGAACCATTCATGACTTTGGCGGATTTCCAAAGGCCCTTTTCGAAGTTCAATATCCAGCACCTGGAAGTCCAACCGTAGCGCAGGAAGTAAAAAATGCAGTATCAAAGGCGGCTGTAGGTTTGGATGCCTCCGAATGGGGACTTGATCACGGTGCATGGAGTGTTATCAAGCACCTTTATCCCGAAGCAAACATCCCTGTGTTGCAATTAAGCATTGATCGTTTTCAGTCGGCACAATATCATTATGACCTGGCCAGGGAGTTGCAATCGCTTCGCTCCAAAGGAATTCTCATCATTGGCAGTGGCAACATGGTTCACAACCTGGGCTTGGTGGCATGGGATAAAATCAATGAAGTCGGTTTTGCCTATGATTGGGCTCAAGAAGCCCATGCGGCCATGAAAAAATACATTCTACAGGGCGATCATCAGAAATTGATTGATTTCAAGTCCAGGGGAAAGGCATTCGACTTGGCAATACCAACCCCAGAGCACTATCTGCCTTTGCTATATGCGTTAGCATTGCAAACAGGTTCCGATGATATTATGCTTTTCAATGACAGGCCTATGGCCGGCTCTTTGACCATGACATCGGTTCGCATCGGGTGATTTGATCATAGTTTTTCTGCAATCACAAAAGCCACTTTTTCATAACTGGTTTCTCCTTGCAGTGAAAACAGCTCTAACCACGCAACGTAGATACCAGGTGTGGCAACCTCCCCCTCATCATTGATACCATCCCAGCTGTAATGGTCATTGGTTCCCAAAAGTGTATTTCTTCGATTGTTGAATACAACCACACCATCATGGTTGTAAATGGTAATATTTGAAATGGCTCCTGCAACACCATCAGCAAACCGAAAAGTCAGGAAGTCATGGTAGCCGTCAAGATCAGGCGAGAATATTTCTGGATACAATTCAATTAGATGTAATCCCTTTTCATCTGTGGCAAACTGTGAATTCTGTTGTCCTGGTGTTGCACCACCTGAATTGAAGGAGGCCGAATGCCAAGTTGTGGATTCAAACGAATAACGGTTCGGGTGTATCCGCTCTAGCGATACACCTTTTCTATCGTACAAGATTTCCGTATGGAAGTCCTCGTGATAGTACATGGAGTCCAGTGTGGTGTTTTTAAAAAGCAGTTTGATTTTGCCTTCATCGATATTCAATGATGGCAAATCAGGGGTTTGTTGAAATCCATAAGGGTAAGAAGAGCGGTATTGTTTTCCTACGGACTCAACATTTTCTGAGATAGCCAGATATTGGCCAGGATATAAATATCGCTCTGTGGCTGCAACGGACAAGGGATCCGAAGAGTTTCCGGTGGTCAATGAGACTTGTGTTAAGAACAAGTCCAAAACCGAGACAATGGAATGACCATTGTTATAAAGCTCAACGAAATCGAATCCATCCTCCTTGGGATTGAACAAGACTTCATTGATGATGATATTTTCGCCGAATGAATCTTTTATTCCAAAAGGCATTATTTGAGGAATGTCAATTAGGTTTCCAACGCAGTCGGCAATTTCGGATATTTCAAGTTGCCCTATGATACCTTCGGTTATGGATGGAGTAACATGCAGTAATGCGCTTGTGCCCTGTTCGTCAAAAAGGGATGCAGATGATGTTGAGTATGGGTTGGATAGGGAAATCGAACCCGGGTTGGAAAAACCTGTTATGTCTATTGGCTCATTGAAGATTAAAACCAAGCTTGATGAGTCTAGGCAGTATGCGTGAAGCAACAGAGGTTGCTCCTGGTCTTCATAATCCCCGTCTACACTATTGATCGCACCTGGGGTTCCGCCAGTGGTGTTAATGGAAGGCATCCAATTGCCGGGAAGCTGACAATTCAGTTTCAAATCCATTTTTTCAAGTGACCAGCCACCGTTGATTTTATCGGGGTCTGCATACCATGAGTCGGAATAGCTAACCGAATCAACCGCGACTCCCTGTGGATTGCGAATGGATACTTTGTCGCCTGTATTCGTAAGTGATAGCGATGATACACCCGCTATTGGACCCAAGCCCGATAGCGCCAAAGTGTCGGCATTGGCGCAGACGATAATGTATGAACTCGGTGGAATGGTTTTACCTGGCAGTTGCCTGATACTGCCATCGAACAACACCCAACCGGATAAACTTATCGGGTTGTTCGTTGGGTTGTAAAGTTCCACATATTCAGCTTCAGGCAGGCCCACTGTTGGTGATGGGTCAGCCATTATTTCTGAAATCACGAGGGATTGTGCATTGACGGAACAAGAAAGCGAAAAAATGACCGGAAGGGACTTTAGGAATTTCATGAAAAGCCAGGTTGAAAAGTGGAGCTGCAAAATTAGCTTTGTATAACATCAGTGGCTAATTGGGCAATTGATTTAAACGTTTATTTCATTCAAGGCCTTAGCCTGGCATTTTTCAATACCTATTGCCAGAACAACAAGCATTTGAAAACCAAACATATACAACTTTTTTGATCTAATTCATAACTTGTAGGTGTCTTGAATGTAAGTTTAATCGAGGAGTTTATCCATTTAATATCGAACCAAACAAAAGAAATAATGATACTTACATATAATTTTACCTTCACAAAAGCCGATTCTGTCATCTTATCAAGGTAGCAGGGTGTTTGTTAAAATCAACGAATGCACTGAGGTGATGGCATATTTATTATCTGGTCCTCATCCTGTATTTTTTTGATTTGATGACGCGTACCAAAGCCATTCAAGAGATAGTTAAAGCATGAGTCAAAACAACCACGATAACCAAAACGAGTCAGTCCGGCTGAACAGTGTTTACGCTGGTTTCATCCAAGTTGCGGAGCACATGAAAAACGCTGCTGTTATAGCTGATGAGATGGGAAAGATTGTCTGGGTGAATAAATCCTTTGAAGCCATGACCGGTTACACTTTTGGTGAGGTAATTGGTAAAAAGCCCAAGGATTTCCTTCAGGGTCCGGATTCAAACATTGAAACCGTTGGGCAGATGTCCACCGCCCTCGCCAAAAAGGAGCATGTGCAAGTTGACATCATCAACTATAGGAAGAACGGTGAGGCCTTTTTGGTAGAACTGCAAATCACCCCGATAAAAGACGCGCAAGGACAACATGGCGGATTCATTGCCATCCAAAAAGACAAATCATATGCCGAGAAAAGCGAGGAGGAGCTATGATATAATTTAAGACAGCAGGAGCTCTTGTCGGAGATAGCGCTGGACTTAAACAAATACATAGAGTTTGAAAAAAGTGTACAGTTGGTTTTAGAGGCACTATTGCATCATACTCAGGTCAGCCGCATTTACATTTTCGAGAATGTTGATAATGGATTGGCGTGCTCAAACACCTTCGAGGTGTGCAATACGGGAGTGGAACCTCAGATAAGCAACCTTTCGTACTTACCGTATGAAATGGTTCCATATTGGGAAACCACTCTCAGGGAGAAGGGCATCATCTTCTCAGAGAACATCAGCGAGCTACCGGCGAGTGTTCGTGAGATACTCGAACCACAAGAGATCAAATCCATCTTGGTTTATCCCATTTATGTAAACGGCGAGAACTTTGGATTCATCGGATTTGATGAGTGTACGGTTCACAAGCATTGGAAAAAATCGGAGTTGGAGTTGTTACGAGCCGTATCGGGAATCATTGGCAACGCGTATGAGCGCGAGGTGGTACGAAAGAGCTTGGTGCTGAAAAACGAGGAACTGAAGAAGATCAATTCGGAGCTAGATAATTTTGTGTACAGCATATCCCACGACTTAAGGTCGCCACTACTATCCATCAAGGGCATTTTGAATCTGGTATTCAAAACATCCGATTTAGATGAAAAGTCCTCGGGATTGTTACGTACAGCAGAAAACTCCGTCAACCGCCTGGATGAAACCATTCAGGAGATATTGGATTACTCGCGAAACTCACGGCTTGGCATTTCCAACGAGTTGGTCGACTTGCATAAAATGGTGACGGATATCTGCACGGACTTGAAATATGCGGTTCCTCGTAATTTCATTTTCAAATATGCTTTGAGTGAAGACACATTCAGTGTAAATACCGATCGAAGCCGTTTGAATACGGTTTTGAAAAACATCATTGGCAATTCCGTCAAATATTTACGAAAGGACATAGACAATCCCAATGTTGAGATAGAGTCCAGGTTCGAGGGAGACAATTTGGTTATTTCAATAAGGGACAACGGCGAGGGTATCGCTACCGATAGTCTTCCCAAAGTGTTCGATATGTTTTACCGGGCATCAAAATCCAGTTCAGGTAGCGGACTTGGGCTTTACATATGCAAGGAGATCATACAGAAAATGCAAGGACAAATCCATTTGGATTCTGTTTTTCAAAATGGAACAACGGTCAATATCCGGATCCCGATTTCAAACAACCAGCAGCTTTGATATGAAAAGGTTCTTATTAGTGGATGAAGAAGACATCTTCAACTACTTGAATTCCGAGGTTATTCAATTGGTGAACAAGGAGTATCAGCATCAATCATGCTGTTCGGGTAACGAGGCATTGGAACATATCAGAAAATCGATTCAAGAACCCGGCTTGATGCCCGATTTGATATTATTGGATATTCGCATGCCCGGAATGAATAGTTTCGAGTTTTTGGATGAATTGACGAAGAGCGGAGTGTTTGATCAACATAGCGTTGCTGTTTATATTTTGTCCTCCTCCCTGGATCACCGTGACATGGACCGTGCAAAAACGTATCCTGTTGTACGTGGATTCTATTCGAAGCCACTTACAGAGGAAATGATCATGGAGATGGTTGACCAAAAACAGTAATGAAAACACTCTCGTTTCTGCCAACAGCAAAAAAGCCATCCGGATTTCGGATGGCTTTTTTATTCGGTGTTGAATTGAGATTACTTGGCAACGTTTGAGTTTATCACCTTGTAGGGAGTTGCTCCGTTTTTCCAAATGACCGCAATGGCCTTTAGCTTGCTTTTGTTCCAAGCAGGATTCAAATAAATGCTATAAGTGTTGTCAAACTCTGTTCCAGAGGTGACAGCGGCATTGTTGTTCAACGACGCTCCATAGTAGGAAGTGGTGTTCGAGCCACGCAACACATTTCTATGTAGGTAGCTGTTGTTGGCAGCGCTGCCCACCAACTGGTATCCTGTGATTTGGTCCTCCACCAGGTAAACGGCGAGACTATAGTTTGCTCCGGCTGCTCCGTCTTTGAAGAACTTTACCTTGGTGGTCACTTTCATGGAGTCGCCTGCAAGCTCTTTGCGAAGCGCAACCCCTGCCACTAGTTGAGCGGTATCGTTCTGTTGAGTGGTGGCCGAGTTGACAACCGCATTAGAGGAGGTGCTCACAGCGGTGTTGTTTACCCAAAAATCAGGTATGCCTGCAACGCCGAAAGCCGAGGTCATTTGTGAGTACAACGGATTACCCATGCCTGCAGTTGAAGAAGTTGAATATGCCTTCATGGCGGTTAGTAATGTGCCTTCGGCACCTTGATCTAGAACGGCATCAAAAGCTGGTCCGCCGTATTGGCCACATGGACCGCACCATGTTGCAGTATAGTCAACAAAGAATGGACGTATCACACGATCAACACTCAATGCAGATGAACCACCACCACTTGGAGGATTTTCATCGTCTTTCTTACATGAGGCGAATGCGACAGCAACAAGCGCTATCATCATAAACAGGTTTTTTGATTTTTTCATTTTTTTGATTTTAGGGATTCGAATATACTAAAATCCCTTTTAGGCAGCAATTAAACCCTTTATTGGCATAGGATAGTCCAAGGTTATACCAATAAAAGCCCAGCACGGCTTATTTTGCTGATAATCAACAACCTTTATTAAGATTTCCGCAGAAATGTGTTTCAATGCATCTCATCACAAAAAAAGCCATCTAAATGATGGCTTTTTATCAATTCTAAAGGATTCTGTGTTAAACCTGACTCAATACCTGCTGCAGGTGTGCCACATGATTATGGTTCGAGTCATCGTAGGGAATCATGATGGTGCGGTACTTATCCCTACTTCCAAACAGCCCTCTTTTGTCCATCTCCATGACTACCATAACGCCTTCTGGTTTGGCGATGAATGTTACTTCAAGCTCTGAAATTCGGGGGAACTGGCTGCGGTATCCTACGAATTCAATTTCTTCGAAAAAGTTGTAGTTGCTTCCGGGGATACGGCCGTATTCAACATCGGCTTTTTGATAGCCGAAACCCAGACTAAGTACAGCGTTCAGGAAATTCACCATGTTTGGCAAGGGTTCTATTTCCATATAATCGCGGTCTGCCTTATCTAGTGCGTTGTCGATATCCAAATCCGTTTTAACATATAGTTTGATGTTGCCAAGCTTATATGGACCGAGCACAGTGATGGGTACTTCCAATGGAACCTGGAACTCGAAAGGGAATTGTTTGTGTTCGCCGGCAAGGATCTTGAAACGTCCAGTGACACGATGCTTGGTGATGACCATGGGCTCGTAATACTTGCGGTCGTTTGCCTCACGTTTGACATCTACCATCAAGGAAACATCGATGTCTTCGATGTCTTGGTCCACACTTCCGCCCTTTACATGGACTACTCCTGAAACTTTTCCTCCTGGACGGCTGACGGTTCCGTTGAGGATGGTGTCAACTTTTGCGGCGCCAACTCCGACGGACGCCATCATTTTTTTGAAAAAACTCATAAGTTGTTTGGTTTTGGTTTGGTTATGAAAATTTTAAACAAAGAAATCTTGACAAAGTTATCGCACCTCAGGTACGGGAATTGTGAAAGGCCTGCGTGTGCATCAATCAATATTTTGTAAATGAAAGTCTTTGAATGCCATCATTACTGGAAATTTCGATGTAGTAGATACCCGATTCGTATGAATCAGTTTCTATGATGTGGGCCTGTCCACAAGGAACATCCATATCCAGTCTAACCTGTCGGCCTGTCATGTCTATGATACGGACGAAAACGGTTTTGCCAACAGGCATCCCGTTAAGGTCTATCGTTAAGGGGCCACTCACAGGATTGGGATATACCAAGGCGCTTACGGGAGTCGCCTCTCCAATCCCAGTGGTTCCATCAATGTTGATGTCGTCCAAATAAAGATTGTTCTCATAGTCGGTGATGCTTCTGAACTTGATCACCACATTGTTGAATGATGCGAAAGGAGCCAAATCAACGGAGTCGCGGCGCCATTGTGATGTGGTAGGCACGAATGCAGCAGTGGTGTAAAACGGAGCAGGTGTGGTGACGAGTGACGTGGAGAATTTCTTGTAGGCACTGGTGGATGTTTG
>Ga0315907_10008174_pt1 | contig 10792 bp, 7 predicted proteins | sample LakEriMetagenome_3_FD_203525 | JGI IMG/M metagenome (GOLD analysis project Ga0315907, IMG submission 203525) | Freshwater fungal communities from buoy surface, Lake Erie, Ohio, United States - Buoy 12 MA123 | ecosystem: Environmental > Aquatic > Freshwater > Lake > Lake biofilm | place: USA...
ACCTATAGAACTCTCAAAATCCTGTAAATTCTTTAGAGCGTAACTGCTGACTAAATAAAATTTCAGTTCGATAACTTTAGGGAATCTCTTAATAAATAGGTCTATACTTAACAAAGTGCACAGTTAACAAAGTGCACAGTTATTTACATTTTCCTATGGCTTGATCACATGCCATTGTGTAAGCGGTCGCATTGGTTTCCAGCCTAGAAAAGAGCCGATCGCTTCAGCACGACAGATCGAAATTTGCGTAAGTATACCGCCATATTTTTGTTGCCATTGAAATAGTTTTTGCTCGCCTTCAATGGTGATGACGTTAGCAACTAAGCGCCCCTGCGATCGCAAATTTTCCCAGCATGTCTCAAATAAATTTGGAACAGTCACCCCACCACCGATAAAGATCGCATTAGGTGTAGGTAGACCTTGCAAAACATCAGGCGCTTTACCTTCGATAATTTTGAGATTAGGAGTACCAAGGACGATCGCATTTTCCGCGATGAAATGGGTACGCGATTTTTCAATGGCGATAGCTTGACAACGGGGATGACTTCGCATCCATTCAATGCCAATGGAACCGCAACCAGCCCCAACATCCCAGAGTAATTCTCCTGCATTGGGGGCAAGGGTCGATAGGGTAATTGCTCTGACCTCTCGCTTAGTTAACTGTCCGTCATGATGAAAAGCATCATCGGGCAGCCCTACCATCCGCGATAGAATTTTTGCTTTAGGATTAGGAATGCATTCCACGGTGATCGCATTGAGATCAGCAAATTCAGGAAAGTTCTCGAACTGATTAGCAACAGTAGAAATAATGCGCTCTTTAGTGCCATTAAGATGTTCTAAAACCGTAATTTTGCTATTGCCGAAATGGCGATCGCACAAAATCTTAGCCACAATCTGCGGCGTTTCTTTCCCTGAACTCAGAATTAGCAGTTTCGCTTTTGGATAGATATAAGACTGTAACAAAGAAACGGGACGACCGCATAGACTCAGGGTTTCCACTTCATGCAATGACCATCCTAATCGTGCACAAATCAAGCTAAAAGTAGAAGGTGAAGGAATAATTACCATTTCCTCCATGGGAATTCTCCTTAATAAAGTTGTCCCAATCCCAAACCAAAGCGGATCACCACTGGCTAAAACACATACCGATTTACCACGCAAATTAATAATTTGCTGGATGGTTGACTCAATGGGTGAAGCCCAAACTATGCGCGATCGCTGATCTTCTAGAAATTCTGGCAACATTGCTAAATGGCGATCACTACCCACGAAAACTTCAGCATGATCTATTAGCGATCGAGCGACTAGGCTTATTGCCCCTAAACCATCTTCCCCAATACCAATAATTTTTAGCCATTTTTGAGTATTCATTGATATCTTATTCGTGATTGAGGGAGCACTAGAGTCTGATATCTAATGATCCTATGCACTAAAATAGAGAAAGAACTGATCTATCTATAATGAGCTATCAAAACAGAAATGCCATACAGTAATTTTACGATCAAAAAAGTCCAAAAAGATTTTGGTGTTGAAATACTAGAAAGGATAGATCTATTTTCTAGTATTTCTCCTCATGAAATTGGTGAGCATTTAAAACAGACGCTATTAGATAACGTTTCCCTAGCAATTGCTGTCAACACTGAAAAAGCACGTTCTGAACTAATTATTGCACCCGTACTAATTGAAATCAGAAAAATATTTAATAAGGAAATTAGTTTTTTCTCTGGGATTGAATTGAATATTGATAAAGAACGTGATTTAACTGGATTTTGTGATTTTATTATTAGCCAATCTCCTGAACAGCTATTTTTAAATACCCCTGTAATTACAGTAGTTGAAGCCAAAAATGAAAACATCATGAGCGGTTTGGGACAATGCGCCGCCGAAATGATAGCCTCACGGATATTTAATGAACAAGAAGGAACGAACCTAGCAAAGATTTATGGTGTTGTTACTTCAGGGAATATCTGGAAGTTCCTTAAGCTAGAGGGTAATGCTCTTTACATTGATTTGGACGATTATTCCATTAAAGAAATCTCAAAAATAATTGGCATATTATGTTCAATGATCGAGCAAAAAGCCTAATTCCCCAATCTACAACTTTGTAAATCTGTGAAGATTTACTCATAAAGTATGCGAATTATTGTAGAGTCATAAAGTTGTTCTAGTTTTAACGGGGATCAGCCGTTAAAAAGTGAAATTAAGTAGATCGTTTGTATTTGCTTAATTCCAAAATGGGGAAAGTTTGGTGAAAGTCCAACGCTGTACCGCAACTGTAAAGGATACCTCAGTAATATCGTTTTCCGAAGGAAAACAATATTGCTATTACCAAAGTCAGGATGCCCGCTAGAACTAGTTGAATTTGCCCATATCTGCGAGTTACAGAATATGAATTTACCTAAGATTTTCGCTTCAGTTCAATCAAAATCTCTAGCGATCGCCTTTGCCTTTAGTTTATTAGTATTTGCTAGCCCCGCATCAGCACACCACGCCATGGACGGCGGAATGCCCAGCAACTTTTTTGAAGGATTTATGTCAGGCTTGGCACACCCAGTGATTGGTGTTGATCACCTTGCCTTTATTGTTGCTGTCGGTTTGTTTGCGGCGCTTAAACCTCAAGGCATTTTTATTCCTTTATCCTTTGTTTTGTCGGCAATGCTTGGCACGGGAATTCACTTGTTAGGTGTATCTCTGCCAGTAGTTGAACTCATTGTTTCAGCATCGATTTTGCTATTTGGGATTTTGATGGCAATGAAGAATAGTCCCAACCTATTAGTCATGGTCACCCTGTCGGCAGTAGCAGGACTATTTCATGGTTATGCTTATGGGGAAGCAATTTTTGGCGCACAAACTACTGCTTTAGTGGCTTATTTAGTGGGCTTTACCACGATTCAATTGGTGATTTCGAGTGCTGCTTTCTTTGTTGGTCAGAAAGTCCTTAAGGGTGATTTTTCTCAAGTATCACCTAGCCTCAAATCAGCAGGTTTAGTAATTTGCGGAATTGGTGCTGCATTTTTCGCATCAAATCTTTCTTCTTTGATTCTCCCCATGCCTAAGGGTTAAATCATTTTTCAAAGGTAGGGGCAATTCATGAATTGCCCCCTTCCTTGGGAATTTTTGCAATATGGGCTTTTAAAATTTTTCAGAGAGAATTATGGCAGCGAAAATACCTGTAACTGTGATTACTGGTTTTTTGGGTAGTGGTAAAACTACACTCATTCGGGAACAGTTACAAAATAACCAAGGTCGGCGCATTGCCGTACTAGTGAATGAATTTGGCGAGATCGGCATTGATGGTGATTTGCTCCGTTCTTGTCGTGTTTGCGATGAAGATGGCACAGAAGTTACGCCCAATATTGTGGAATTAACCAATGGCTGCCTTTGTTGTACTGTGCAAGAGGAGTTTTTGCCAACGATGCAGGAGCTTCTAAAAAGGCGCGATCGCCTTGATTGCATTCTCATTGAGACTTCAGGATTGGCATTACCTAAGCCTCTAGTCCAAGCCTTCCGTTGGCAAGAAATCCGCAATGGGGCAACAGTTGATGGTGTGGTTGCGGTGGTGGACTGCGATGCATTGGCAAATGGTCGCTTAGTGAGCGATCTGGATGCCCTCAATGCTCAACGTCAAGAAGATCCCAATCTTGATCACGAAACTCCCATAGAAGAACTATTTGAGGATCAGTTAGCCTGTGCGGATTTGGTGCTATTGACCAAGACCGATCTAGTCAGTGATGAGAATCAAACAAAGGTTCAGAATTGGCTAAAACAAGAATTGCGTGATGGTGTGAAGATTGTCGCCTGTGATGAGGGCAAAGTTAGTTCGGAGATTTTGTTGGGATTTAATGCGGCGGTTGAGGACAATCTCGATGCACGTCCAAGTCATCACGACAGTGAAGAAGAGCATGAACATGATGATGATATTAATTCGGTTCATGTCATTAGCGATCGCGCCTTTGAGCCAACTCAGTTACTCATATCGCTAAAACAGTTAGTCGCTGATCAGGAAATCTATCGGATTAAGGGCTTTGTCAATGTCCCGAATAAGCCGATGCGAATGGTGTTACAAGGCGTAGGCGATCGCATCGAGACATCCTATGATCGCCTGTGGGCTAGTGATGAAACTCGCCAAACGCGCTTAGTATTTATCGGTCAAGGGCTAGAGCGATCAACCATTGAATCGGCACTAAGTTTATAGACATTGAGAAGGTGCAATGTGCCTTCTCAATGTGATTATTTTTTTGGAATTTTCTCAATTGCAAACAACTACAGCTATTTGTCCCAGTCTCTTTAATGCTGCCACTGTTCAAGATGGCATTCTTTCGCGTATCCGTTTACCTGCGGGATTAATTACTTCTACACAATGCGAAGTTCTAGTGCGGGTTGTTAATCAATTCGGTAATGGTAAAATCCAAATTACTAATCGAGCGAATCTACAAATCCGCACCAGTCAGGCTTTACCTGAAGCGGCGCTGCTAGATTTCCAAGACTATGGACTTGCCTCTAGTACCCAAAGTATCGACGGTTTGCGGAATATGATGGCGAGTCCTAGCGCAGGGATTGATACCCAAGCCAAAATCAATATAATTCCATTGGTTAAAGCTTGGGAACTCTATTTATTAGATCATCCCGAATTGGTGATTCTTTCTAACAAATTTAGCATTTGTTTTGATGGTGGTGAAGCGATTAGGGTTAGCGATCGCCCCAATGATATTTGTTTAGTAGCTGTTGAAATTAATGGCGAGATTTATTTTGATTTGCATCTAGGTTTAGGCGATCGCGGTGAGGCTCCAGCACCAGTTGGTGTGTTAGTTTCTCCAAACCAAGTTATAGAAGTTCTTGCGTCTCTAACCGAAGTTTATCGGCAATATACAGAGCAAAAACTAGAGCAAAAGATATATTCTCGTTCGCGTCCTCCCAGATTAAGAGAATTGCTGCATGATTGGGGTGTTGGAAAGTATTTGGAGCTAGTTGCAGAGAAACTAAGTTACGCATTAATACACTCACCCCTAGCCTCTCTCCAATTAAGGGAGAAGGAAACAAGAGTGTTTGTGGGTTATGAGCATTTAGGAATTCATGCACAAAAACAATCAGGACTTTTCTATATTGGTGTCGTTATTCCATTAGGGAGGTTAACTTCGCAGCAACTCGTAGGATTAGCTAATCTTGGTAAACGATATGGTGGTGGGGCTTTGCGGTTAACACCTTGGCAAAATCTGTTGATTACAGATATTGCAGAAGTGAATCTTGATCAGGTAACACAGGAGATTGAGAATTTAGGATTATTTATTGATCCTCATCATCCCTATGCAGCGATCGCAGCTTGTTCGGGTTATAAAGGATGCAAGTCCGCTTTTACGGATACGCAAGCTGATGCTAAGGAGATCGCCTCACACTTGGAAAAATATATGCAACTTGATTTGCCAATTAATTTGCATTTTTCTGGTTGTGATAAATCCTGCGCTCAGCACCATGCAAGCGATATTGCGATCGTAGGACAAACTTCTGAAACTTACAAAATTTATGTCGGTAATGGCGAAATTAACTTTGGGAGAGAACTATATTCAGAATATACAGCTCATGAACTATCGCAATTAATGGAACGTCTACTCAATATCTATCAATACCAACGCCAAAATCCTGAACAGAGTTTTCGTGAATTTGTGAATCAATGCAATTTGCAAGAATTAAGGGAATTGATTAGCCATGCTTGACTATATTCGTGATGGTAATGAAATCTATCGAAAATCCTTTGCGACGATTCGCGCTGAGGCAAATTTAGCAATCTTGCCACAAGATTTGGAAGTGGTTGCAGTGCGCCTCATTCATTCCTGTGGGATGACTGATATTGTTCATGACCTTGCCTATTCTGAGGATGTGGTTAAAATTGGGAGAGCAGCCCTGAAAAATGGGGCGAAGATCCTTTGTGACGCGCAGATGGTGGCAAATGGTGTGACACGGAAACGTTTACCAGCCAATAATGCCGTAATTTGCACTCTTAATGAACCTGAAGTTCCCGAACTTGCTATGCAAATTGGTAATACGAGATCGGCGGCGGCGTTGGAACTGTGGCGATCGCATATTGAAGGATCGGTTGTGGCAATTGGTAATGCACCCACAGCATTATTTCGCCTTTTAGAACTGCTTGATGAAGGTTTGCCCAAGCCAGCCGTTATACTAGGATTCCCCGTTGGTTTTGTCGGTGCAATTGAGTCAAAAGCAGCTTTAGCGGAAAATAATCATGGTATCCCTTTTTTGACCATTCACGGTCGGCGTGGGGGAAGTGCGATGTGCGCCGCTGCATTGAATGCCTTAGCGATGATGAATGAGCTATAAACCCCAAAATTAATTTAGACAGCGCCTTGCTCCGCCTACATTAATTTGCAGATTACTAAGAAAAATTTAATGGAAAATATAATCGACATAAAATCAAAAGGAAATTTATATGGACTGGGAATTGGACCAGGCGATCCAGAGCTATTGACGATCAAAGCACATCGCATTTTAACCTCAGTTCCCGTAATTGCCTATCCGACTATGGAAAGCGGTAAGGTTTTTGCAAGGGCGATCGTTGCTGATTTCATCCGTCCTGACCAGATTGAAGTGCCGATGCCGCTTCCTTTTAGCGTCGAAAGATCTTCACAACCCTATTACGACATTGGCGCAGAGAAAATTGCTGAGCATTTAGAGGCGGGGCGTGATGTTGCTGTGCTTTGCGAGGGTGATCCCATGCTTTACGGTTCCTTTATGTATATTTTCAAAAGGCTTGCCGATCGCTTTCATACTGAGGTCATCCCTGGAATATCTTCTACGTTTGCTAGTGCCGCCATGCTGGGTGCGCCGCTCACTTTCCGTAATGATGTTTTGAGCATTATGCCTGCGACTTTGGAAGCGGAAATTTTGCGTGATCGCCTCGCTGTTGTCGATGCAGCCGTAATTATTAAACTAGGTAGACATTTCGCCAAAATCAAAACGATTTTGCAAGAATTAAATCTCTTTGAACGGGCTTTGTATATCGAACGTGCTACTTTACCAAATCAAGTTATTAAGCCGATCGCTGAAGTTAATCCCGATCAGGTTCCCTATTGGGCGATCGTGATGATTCCCAGCCAAACTAATCCTCAGTAAAAAAGTGGGTAGTAGCAACCACTTTTTTAGATTTTAACTTCAGGAAATACTAATGGCTCATTGAGAGTTTGACTCATATTGCCAATAATCGCTTGCAAATAGACCCGTAACTGTTGGAACTTAGTTACATTCGGTTCATAAGTCCCATCGGTTTCTAGCTCAAACAATCTACCTGAGAACAGCTCACTGCTAAGGGTTGGATCTTCTAACACAGCTCCATGCTCAGGCTCTTGCCAAGGGAAAATTCCTGCTGGCAAATCACCCTGCAAAATGCTGAGAATGCGATCGCGGCAAGCTTTAATATTGACACCCCGCATTTGCAACTGCTTCAGCAATTGGTTAGGATTGATTGACTGGGTAAGGTTGAGTCGGCAAATCTCTTGTAGTAGGAAATAATCGGAATATTGCTGACGCGCCACATCTAGTAAATTGGCATAGAGTGGAGCTACGGCTAAACCATTAGCAACAATCGATACCCCCAAGTAATCGATCTGGGCATTAGGCAGTTTTTGGGATAACCAACGGGATAGCGAGGGACTCTGCATGGTATTACCAAGGAGCAACACTTGACGCACATCTTCGCCTAAAATACCTGCGTTGCTAATAATTGCGTTGAGTTCACGATTAAGTCGTTGGATGAATGGTTGCAAAATCAAATTTTCCAATTCACGGCGAAATACAACAATCGGTTGCCCCAGCAAATCCTCATGCCAACTATCAACACTAAGATCTTGCCCGAAGGCAGCTTTAACCCGATCAGCTAGTTCCAGCATCTGCTGACCCACATGAGAAGTTAATAAGTACTGTTGTAGAGCAATCCTTTGCTGTGGGTAATCTGTGCCGACTTCTGGCAAAGTGAGATGATCAAATTTGCAAAGATGTCGATTGGGATTAGTGATTAATTGCCAGTGGGGATAGAACAACTGCACGATAATATCTTGGCTCAGGCTATTACCTGCATAGTCTAGACTGCGGATATGGAATTTGGAGCGATCGCTAGTTTTGCGATCTGGACTGCCTTTGATTAAACATAAACTGGTTGTCACAGCCCCTGCATCAATGAGGAGCGTAATTTCTTGGGCAATTTTCTGCTCATGGATTAAAGCTAGGACTGGTGCGATCGCCTGATCGACAGCCATTACCTGCTCTGCTTGTGCAACTAGTCCTGATTTAAGAATTGCTTCGCGGACATTGAGTACATAAGTATCCGACCAATTTGCAGGATAACCAAATACCACACCCCTGAGCTTTAATAAAATCAAGCCAAGATCAGGGAGTTTAGGATGATTAGCTCGGTTTTGAGTTTGTTCAATCAGATTCTTGAGAGCAGCAATCAACCAACGTAAATTTGTCTGATGATGATCTGCCCATTGAATAATCGGCTGCCAAGTACTGACTCCACGATAGGGTAATCCTAATTTCAAGAACTGCTTAAAATGGGCAATTGCCACTTCCCCATTCTCTAAATCCGATATCTGAGATTTCTTAGGAAGCACCCGAATATCTTTGGTTATCGGATCATCCAGACTAAGATCTTCAGTCCAGACTAGCCGACAGGGAAGCTCATCTCCATCATCTAAACATATAGTATAAACCCTCCCTGTATTGGCATTCAGTAAGCTAGTACGCAGCGCAGTGCTACCAAAATCTATCCCAAGAATCCAAGTATCATCTAGGCTATAGATTTCTTTTTCTTCTGGTGGGGGGACTAGAGCCGCACTGCGGGATTCTAAGACTAATGAATCAATATCTAAAACATTGTCAAGGCTATCCATAATCGGTGCTACTAATGATAGTCCCAACTGTTCGCGGCGATCATCTAGCAAAGGCTCCCGAAAATTAACAGTATTTAAATCGTGAAGGAGACTTTCCCAATCATTTTCACTGACCTGATCTTGTGTATCCGCAAACTCATTGAGTAATAAGTCATCTGATTCTCGCCCAATATCAATGACTAAATCTTCTAAACTTACTCCTTTAGATGATGTTGACTCCCAGTCAGGATATAACGGAGATGTATCACTCGCATTGGCAAATAAGTTGAGCTTGTTATTTTCGAGAGATGCAAAAAACTCATCGGCGGATAGTTCTCCAACCGCAGAACTACGCTCATGCGTGATCGGTTGGTTTAACTTTGCTTCCAAAGCCTCTAAGGCAGCGCTCCACTCATCATCTAGGGTCAAATTACCAGTTGGGTTTTCTAAAACTGTTGGTATATCTTCGATTACTGCAAAGTTAGTTTCTTCCGAAGAAGCCATAAAATCAGAGGTTTTTGTCCCCGCAAAACTTTGCAAAATTGTATTGAGTTCTTCAACAGGCTCAATAGTCTCAGCAAAGCCGAATGCTCCCTGCATGGAGACAGGAACAACATCTATCCCAACATAATCATCATCCTGTTGCTTTTGCGTGACCGTATCAGTTTCATTTAGCTTTTTAATAATTGCATCATCTTTATTGATAGGAGGCTTAGTGCTAGATGCGATATCTGAGCGCTCAAATTGATTAATAAATATATCTTCTATTTCAGCAGTAGGATCGAAGCCAAATAAAATCCTATCAACTCCACTTTCATCCAATTCATCTCCATTGCCATTCCCAAATCCTTGGGTTCCCTTAGCAACATCATTCTCAGTTTGAAAATTATCTGATGATTCAGGTTGACTGATCTGTCCAACTTCCTGAAACAAGGTGTCAAGCTCGTCATTGGACTTAAATGGATGTAGTGGAGCGTACTTTGCAGCAGTTTCGGCAATTATGTCAGCAAAAATGGCATCAATGTCTTTATCATTTGCAGAGATTTTTTCTACTTGAGATGGGTTTTCTTCCGAGGTCTCAGAAAATAGAGTTTCAGAATCCTCAAAAATCTCAGGAATTTCGCTAGAGTCATTACCAAAAGGAGATGACTGCAATTCATTTTCAACAACAATTTCTGTCTTCTCACTGAGTTGGTTAAATGGCAGATCCTCGAGATTGTTGCTTAAGGCTTTAGAAGCAAATAAATCATCGGGATTATCAAAGGTGTTTGGTATGTCAGGAGTGTCCGACATGTCAGTTAATGAATGCTGTGTGTGTGATAGAGATGTTTTAGCAGAGACTTCAATAATTGTGCGATATGCATTTGACTTGTCAGCATCCAAGTTCGTTACTGAATACGGAGTATTCCGAATAAATTGATCTATACTATTTTTAACAGTTGGATCAGCACCTAAATCTGCATTAAGACGCTCTAGATCCGAACTTAGCTCATTAAATAAGGAATTCTCCCATTCAGGAAAATCAACCTTTCTGGCAGTTTTACTAGTTAATAATATTAAAGATTCTTCGGAGTCAGATACTTGGTCACTGAAGGGGTTCTGCAAAAACTGATCAGGTTCATTGCTGAAACTCTGATTTAGCATGTCAAGTTCTGGAATCTCATGGGGGATACCTTGACTATCTAGAGATGAGACTGCGCTATTGTTTAGGATTGTCAAGTCTGCGATAGGATTGGTAGCCATAGATGGCTGAGTTGCCAATTTTGCCATGTCAAGAGCATCATCGCCTAGCCAAGATAATAAATCCTGATCAGCAGAAACTTCGGTGATGTTTGTCACCGAACTAGAGCGATCGCTGGACTCATCTAGCCATTGCGAAAGTTCAGCAGGTTGATCAATTTCTTGTTCCAATT
>Ga0315907_10008185_pt1 | contig 10786 bp, 8 predicted proteins | sample LakEriMetagenome_3_FD_203525 | JGI IMG/M metagenome (GOLD analysis project Ga0315907, IMG submission 203525) | Freshwater fungal communities from buoy surface, Lake Erie, Ohio, United States - Buoy 12 MA123 | ecosystem: Environmental > Aquatic > Freshwater > Lake > Lake biofilm | place: USA...
AACCGGCGCGCGATGGACGAAGAACTCGCGATCGCCCTGCAGGCGGTCCGGCGCGGCGGAAGGACACCCGCCCTGGTGATCCTCGACCTCGACCACTTCAAGGCCATCAACGACCGCTTCGGGCACGAGGCCGGCGACCGGGTGCTGCGCGACTTCACCCGGATCGTGCAGGAGTCCACGCGGGCCTCCGACCGGCTCTTCCGCTTCGGTGGCGAGGAGTTCGTGCTGCTCATCGAGCATGCCGACGCCCGCGCGGTGGAAGGCGCCTTCGCCCGGCTGCAGGCCGCCCTGCGCGACGGGCTGGTGCTGGGCGATGGCACGGTGACGGTGTCGGGCGGCGCGGCCCTGCCGGTCGCGGGGGACAAGGTGGACGGCTGGCTCGGCCGGGCTGATGCCGCCCTGTACGAGGCCAAGGCGGCCGGTCGGGACCGGCTGGTGGTCGCCCCGCCGCCCTGAGCGCGCGGATCAGGCTGGCAGGCGGGCCAGCAGCTCGGCGACGTCCCGGGACCGTTCGACCGAGCGCAGCGCGTCGAGCGCCGGCAAGGCCGCGGTCCGGGCCGCCGGCGACCAGCGCGGCAGGCCCTCGAAGGCCCCCAGCAGGCGGGCGGCCACCTGCGGGTTCACCGCATCGAGCGTGGCGACTAGCCCGCCGACGAAGCGGTAGCCCGCGCCGTCGGCCCGATGGAAGGCCGGCGGGTTGGATCGCGCGAACGCGCCGACGATGGCGCGGACGCGGTTGGGATTGGCCGGCGACCAGTACGGCCCCGCCACCAGCGCCTCGACGTCGACGAGCGCGTCCGCGTGCGGGCACGTCGCAATGATGGCCAGCAGCTTGTCGATGACGAGCGGATCCGCGGCGAACTCCCGTTCGAAGGTGGCCAGCGCCTCGGCCTGCCCGGGGAGCCCGCCGTGCACCAGCGCGCGCAGTGCGGCGATGCGCTCGGTCATCGAGCGCGCGTCCGCCCACAGCGTTCGCGCCGCCGCGCCGCCATCCACGCGGGAGAGCCACGTCAGCGCCGCGTGGCGCAGGCTGCGGGCCGCCATCGCGGCATCGTCGAGGCCGCCGGCCGCCGCCGGCCGCAGCGTCGCCATCCGCAGGGCCAAGGCGTCGCGATGAACCGCCGCGAGCCGCCCGAGGAGGCCTTCGCGGGCCGCGACCAGGGCCACCGGATCGACGCACGGCACGGCATCGGCCAGCGTGTCGAAGTCCGGCAGGGACAGGCATTCGGCGACGAACGCCGGGTGCGCGTCCGCGTCGGCGAGCAGGGCGCCGATCGCCGAGGACAGCGCGGCCTCGGCGGCGTCGAGGGCGTCGACCGCGGCGAGACCGGGCACGGCCTCGCCGGCCCGCGCCAGCAGGACCTCCAGGGCCAACGACTGCAAGGCATCCCACCGGGCGAAGCCGTCGCCCTCGACCAGCACGACGCGCGCCCGCTCCGCCGCCGACATCGGCAGGCGCACGCGCACCGGGGCGGCGAAGCCCTGGTTCAGCACCGGCAGCGGCAAGTCCTCCAGCCCGGACCAGCGAAGGGTATGTTCGGCCCGGCGCAGCAGCAGGCCACCGGGGATGGCGTCGGCATCGTGCGCGTCGGGCGGCGCCAAGGCGCGGCCGTCGGCACCGTAGAGCGCGAACCGCATCGGGATCGGCAGCGGCGCGGCAGCGGGCACGTTCGCCGGCGGGTGCTGGCGCAGGCGCAGCGTGTACTCGCCTTGGCCGGGATCGAACTCACGGAGGACCTCGAGCACCGGCGTGCCGGCCTGCGCGTACCACGCGAGCATGTCGGTGACGTCGATGCCCGTCGCCGCCGAGTGCGCGGCATAGAAGTCCTCGAGCGTCGCGCTGCGTCCGTCGTTGTCGGCGAAGTAACGGTCCATGCCGGCGCGGAACGCCGCCTCGCCGAGCCGCGTGTGCAACATGCGGATGACCTCGGCGCCCTTCTCGTAGACGGTCAGCGTGTAGAAGTTGTTGATCTCCCGGTACTCGGCCGGGCGCACGGGGTGCGCCAGCGCGCCCGCGTCCTCGGCGAACTGGCGCGCGCGCAGCAGGCGGACGTCCTCGATGCGCTTCAGGTCACGAGAGTGGAGGTCGGCGGTGAACTGCTGGTCGCGGAAGACCGTGAGGCCTTCCTTCAGCGAGAGCTGGAACCAGTCGCGCAGGGTGACGCGGTTGCCCGACCAGTTGTGGAAGTACTCGTGGCCGACCACCGACTCGATCGCGATGAAATCCGCGTCGGTGGCCGTGCGCTCGTCGGCGAGGATGTAGCGGGCGTTGAAGATGTTGAGGCCCTTGTTCTCCATCGCGCCCATCGTGAAGTCCTGCGCGACGACGACGTTGAACACGCCAAGGTCGTAGCAGCGGCCGTAGCGCGCCTCGTCCCAGCGCAGCGCGCGCTCCACGGCGCCAAGCGCGTAGCGGCAGCGCCCGGGATCGTCCCCCTCGACCCAGACGTTGAGCTCGATCGAGCGGCCGTCCGCACCGGTGAGCGCGGTCGAGACGCGCGCCATCGGCCCGGCGGCCAGCGCGAACAGGTAGCAGGGCGTCGCATGAGGGTTGTGCCATTCGGCCTCGTGGCGGCCGTCGCCGAGGTCGCGCTCGGCCACACGATCGCCGCCAGCCAACAGCACGGGGTACCGCGCGCGATCGGCCCGTAACGTGGTGCGCCAGCGCGCCTGCACGTCCGGACGGTCGACGAAGAAGGTGATGCGGCGGAAGCCTTCGGCCTCGCACTGCGTCAACAGGAGGCTGCCGCTGGCATAAAGACCTTCGAGGCGCGTGTTCGCGGCGGGGCGGACGCGCACCCGCGTGCGCAGCGTGCAGATCGCGAGGCCGCGCGCCGCGTGCACCGTCAACCCCGTCGCGTCCTGCGAGTAGGCGTTGGCGGCCAAGGCGCGGCCGTCGAGTTCCACGGCGAGCAGCTCGAGGTCCTCGCCATCGAGCCGGAGCGCCGCCCCCGGCACGTCGCCGCGCAGCGCCAGCGTCGCCTCGACCTCGCTCGCCTCGCGCCCGAGATCGAACACCAAGGCGACGTCGGTGATGGTCCATGCCGGCGGGCAGTAGTCGGCGAGGCGGACGGCGGACGGGGCGGGAGCGGTCATACGGCAGTCACGTCGGCGGGGCCACAGCATAGCCGCCGACGGACGTTCGCCGACGGCGCCCTTCGCCGGGTCCGGCGGGCGGCGCGGCATACTCCGTCCATGCACGCCGACTCCGATTCCGTCCCCGGCGACGCGCGCCGGCTCCGGCACGACGATCGCCCCACGCTGGGCGACATCCACGACGCCGCCGCGAGACTGGTGGGCCTCGCGCACGTGACCCCGGTGCTGCGCTCGCGATCGCTCGACGCGCTCGCCGGCTGCGAGCTGTTCTTCAAGGCCGAGAACCTGCAGCGCGCCGGGGCCTTCAAGTTCCGCGGCGCCGCGAACGCCGTGTTCTCGCTCGGCCCGGACGAGGCCGCGCGCGGCGTGGTGACGCAGAGCTCCGGCAACCACGGCGCGGCGCTCGCGCTGGCCTGCCGGCTGCGGGGCATCCGATGCACGGTCGTGGTGCCGCACTCGGCACCGCGCATCAAGCGCGAGGCGATCGCCCGCAACGGCGCGCGCATCGTCGACTGCGGCGTCGCCCAGGCCGAGCGCAACGAGGCCACGGCCCGCGTGCTGGCGGAGACCGGCGGCGAACTCGTGCATCCCTTCAACGATGCGCGGGTGATCGCCGGCCAGGGCACGGCCGCGCTGGAACTGCTGCAGCAGGTCGAGCGACGCGGGCAGGCGCGCGACGGCCGGCCGGCGCTCGACGTGGTGTTGGCCCCGCTCTCCGGTGGCGGGTTGATGAGCGGCACGGCCGTCGTGGCCAAGGGCCTCGACACGCGGATCCGGGCCATCGCCGCGGAACCCGAAGGGGCCAGCGACGGCCACGACTCGCTGAAGTCCGGCACGCGCATCACCGGCCGCACCGCCGACACGATCAGCGACGGCCTGCGTGCCGAACTCGGCCCGCTCACGTTCTCGATCCTTCGCGACCACTGCGACGACGTGCTGCTGGTCTCGGACGCCGAGACGGTGGCCGCGATGCGGCTGGTCTGGGACCGCCTCAAGCTCGTCATCGAACCGAGCTGCGCCGTGCCACTCGCCGCCGTGCTGAAGCATCGCGACCGGTTCGCCGGCCAACGCGTCGGACTCATCCTCTCGGGCGGCAACGTCGATCTCGACGCCCTGCCCGCCCTGCTGGCGCTTGCGCCGGCCTGACTCCCTCCCCACGAGCCCCGCCATGTCCGCCCACGACGCCACCCTCGACCTCGTCTCGCGCTACTACGCCGCCTTCAACGCGGGGGACCGCTCCGCCATGCTCGACCTGCTCGCCGACGACGTGGCGCACGACCTGAACCAGGGGCCGCGCGAGGACGGCAAGGCCGCGTTCCGCGCCTTCATGGGACGGATGGACCGCTGCTACCGCGAGCGGCTCGAGGACATCCGCGTGCTGGCCTCCGCCGACGGCACGCGGGCCGCGGCCGAGTACGTCGTGCACGGCGAGTACCTCGCCGACGACGAGGGCCTGCCGCCCGCCCGCGGGCAACGCTACGTGCTGCCGGGCGGCGCCTTCTTCTCGATCCGCGATGGCCGCATCGCGCGCGTCACCAACTACTACAACCTGCAGGACTGGATCGCGCAGGTCGCCGGCTGAGCCGCCTCAACGGCGGCGGATCGCCAGCCGGTCGGCCGGGAAGGTGGCGACGTCGGCACCCGCCTCGCGGCGCGCGGTGCCCGGCGGCGGTCCCCAGGCCATCGCGGTGATGACCTCCCAGGTGCTGGGCAGCACGCCGTCGCGGCGATGCGGCTCGTAGGCCTCGGCCACCGCGCGGTGGCGGCCGCGGCCGGCGAGCCCGCGCGGGCGGTCGGGGCGCGCGTCGGTCGCGCCGATGGCCTTCAGTTCGCGCATCAGCGTGGCTGTGTCGGCGTAGGTCAGCGTGTACGTGTCGCGCTCGAGCACCGGCTTGCCGAAGCCCTGCGCCACCAGCGCGTCGCCGACCTGCTGGATCGCGGCGAACGGCGACAGCGGCGGCACCACGCCGGCCGTGGCGTAGGCCTCGCGCAGTTCGACCAGGGTGTCGGGCCCGAAGGTGGTGAAGACCAGCAGGCCGTCGGGGCGCAGCACGCGGCGCAGCCCGGCCAGTGCCGAGGGCAGGTCCGCGACCCACTGCAGGCAGAGGTTGGAGACGACGAGGTCGAAGGTCGCGTCGGCGAAGGGCAACGTCCCCGCATCGCCCTGCACCGCGTGGATCGGCCGCCAGAACCGGGACTTCGCCCGCGTCGCGCGCAGCATCGGCAGGGCGAGGTCCATCGCCACCACGTCGGTGGCCCGGCCCCATCGGGCCTTCAGCGCGGCGCTGGCGCTTCCGGGGCCGCAGCCGAGGTCGAGCACCCGGGCCGGCACCCGGTCGTCGAGGTACTGCAGCTGCTCGAGCAGGCGCGACTCGACCTCGCGCTGGAGCACGGCGGCCTGGGCGTAGGTCGGGGCGGCGCGGCCGAAGGCGTGGCGCACGGCGCGGGGGTCGAAAGCGGTCATCGCGGGCGAAGGTGCGCGTCGGGCGCGGCGGGGCGCGTCAGGGCGGGCAGTCTGCCGCGAACGCGGTGAGCGCGTCGGCGACGTCGACGGGTTCGGTCAGGAAGGGCGCGTGGCCCGCATGGTCGAACTGGAGGAACGACGAGGCCGGCGCCAGCGCCGCGGCGTCGCGCATCGCCGCCGGGTTGACGAGGCGGTCGCGGCGGCCGGCGAGCCACAGGCTGGGCATCGCGAGGCCGGGCAGCGCGGCACGGAGGTCGACGTCGTGAAGCAGGCCGAGCCCTTCGTGCAGGGCGCGCGGGGCCGGCTCGCCGCGGGCATGCACCGCGTCGCGCAGGTAGCGCAGTTCCTCGCGGACGCGGGCCGACCCCTGCGCCTCCAGCATCAGGAACCGGTCCAGCGTGCCGCGGTAATCGCGGCCCAGCTCCTCGCCGAAGCGCTCGAACACGCCGGGGTCCATGCCGGCCGGCCAGTCCGGCGCGGCGACGAAGCGCGGTGACGCGGCGACCATCGCCAAGCCGCGCACGCGGGCGGGGTGGCGCGCCGCGAAGGCCGTGGCGAACAGGCCGCCGAGCGACCAGCCGGCGACGAGGGCCCGCGCCACGCCCGCCTCCTTGAGCACGGCGTCCAGTGCGTCGGCGACCGGGTCGAGGGCCAGCGGCAAGGCGCTGTCCCGGCTGGCCCCGTGGCCGGGAAGATCGACCGCGAGGATCGTGAACCGCCCGGCAAGCCGTTCGATGATCGGCGCGAAGATGCCGCCGTGCATGGCCCAGCCGTGCAGCAGCAGCAGCGCCGGTCCCTGCCCGGCGCGTTCGACGTGCAAGGGGGTCACGCGCCGGCGTCCGCGGCGTCGAGGCAGGCGGCGAGCGCGTCGACGAGGCCGTCGACCTGCGCCTCGTCATGGGCGGCCGTCAAGGTGATGCGCAACCTCGCCTTGCCATCCGGCACCGCGGGCGGGCGGATCGGCGCGACCCAGTAGCCGCGCTGTTCCAGCGTGCGCGCGACCGCGAGCGCGCGGGCATTGCCGCCCAGCAGCAGCGGCTGGATCGGCGTCGAGGAGTCGACCAGCGGCAGGCCGTGGCGAAGCGCGCCGCGGCGGAAGCGGGCAACCAGCGACGCCAGCTTGGCGCGGCGCCAGCCTTCGGCGCGGATCGCCCTGAGCTGGGCCGACATCGCCGCCGCCAGCGCCGGCATCGCCGCGGTGCTGAACACGTAGGGCCGGGCCGACTGCAGCAGGTGGTCCACGAGGGCCTGCGACCCGAGCACCAGCGCGCCCTGTCCGCCGAAGGCCTTGCCCAGCGGCACCACCATCAAGGGAACGTCGCGTGCCGACAGGCCCACGGCGGCGCAGGCGCCCCGGCCCTCCGGGCCGAGCACGCCGGCGCCGTGGGCCTCGTCGACGACGAACAGCGCGTGCTCGCCGGTCGCGGCGAGCGCCAGCTCGCGCAGGGGCGCGACGTCGCCGTCCATGCTGAACACGCTGTCGGTGGCCAGCACCGCCGCCGCTTCGGGCAACGCCTGCAGCTGGCGCAGCGCGGCCGCGTAGTCGGCATGCGGGTAGCGGCGCAGCTCCGCGCCGGCCAGACGCGCACCGTCGACCAGGCAGGCGTGGTTGAGCTTGTCCTGCACGCAGAGGTCGCCCGGCGACAGCAGGCCCTGGAGGGTGGCGAGGTTGGCCTGGTAGCCGCTGGGGAAGAAGAGCGCGCGCTCGTAGCCCAGCCACTCCGCAGCCTCGCGCTCGAAGGCCGCGTGCAGGGCGTGATGGCCCCCGAGGAGGGCCGAACCGCCGCTGCCGAGGCCATGCCGGGCGGCCGCGTCCTGCAGGGCGACCGCACCCTCCAGCGAAGACGCGAGTCCGAGGTAGTCGTTGCTGCAGAAGCTGACCAGCGGCTGGCCGTCGACGACGACGCGCGGGCCGTCGACGCGCTCGACGACGCGCCGGCGCCGGAGCGCGTCGCTGCGCGCCCGGTGGGCCTGGGCGACGGCGAGTCGATCGGGCCAGCGCGCGCGCGGCATGTCAGGCCGCCTGCGGCGAGGGGCAGACGATGTCGGCGTGCACCGTCTTCGATTCCTCGACGACGGCCATCGGCTTCAGGCCGAGGCGGGCGAACAGGGCCTGGTCGGCCTCGACGTCCGGGTTGCCGGTGGTCAGCAGCTTCTCGCCGTAGAAGATCGAGTTGGCGCCCGCAAGGAAGCACAGCGCCTGCAGCTCCTCGCTCATCTCGTTGCGGCCGGCCGAGAGCCGCACCATGGAGGCCGGCATCATCAGGCGCGCCACGGCGATCGTGCGCACGAACTCGAACGGGTCGAGCAGCGCCGTGCCGTGCAGCGGCGTGCCTTCCACCTGCACGAGTCGGTTGATCGGCACCGAGCCGGGGTGCTCCGGGAGGTTGGCCAGCGTCTGCAGCAGGCCGGCGCGCTGCTCGCGCGTCTCGCCCATGCCGACGATGCCGCCGCAGCAGGTCTTCAGGCCGGCGGTGCGCACCGCCTCCAGCGTGTCGAGGCGGTCCTGGTACTCGCGGGTCTTGATCACGTCGCCGTAGAACTCCGGCGCGGTGTCGAGGTTGTGGTTGTAGTAGTCGAGACCGGCCACCTTCAGCGAAGCGGCCTGCTCGGGCTTCAACATGCCGAGCGTGGCGCAGGTCTCGAGGCCCATGGCCTTCACCGCACCGACCATCTTCGCCACCTCGGCCACGTCCTTGTCCTTCGGCGAACGCCACGCGGCGCCCATGCAGAAGCGCGTGGCACCGGCGGCCTTGGCGGCGGCGGCCTTGGCGATGACGTCATCGAGCGCCATCAGCTTCTCGGCCTTCAGCCCGGTGCTGTAACGCGCACTCTGCGGGCAGTAGGCGCAGTCCTCGGGGCAGCCGCCGGTCTTGATCGACAGCAGGGTGCTCACCTGCACCTCGGTGGGGTCGAAGCGCTCGCGGTGGGCCTCGCCGGCGCGGTGCAGCAAATCGGGGAACGGCAGGGCGAACAGCGCGAGCGCTTCCTCGCGCGTCCAGTCATGGCGGATGACGGCAGGCATGGGGGTTTTCCGGCGGCGAAGGGGCCGCACGCCCGGGCAGTCTCGGAATCCCCCCCACCCCTGTCAACCGCGATGCCCTCCCGACCGGCGCGTATCGACGCGCTTTTCGCTCGACTCCTCGACCCCCGCTGCCCTCGCTGCGGTGTCGCGACCCGGCTGACCGGCTTCTGCGAAGGATGCCGCCGGGATCTCGCCGCATGGCCGGCCCCGCCCCCCGGTGCCGCGGATCCCGGGCCGGTGCTTGCGGCGATCGCCTGGGGGCCGGCCAGCGCCCCCTTGCTGCGCCGCTACAAGTTCCATGGCGACCTGGCTTGCGGCCTCGCGCTCGCGGACCTCGCCCTGCCCGCGCTGCGAGGCGCGGCGCGGCCGGAGCTGGTGGTGCCCGTCCCCCTGCACCAGCGCCGGCTCCGCGACCGTGGCTACGACCAGGCCGGCCTGCTCGCCGCGACTTGGGCGCGGGCGCTCGGAATTCCGCTCGGGCGCGACGCCCTGCGCCGGATGCGCGACAGCCGGCCGCAGACGCGCTTGTCCTCGCGGGAGCGCCGTCGCAACCTCGTCGGCGCCTTCGAGGCCTGCAGCGCCATGCCACCGTCGGTGGCCCTCGTCGACGACGTGCTGACCACCGGGAGCACGGTCCGCGCCGCGGCCGACGCGCTGCGCGAGGCCGGCGCCCACGAGGTGCAGGTGTGGGTGGTCGCACGCGCGCCCTAGAGCGGCATCTCAAGCAGGAGTCGCCACTCGCGCGGCGGCACGAAGGGCACGGTGTTGATCGGCGGTACGGCCGTGGGTTGCCAGAGCTCGCGATCCCCGAGGTTGCCCACGCGCAAGGACAGCGTGCTGCCGTCCGGCAGGGCCGTCCACCACCGCGCGATCGGGGCCGCGACGTGGCCATGCACCAGCAGGTAGCCCGCCGCCGCCGGGTTCAGCACCGGGCGCGGCGCCTGCAAGCGCGAGCCGGTGGGCGCGGCGCGGGCGGCCTCGAGCGACAGGCCGGCCCGCCACCCGGTGCCGCTGCTCCACGTGCCCTGCAGCTTGAGGACATCGCGCGGGGCCTGGGTGTCGCGGGCGCTCGACAGATGGCGCCACGCCGAGTCCCAGCGCCACTCGCCGGCGGCCCAGCGGAGCTGCACCTCGGTGCCGCCGATACGGACGTGGCCGCGGTTGGTGAAGGCGAGGCGCCCCAACGCATCCGGCGCGAGCACGATCAAGTCCTCGATGCGCTGGTCGAACACGCGGACGATGCCGTCCAAGGCATCGCCCGTCCAGCCGAGTTCGAGTGCGTCGATGCGTCCCTGCTCCGGCCGCAGCATCGCGTTGCCGCGCTGGAAGGGCGCGCTGCTGAAGCGTTCGCGTGCGTCGGCGTCCCGGAACGACTCGCCGCGCATCAGCTTGAGCCGCCATGGGCCGTCCGGCGACCAGACGAGGCTGGCCTGCGGCGTGGTGCCGCCGGCGCCGTCGGCAACGCGCTGGTGCTGCAGCCCGAACCCGAGCTGCAGGTCGGGCGCCAGGCTCGCGTAGACCTGCGCGAACGCGCCCCACTCGCGGCTGCGCCACGTCGGCACAACGCCCTCCACGCGCCCGCCGGCCCAGGCCGCCTGCACCCCGGCGAAACCGTGCCACCCGCCCCCGGACGGTGACTCCACGGCGAGGCGAAGCGACTGGCGGTCGCCGGCGGCGCGCAGGGTGTCGTACGCCAGCGTCGTCCGGTCGGACGCCAGCGCGGCATGCAGCCGCCACGAGCCCACGGGTCGGACGTCCTGCAGACGCAGTGCCGTGCTGCGGTCCCGGGTCGGCGGAACGTAGGTCCGCCCGAACTGCAGGCTCGACGGGGTGGTGCTGCGGGCCGACATCGCGAACACCTGCGCCCGCATGCTCCCCCAACGGCCCAGCATCCCGAGGCTGTCGGCCGACTGCGCCATCGTACCGCTCGTCCTGCGGAACCCGCCGTTGCGAAGACCGATCGCGAAGTCGCGCTGGACCCAATCCCGCCAAGCCGCGTGGCGGCCAGCATGGACGGTGAGACCACGTCCGGCATCACCCCAGCCGGCTTCGGCAAAGCCCACCGGATCGCCCCCCTGCATGCCGACGACCAGCCGCGCCGGTTCCCTCCCGGGCTCGCGCGTGACGATGTTGATCGCGCCCGAGACGGCGTTGCTTCCGTGGACGATGGCCGCCTGCCCGCGGACGAACTCGATACGCTC
>Ga0315907_10008186_pt1 | contig 10785 bp, 15 predicted proteins | sample LakEriMetagenome_3_FD_203525 | JGI IMG/M metagenome (GOLD analysis project Ga0315907, IMG submission 203525) | Freshwater fungal communities from buoy surface, Lake Erie, Ohio, United States - Buoy 12 MA123 | ecosystem: Environmental > Aquatic > Freshwater > Lake > Lake biofilm | place: USA...
TCGGCCTTGGCAATCTCCTGGACGCGCTGCACCTCGGCGTTGTACTTCTGCTTCTGCTCGACGGTCGGATTACCGCCCGTTACTTTATCGAACTGCGCACGCAAATCCTTCAGTACTTCTGACATCTCGCCGCTGGCGCCCTTGATGTCTTTGTAAAGCTGGCAGCCCTTCTTGACCGCGGCGACTGCGGCGTTTGCAGCGGCAAGAAGGGTTAGCGGATCAATTTTTTACTCCATAACGCCGGGCGGTATAACAGGTCTGCGCTCTTGCCGGTTGTACTCGAATACTGGCTGCGGACCTGCTACAGCACCTGCGTACGGCGCGGCTGCGCCAAACAGTCGACCGCCGGCTTGCATACTTGGTGTACGCGAGCGCAGTAATACGTCAATCGCGCGTTGCCCTGGTTCGGAATACATCACACGGCCGGCTACGGCCGCAGGTATTCCATACTCTGGTCGGGAGGCCATACCAAATAGCCCTGCACCGCCAAACGCATATCGGCCGGCAAGCGTCTCGCCAGCTTCGTCGCCAAGCACTTGCATAGCCGCATCAGATAGCCGCTGCGATCTAGCCGTGCCTTTTGCATACGCGGACTTATTCAGCGTCTTATCGCCTTGACGAACGGCGGTAGAAAACTGTTTTGGCGTAAATACGCCGTTTACGGCGCCGGAATTAGCCGCCGCGACTTTGACCGCGCTCAAGTCGCCATACGCGGTGTCAACGCGGCGCAGTTGCGGGGTTAGCTTTGGGTTTTGGTTATACAGCGATTTTTTAAACTCAGAAAGCACGCCAAATATAGCATCGCCAACTTCGCGCTCAGATTCCATTTGACTGGACATCAAACGAGATGCTTTCTTACGCAAGTCAGATTCAATTGCTTTGTATTCCTGACCAGTCATCGGCTTGCCAGAAAACTTACTTAGCGCGATCTCATTTACATAGTCCACCGCGTCTTGACGTTGCTGCGGCGATAGCAGTTTGGCCTTGTTCAGCGCACCTAAGATGTTAGACGAGGTGTTGAAGTCCAGCGTGAACTTAATCTTGCCGAGTACGTCGTCATACGCATCCGAGACTTGCTGTGTCGCATATTCAATAGCATCGCGGCCAATGACGTCTGCGGGCAGTTTTGCTTTGATAGGTTTCAAAGCATTGTTAATCACGCCTTTGTTGAAATTAAAAAGTGTGCGCTGACGAGCATCTTGTACGGCGGTGCCGACTAGAGGCATGTACTGCGCAAACTCTTCGACCGATTTAGCGCCTTTACCCAAGGTCTGGCCGGTCGTCGGCGTGACGCCAAGATCGCGCATGGTCTGTTCAGCTTTAGACACTAGTGGGTTCATAACTCGACCGCCAGCCGCCATTACACGTTCGCCGCCAGCACCAAACAAACCGCCGAAAGTTACTTGTTCGGCTTTTGCACCCGTAAAATCTTCGCCGGTTACCGGTTGCAGCGCGCCGGTTACTGCGCCACCAAAACCTGCGCGGGCAGCAGCGGAAGTGAAAGGCGCAGCGCGTGCAGCAACAGCGCCGGGAACAATATTCGCAGGGCTTAACATACCGCCGCCTAATCTTGGGAAGTCAAACCCAGTTTCGCCGGCAGCAGCGCGCTGACGTTCGTAACCCGCCTGTTCAGCGCGAACCATCTCATCCACTTTGCGCGCTTCGCTTTCAAAAAAGCGGCTGACAGGGTTAGGTTGCGCGCCGCCTAGTGACGTGCCATAGGCCAATGCTCGGGGCAACAATTGAGCACCGCCACTAATTGGGTCTTTTAACCCCATGACAAAACCCGACGTAGGCGCAGCAGCAAGACCGAAATCTTCCGGCTTGGCTATGCCGCCACGTATCGCGCGCTCCATGATCTGCGCACGCGTTGTGCCTTCTGGCACATCCTCGATCACTATACCGTTTGGCAGTTCGACATCCATAGCGGCACCTTATTGTGGTAAAGCATTAAAAGGAATACGTCTGGGCTCAGACTTAGCTGGAGCAGAACCAGGGGGAGCCGGCGCCGCTTCTGCCGAAGGCGGTAGGGTTGAAGTAAGCGGTTGTTTCTTTTCGCCACTTTCGGCTTGCCTGCGTAGACGCTCAATGCCACGCTTAATTTTACGTTCGGCGGAGTTAAGAATGCGCTCTAATGCTTTAGGCTCTAGGCTGATATCGCCGCCCATCATTCGGTTGAGGTATGCCAATTCTTGTTCGGAATCGTTACCACCAAATTCTTTAAGGCGGGGGACAACAGTTTCGCCAATGTAAGCCAAGAAAGTTTCTGTGTTAGCCACTTTTTCGGAGCTGCCAATATTGCCGTACTTGGCGAGGTTCTGTTTGAATGGGCCATATGCGCCTGCATATATGCCGTTTTTAAGAATATCTTTGGCCTCAGCAATGCTGTCTAGCGCGGATTCTTTGCCTTTAACATCAACCAATTCGGCGCCAATAAGTTTGCCGGCGGTTTCACTTGCTTTGCCGGTATCAACACTTATGCCACCAACCGACACCGTAGTACCTTTTCCTTTAGCGCGGCCTTCTGCTTCGCCTTTAAGGAATGCGTCCATCAAGGCATTACGTGCGGCGGCATTTTCTGGCGTCTTAGGGTAACGCTCGTTTAAGACGCGCTCAAACTCACCTAGTTTGGATTGAGTTTCGTTAGACGTTAATTTTCCTAACTTATCTATGTAGGCTTTTTTGTATGCCTCAGACCCTTCTTCGCCTGCGTCCAAAGCAAAGTCGCGTGCGATCTGCTGTTCACGCACTAGACCTTCGGCCTTTATAGGCAGCCCGGCAAGCGTAAATTCGGCTTGCTCAAGTTTTGCATCACGTTCTGGCGACGCAGGCGCTGCTTTCAGCCCCTTAATCTGGCTCTGTAATTTAGCGCGTGCCTCTGCGATCTGAACTGCTTGCGGCACAGCGGCTGCACGCCCTTCACGCTGACGCTGCGCCACCAACGCCGCGTCGGCTTGCGCCTTGCGTGCGTAGTCGGCCAAAGCCAACGCACCTTGTTGATCACCTGAATTGGCTAATTGACGGGCGGCGGCAAGGATCGAGTCAGGGTTGCCCAGGTCGATGTTACCCAGCACCGACTGACGCGCGCTGATCATGCGCAACTGTGGGTCTTCCGCACCCAGCAGGCCGGCTAAACCGGTGCCGAACTGCTGACCCGCACGGATCGCGCCAAAGCGGATGCTCTGATACGGATCAAGTTGCGCGAGTTCCGCAGCCTGACGTTGCATCATCAAATCCTGCTGCCGTTGATACATCTCAGGCGAGGTGAACAACCCTAAAATTTCGCTTGCCATGATGGCTCCTAATTCGTCATCAGTTAAATTACGGCCCCATGTAGCCAGGCGACATGTACTCGGCTTGGCTTGCTGACCACTGCCCCAAATTGTATTGGTCGCGCGGCGTTAATTGACGTCCACCAAATAAATTCTGTACGCCGCTGATAAGTTGTGGGTTACTACTAAGTCCTTGCAAGAACGATGCAGTCGGGTTCAACGCATTCGCTGCCTGCAGGGTTTGCGCTGCCCCCATACCACCTTGCAAGAGCGCCTGCGCGCCTGCCGGCGATGCTTGGCGGCCACCCAGTTGCGCGCCGATGTCCAATGCTTGTTGGCCAAGCGATTCGATATCGCCTGCTGCGCCGAGGTAGCTTTGGAACGGTGCAAGTGAGCCGACCAGACCGCGCTGGTAGCCACCCAGCAAATCGGCACCGGTGCCGAACAGCGTGGTGCCGAAGGCCAACTGACGCTGCCCTTGTTCTTGCGCTCTAGCGGCCAACTCTGCATCCTGTTGCGCAAGCGCGTTGTAGTACGCTTCCATCTCTGGATTCGTTGCCGAAAGTCCTACACCGCCGCCTGGACGCAAACCAGTCGCACCTACTGACAAACCAGTGCGGCCTGTTTGGAACTGTTCATTGCGCAGTGCGGCCAGTTGACGCTCACGTTGCGGCGCCAAGATGTCGAGCTGTGAGGTCATGTAGCGTTGTGCTACGTCGGCTGGCGACTCGGCCAGATAACGCTCACCCAAACCGAATAGCCGACTAGCAGCGTCAGTCATCGGGGCATACAAACCTGGCGCTTGAGCTAGATAATCAAGCCCGGTGCCGCCAGCCATACCCAGCAGTTCATTTTGATAAGCACGGAGTTCAGGCGCCAGCGTATAAGATGCGCCGCTCACACGGCCGTCGGGGCCAGTGGTGAACTGGCTTTGGCCGAATCGGGTTGTGATGCCTACCGGCCGAAACCGCGCCTCTTCAGCAGCAATCCGCGCGGCTTGAATTTGCGCATCGGCAGCAGCCTGCGCGGCTTTCCGAGCGGATCTTGATTGCAGGGCGCTACCAAGTAGTCCACCCCCTGCCGATATAAGCGCGGCGGTAACAGGCATGTCATTCTCCTTTAATCAACACGTTATCCACGTTCGCCGGATCTTTTTCATCCGTTGCGTGGATACAAAACCAAACACAATCCTCAATCGCCTTCACGCCGTGCGTGATGCCCGCTTTAATTTCAATACACGCCGGAGCGTTTACAATTTCAATATCTTCGCCTACTAGTACCGCAATTTTGCCTTTAGCCAGAATCGACAAGTGGCTAAAGTCATGCGTGTGCTTCAATATTGCTGCGCCGGCCGGTACGAAAATCTGTTTGGCATACAGGCCGTCTGAAAAATGGTGGATAAGCTGATGGTCGGGTAATGTTTCAACAATCATGCCGTTCTTTCTGTTTCATGCGGGCAAACGCCGTACCACCCAATAGCTTGATTACAGTTATGACATAAAACACGGTATTCAGGAGGAAAACCCTCTCGTATAGCTCTTAATGCAATTTGTTGTGTGGACATCGTTTTTCGTTCTTGTCTACCACCACCATTTACATGGTCAAGTGCTAAAAACTCAAATTTTGTTTCGCCGCAACATACGCATTTTCCCCCATACCCAGCAAACAATCGCTCTCGTATACGTCTGTTACTTTGTTTACGTCGTAATTTAGTGTTTTCTTTGCGCCGGTATTCTTGCAGGTATTTTTGTCTGCAGGATACGCAACGCTTAGCATCCGATCTTATAGCTTGAAATATCTGACTACAAAATTGGCACACAACATTTTTCATGAAACCCTTTTCCACATATAGACCACGATGTACGGCGGCAAGTTAGCGTTGGTGCCGGATGAACCTGTTGTGCTGTTGCTGACAGAAATACCGGTAACCGCGCTTTCAGTGCTTCTATTTTGATAGTTTGCGTCGTCGCTCGTCGCGTAAATTGATACAGCGTCAAATGTTGTGTCCGTGTTTGCATCCGTAAGAACGCGAGTCATAGTATGAGTATGACCCGGATCGGTAACGGTAGCCGTATGGGTATGGCTAACAACAATCGCGTCTTTGGAACCGCCTGTTTCTTCTGCTGTGTCAAACGAACTGTCGCTGGCGTTTAAGCCTACTAGCGTGCGCCCTGCGCCGAAAGCAGTCCAAGTACCAAATCCCAGCAAAGTTCCAGGGTTAGTGCTGCTAGTGGCGTTTATGTATACAGAACCAACGGGGTATAAAACACCTAGCACGGACTGTACAAATGCCGTCGTCGCTAATTTGGTGCTGCTATCCGTTGATGTTTGCGTAACGCCCGTAGTGCCTGATGGCAGCGAGGGTGTGCCGGTAAACGTCGGTGAGGCGAGGTCAGCCTTGGTCGCAACGGCAGTCGCGATATTGTTGAACTCCGTATCAATCTCGGTGCCCTTGACGATCTTACTTGCGTTGCCAGACGCCAACGCGTCTTTGGCAGCGAAGTCTGTGGATTTAACGTAGTCTGTCATGACACCCTTCCGTTCTTAGCTTGGATTTCAATGCGCTGAATTGATAGTGGTGATCCATCAATATCAGCCTCATAACCTGTCTGCACAATCTTGCCAGCGCCGGTGGCTTGCGAATGTAGAATTTGCAAAGCAATACCATTTGCGTATTCGGCTACCGGCACACCATTAGCACCGTACTCCGCGACGCCGTATTCTGATACCGACTGTCTTGGAATCTGTACGTTTTGCGACAAATAGTTTTCGTTAAAATCAAAACCCCATTTAATCGTAATGTATTGATTAGTGCCGCCAATCGCTACGATTGATATGCGTTTCAATATGGACGTAATACTTTGATCACCCAGATCAGAGTGGTTCGTGTAGTACTGCATACGGTAAGAAGTACCGTTATCAGTTTGACCGGTGTACTTACCAACATAGCCCGTTTTACCGATCAACAAGTCGCCGTTACGACGCGCCAGCAACGCGGTCGGTTCGATATCTGTCCAGGTGGTAACTCGCGCTGAACCGTCTTGCAACGTGGTGCGGGTGTCGAACACATAGACCGACTTGTTAGTGGGTAAAGTCAGCAAATAAAACGCGTTAACTTCAGAGTAAACTGCCTTAATGTTAACGGCTGTTTCGCCGGCCACAATGCCCATCAAGTCGTTTCGGACGTTTTTGCTGATATCGCGAAACGGCGCCGACTTTTCTTGAATGGTACGCAAGACCGAACGCACGCCACTGTTCGACAAAAACAGCACGTCCGTGTTCGTGCCTTGTACCGAATCTCTAGCAATGCAGCCGATACCAATGACTGTGTCACTTAGTGACATAGTGGCCGGCGCAGTTGCTCCTTGGTAGACCAGAATCTGACGCCTACCAAAAATAAACAGGAATCCGTTATGTGCAGCCAACGCCACAATCTCGTCCGGCCCATTCGGCCAGACGCTGTTCACGTTCAACGTGCCAGACGTGCCGCCGGTGTAAACGTGGCCAGCCAGTAGGTCAGAGAAAGTCAATGTTGCTTTATCGGACGCCGTATTAGCTATCCACAGACGACCGTAGGCAGAAATGCAGATATTGCCAGACGGCACCGTGCCTGCATAACCTGTCTTTTCACTAACTCGACGGTAAGTTGTCGTGCTAACCGCTGGATCGTAAATTAACGGGTCGTGGCCAATCTGGAAAAAATACGTGATGCCGTTAAGCGACGCGCATTGCCAGTTGTTGGCCGTGATCGTCGGTGCTGTGCCGCCACCACCATAAGTTAACTCGACGACTGCATTACTGCCGTCCAGCTTAAAAATCTTGTTGTTACCTGCGAACAGGACTGTGTACGTGCCGTCGGCCACCACCAGCTCATGGATGACGCCGATAGGATTCGAGCCGAGGTTGCCCGTGCTGGCGTTGAGATTGTCCCAACCCTTGCGCGCGCCGATACGGCCATACTGATCAATGACGCAATTAATAGCCGTCAACGCGAAGCCCGCCGCTAGATCGAGCGGCGAGTCTTGCGTATTCAGGCCGAAGAAACCTGGCGCTGAAATGCCGTAGGTTTGAATTGCTTGCGTCATGTCGCGACGAACTCCTGCATCTCAGGAAAGCGGGTAGCTTCAAGGGCTACATAATCAGAAAGCATACTTCTGTACAGCGCATATGCTTCTGAGGAATTTAGACCGCCATCTTCGCCGCGCTCGACCAACGCTCTGGCGTAAGCATTCTGCGCCACCAGCACATCCGGCACCAGCACCGACGTACTATCCGTCGACAGCACTGCCTGTGGAACGGTCAAGAAAAACTTGATGGTGTACACACCGTCAGGCCGACCCCACAATTGCACTTTAGCGTTGCCACTGTTGTCGACACCTTCAAAGCAGTATTCCGTAGGCACGGCGTTTACAAACGGCTGAAGGTTCTGCTTGCGCCGCATGTCGCCCACCGTGATATTACTCATGACGACGTTGGACGTTGTGTTTAACGGCTCGCTACTAACGCGGAACTTCTGGCCAGCGCCGGTCAATGCATACTCGTAAACACTTGCGGAAGTGGTGACCGTGATTTCAGTACCCAATGCGTTCCAGTCGTAGGCATCCTCGATCTGGCGCTTGGCATCATTGACAAATTTGCCGATGAGCTGAGAATAGGCTGTCAGGTTGACCGTAGTGACGGTCTGCTCCCGCAGCCGGAGTAACACATCGTTGACGAGTTCTAAGTAGGTCATTTGCTTTTCGCCTTATTCCTTGCGGATATAGCGGTAGCTTTTGCCTTTGCGTCCGCCTTGGATGATGCGCCCCAGGCTTTCAAAGAGAGCAAGAGCCGTGTGGGCTTGCCGTCTTTGTATTCCGGGCCGGGCATGTTGCCCATCCTGGCGAGAAAAGAAGCTCGTCGTGGGTTATCGCCAGATTTAACTGGCGCTTTCAGGGTTCCCCCTGTTGCTGCATTATAAGACGCGCGGCCTGTAGCGTTCAAGCCGCCCTTTGGATTCTGGCCGGCTTTACGTTGCCACGCGGGTGTCTTCATTTTTTCCTCGGTTTGGCCGTTTTAGCTGAGTCTTTAAACGCCTGCGCGGTGGGCGCACCTTTAGTTCCCGGCTTTCTCATCTTCTCGCCGGAGCCCGCCGCAATGCGCTTACGCTTGGCGTTGACGTTGGCGTACAGGCCGGCCTTCATTTCTTGGCCTTTTTCTTAGCCATGCCGGCCATGCTCAAACCGATTGCAACCGCTTGCTTCTGCGGGTAGCCTTCTTTGCGCAGCTTGCTGATCTTGGCCGAAGCGGCAGCTTGCTTGCCCTTCTTCGTGTATGCGTATTTTTTTCCGTCGACCATCGGCATGATGTTACCCCTTAAGAAAGAGACGATCTGCAACAAACGTAATCACGCCGCCCAAGGCAGACGCGATCGACATGCCAACCCAGAATCCACCTTTGGATTTGTTGGCCATTTCCAGCAACTGCTTAATGTCGCCCCGCATAGCGTGAACTTCGCTTTGCAGCGCCTCGACCTGAGCTTCTAACTTGCCGAATTCTCTTGGATCAATATCAGACATTTTCCATCTTCCTTGGTCGTCCGGGTCGCCGAGCTACTTCAGGCGGCCGCATGACTACAATGTGGGATATTTCCTCGACCGGCGCGTCTTCGTCAACACGAACGTAACCGGCGTGGCCCTTCATACTGTCAATGTCGTGCGGAAGCGTAAACGTAACTGTTTGCCCGCTTTGTAGACATTTAAAAGTTGCCATAAAACCTCTATGCGTAGATGGGGATGTATCCGTTAGCGCTAACCTGCCATGCGGCAGTAGCGGAGGTATCCTCATACACAGGAATGTAGTCTAGCCAAGCTGTCTTACCGGTAATCGACCCGAGAACATTGGCGTAGATGTTGCCATCATAAGAATTTAATCGCCCCGCCGTAACCGAAGTTTTAACGGGTATATAGTCCGCCCAGCGTCTTAGCCCTGTCAAGGTAGTCAGCTTAAAAACGACCATTTGACGTTCGCCGTTACCGGCTAACGTAGAGGGATAAGTCTGCGGAACCATAGTGCCTCCAAGTCAAATCAGGGGCCGAAGCCCCTGATTCTTACGCCAACGAACGAACGACGACTAGACGCAACACGGACGAAGCCAAGTTGACTGAGCCGCCGGTTTCGTTTTGGAAACGGATGCTGACAGTGTTCGCTGCGCTGACATAAGCGGTCACGATCAGACCGGCTACATCAACTGCCAACGAAGCACTCAGCACCATGTCGCCTAAGGCAACGCCTGGCACGGTTACGGTATCGGTGTCACCTGCACCGTCTGCCAAATCATCAGCGTCGAGCGTAGCGCGAACCAAAAAAGTATTGGAGTAAAGACCGCGAAACTGGTCATTGCCAGCACGAACGGTCACGGAAGTTGCATTTGCCATGATGTTCTCCTAATTAGGTTGAAAATCCCCCGACCAGTGGCCGGGGGAGTTTAATTAGGCCGGAACTGCCAGAGCGAATGCCGACGAGGAAAGCGCCGCGCCTGTAGTGGCGGCGGTACGCATTGCCTTAACACCGTACAGCGTGTCAGCCGTGAACAGGGTACCGAGGTATTCCTGCTTGTACTGAGTCTGCGAACGGATAGCCATCTGCTCAACCAGCACCATCGAGTCACGATGACCCATCAGGCAGATACGGTCAGCGCCCGAGTTACCAGCACCGAAGTCGGCGTTGGAGGTTACGAACACAGGGATACCGTACAGGTTGCCGATCTCGCCGTTGCGGATGGCGTTGCCGTCGCCCACGAAGGCTTGTTCAGTGTAGCGAGCCAGGCCCATCAATGTGTTGCGCGATGATGGTGGGATGATGAAGAAACGACCGTCCATTGGGGTGTCGTTGTCATCCAGACGCTGGATCGTGCGGCGGATAGCAGCATCGGTCAGTGCAGCAGCGTTCGACGAAGTCGAGTTATACGCAGTGGTGCCGTCCGAACCGATGAAGGCTTTGGTGGAGCTGTTGCTTGTAGCGTAGTCGTTGGTGCCGATCGTTGCGCCGTTGAAAGCACGGCCGAGCTGGATCAGATCGGTGTCAACCTGGCGAGCCAAAGCGTAACCAGCGTCGGCAGTATAGAACTGACGCAGGCTGTTCAACGCTTGTGCTTCGACGATGTCTTCGATCAAGCGGCTGTACTCATAGTGCTTGTTGATCGACACTTGAACTTCAGACTCGTTTGCAGCGATCAGCGTAACAGCGTCGGTCGACCCTTTAGCCGAAGCCGAACCACGGGTCGGTGCAGGGATATGAACGGTGTCACCCTTCTTGCCGCGGAAGTTCATCTTCATGACCAGATTGGCCAAGACGAGGTTCTTCTTATAGGCGGCAACAATTTCATCACTCCAAATCTCTGGAATGAAGGTTGCTGCTGTTGTTGGGGTAACGCTATTTGCTGGGGAAAAAGCTGTGTTAGCCATGTCTAGCTCCTAAAAAGTCAAAAGTTTATTTGACCCGCCCCTCTTGATACGCCGCCATGATTTCCTCAGAC
>Ga0315907_10008189_pt1 | contig 10781 bp, 12 predicted proteins | sample LakEriMetagenome_3_FD_203525 | JGI IMG/M metagenome (GOLD analysis project Ga0315907, IMG submission 203525) | Freshwater fungal communities from buoy surface, Lake Erie, Ohio, United States - Buoy 12 MA123 | ecosystem: Environmental > Aquatic > Freshwater > Lake > Lake biofilm | place: USA...
CTCAAAGGCCGGGACCTGCGGACCAATGAGCCGATCCGACAAGGTCAAATGGAACTGAAACTCTTCCATCACATAGGGATAGCCGTAAGCGGTCAGCAACTCCCGCTGCCGGGGCGTCAGAGTTTCGGGACGACGGCGTGCGATATCTTCCGGGGTCAGCGGGGCGCGGAACGCCTCCAACCCCAGTACGACACGGGCGGCCAGATCGGCCAAGGCTGCGGTGTCACCTTGGGGGATCAGCGCCAGAAAGCCCTCCAGCTGGACCATGGCCAAAGCCTCAACCGACACCGCCCGCAGGCTGGCAGCGAGGGTGGCCACAGTCTCACCCAGCGCCACCGGCGTGGTGCCGTCGGTCAACCGGAAAGGTGGCTTGATCGTGCCATGGAACCCATAGCGGCGTGGGGCGGCCGTCAGATCGGCCATGCCGGGCACATTGGGCTGCGCCAGGGATTGTCCGGTCCGGGCATCCCAACCCAACCAATGGGCGGCAGCATCGGCAAAGGCACCGTCGCGCGGCGCGAAATAGATCGCAAAGCGTTTCATCTGGTTCATGCCCGCTCTCCTAACCGCCATTCGTCACATGCTTGTGACAGTTCTTTGTCACATCGATTCAAACTCTTCTGAAGGCAAGTCCCATGACTGAAACCATCCTCGCCAATGCCATGCTTGTCTTGCCCACTGAGGTGATCCACGGCGCGATCCGGGTGCAAGACGGCCAAATTGCCGCGATAGATGCGGGCGGCGCGGTGCCACAAGGGGCCATCGACTGCGAAGGCGACTTGCTGATGCCCGGCCTGATCGAGTTGCACACCGACAATCTGGAGCGCCACATCGAGCCGCGCCCCCGCGTCAACTGGCCCCATGCCAGCGCCATCATCGCCCATGACGCCGAACTGGCAAGTGTCGGGATCACCACGGTGTTCGACGCCCTAAGGGTGGGGTCGGTTGTGTCGAACAAGAAGGCCAATTACGGCGAGTACGCCCGGCTTTTGGCTGATGAGATCTTGGACCTGCGTGCCGCAGGCGCCCTGCGGATCAGCCATTTCCTGCATCTGCGGGCCGAGGTCTGCTCGGAAACCCTGATTGACGAGTTGGCCAAGTTCGGCCCCGATGACCGCATTGGCATTGTCAGCCTGATGGACCATACGCCCGGCCAGCGCCAATTCCGCGATCTGACCCAGCTGCGCGCCTATGTCTGCGGCAAGCACGGGCTGTCCGAGACAGAATTTGAAAGCCATGTCGCTGATCAAGTGGCGCTGTCCCAGCGCCTTGGTGCCGCGCATGAAGCAGCCGCGGTGACCGAAACCCGCCGGTTCGGCGCAGTGTTGGCCAGCCATGATGACACCACCGCTGAACAGGTGGCGATCTCAGCCCGCCATGGTGCGCATTTTGCCGAATTTCCCACCACGGTCGAGGCAGCCCGTGCCTGCCATGACCACGGCATTAAGGTGATGATGGGCGCGCCCAACCTGATCCGGGGCGGATCGCATTCGGGCAATGTCGCCGCGCATAAGCTGGCCGAAGCCGACCTGCTGGACATCCTGTCGTCGGATTATGTGCCCTCGGCGCTCTTGTCGGCCGCGCTGATGCTCGGGGATCTGTGGGGCGATGTGGCGCGCGGCATGCGAACGGTGACCTCTGCCCCGGCGGCAGCGGTGGGCCTGCAAGACCGGGGGCAGCTGACGCTTGGAGCGCGGGCGGACCTCATCCGCGTCGCGCGCGTCGGAGGCGCCGCGGCACTGCGGGGCACCTGGGTTCAAGGCCTTCGGGTGGGGTGAAAGGCGCTGCTGCTCAACTCTGTCTGTCAAGGAGCCGTTACATAACCCCATGCCGTTAGATGAGATGAAGGTGCAAATCAACACACGCCAGCGCGCACGCGACGCAGGTGTTCAGCAATCTTGTCTATGACCGTCAGTGCGGGCTGCTCCGGATCCTGCTCGGGACAGTGCAGCTTCGAGCTTTGGAGTTGGCACATGACGGTTGCAGTGAGGGCAAGTGGCGGAGTGGAAGTCTGCCACATCGACGTCCTAGTCTGTCCTCCATCATCCAATAAATCTCTTATTTCATGGAAAATTTGATGATTTATGTCTTCTGGTGTCTTGTATTGTCTTGGGTCATCCACGATATTTTAGGGGACAGATAAGGGGACAAGATCAAATGTCTAGGTCAGTACGCCTAAGTGCCGCCAAGGTCCGGCAGGTCCTCGAGGCGGGGAAGTACTACGACGGGAACGGGCTGTTTCTTCGCGTGGAGCCCACAGGATCGAAACGCTGGGTCCAGCGCCTGACCATCCACGGCAAACAGCGCGAGATCGGCCTCGGCGCTGCCGACCTCGTGACATTGGCGGAAGCACGCGACGCGGCAATCGAGAACCGCAAGCTCGCGCGGGCGGGCGGCGACCCTTTGGCGGCTAAACGCAACAGGGTTGCGGTGCCGACCTTCAACGAAGCGGTGCAGAAAGTGATCGAACTCTACAGTCCGACATGGAGGAATGCTAAGCATGCCGCCCAGTTTCGGAATACTCTGGTGACCTATGCGGGTCCAATCATCGGGGCAAAGCCGGTCTCCGAAGTCACAAGCGCGGATGTACTTCGCGTTCTGACGCCGATCTGGACCAGCAAGGCGGAAACCGCCCGACGCGTGAAGCAGAGGATCGGGACCGTTATGAAGTGGGCTGTCGCCGCAGGGCACCGCAACGACGACCCGTGCGCCGCGCTCACCCAAGCGCTCCCCAAGTCGGGGCAGAAGGTCGAGCACCGAAAATCGCTTCTATATCAAGAAGTCGCTGGTTGTATCGCCACTATAAATGAATCAGCGGCAGCACCAAGCACCAAGCTTGCAATGGAGTTTCTGATTTTGACCGCTGCCCGCTCAGGCGAGGTGCGTGGCGCAACTTGGGATGAAATCGACCTTGATGGGAAGGTCTGGCACATTCCGGGAGGGCGAATGAAAGGCAAGATAGATCATATCGTCCCCCTCTCTTCTAGGGCCGTCGAGGTTCTCGTTACGGCTAGGCAGTTGGGAAGTGTTGGCCTGCTATTCCCGGGCATCAAGGGGGGGAAGCCGCTTTCGGACATGACGTTATCTAAGCTGGTGAAGGAGCTAGGCTACCCTTGCGACGTTCACGGTTTCCGGACGAGTTTCCGGACTTGGGTGCAAGAGAAGACCAATACGCCATTTGAGGTGGCGGAGCGGGCTTTAGCCCATAAGACGCGAAACGCTGTCGTAGCTGCATATGCCCGCAGCGATTTGATGGAGAAGCGGCGGCAGCTGATGCAGCGGTGGGCCGATTACCTAGGGTCGGCAGAAGGTAAGGTCATCAAGATTGGTGTGGTGGCATGAGACGCATAACACCTGCCGAGCGCGCGCGGGAACTGGTTTCAGGAGTTAAACCAGAGTGGGACCGCGTCACGAAGGGCGACATCAACCTTCGCTACGAGTTGCTTCATGTTCTCTGCGTTGATGCTACCCCCGAAGGCGGGCGAAAACTCAAAGCCGGGCTGCCGGCCCTATACGTCCTCCGCTGCGCGAAAGATGGGGACAACGTTGCGTACGACTTGCTCTCAGAGCTTGGATTAGAGCAAGATTTCAAGCGCCCCAAAAGACCGGGAGGGGTGGCTATAAATGCTGCGCGCGACTTTGTGGTGAACTTGTTGAGTACCGTTTTGATGATGGAATTCCCCGAACTGTACCATAGCGCAAACAGTGCGACACCCGAGGGGACATCGGCAGTGGACTTGATTCGGAAGGCCATCGAAGATGAAGGGCTCGGATGCATCGACTACCGATCGCCGCTTGGAGCCGAGCCCGTGCCACGCAGTATGGAACGCGCCGTGCTGCGTTTTCGCGCGAACTCTCGCTATCGCGAGTTGTTCTGGCCCGACGCCTCCTAGCCCCGAGAGTCTTGTCACACGCCATTCCTGAGCCGTCCTCGTAAGCCTGTCCGTACCACATCCGGTCATGGAGGTACAAATGACGGAACTGGAACGACTGCCATCTGTCGTGCAGCGCACGACTGTATCCCGCTCACATCTTTATGCGCTTATGAAACAGGGGAAATTCCCTCGGCCTCTAAGAATTGGGGCTCGCGCAATCGGCTGGCGCAGCGAAGACATCGAAGCTTGGCTTGCTGCTCGCCCAAAGGGCGGCAGCTGGACAGAACACAAGTAAAGAAACCGCGCGCCCGTAGGCACGCGGCATCAGGGTCGGTGCGAGCAACACAGACCTGATTGTACCGCCAAACGGGCTGCGCCTCAACACATGAGGCCCAACATGGCACACGAGCGCCCCCGCATTACGACAGAAAAGTGGGCTGAAAAGCCAACGGAGAAGACATCGACTACCGCTTCAACTGGAGGCGGACGAATGACTGATGGAAAATCGCACCGAGAAAGCGCAGACGACTATTGCCGCGTCATCGCAGTCTTCAACTACCAGTACCGGCTGATCGACGGGGCCTGCGGCTTGCAATGGGTGCTGCAAAAGCGTGACGGCAAAACACGCTCCGGTACGGCACGTTGGACTGGTGTCCGCTACCTAAGGACGCGGAACGCAGTCTTTGGGCTGTACCGGAGCCTGTGCGCACCGTGTGACGGTGAAACATGGCAGCTTCTCGAGCAGCTGCCAGAGAGACACCCAAAGTGGGGAAAGAGAAAAACCCGACCTGAGGAGGGACAGGACAATGTTTGAGCCTAACAATTGCGGAAGTGCGATCGCGCAGGCCGTCATGACTGTTGACAGCTACCGCGGTGATGGCGCGTCGGGGCTGCCCAGAAACATGCTAAAACACAGAGCCGGTACGAGGCATCGGTTAATCAGTGGCTTCACCATCCCGCCACATGGGGTGGAGGCGCTCCACCGGCACTCCTACTGTGCGCAAAGGCATGTTCTAACACAGACCTTTGCAACCCACTGTACCGGCGCCTGTGCGCGCCGGAAGATGATGCCACGTGGCAGCTCCTCGAGAAGCTGCCAGACAGGCATTCGCGCTGGGGGGCAGAACCAACTTCGATTCACTCGACGAATGATTGAATGCGAAGCCTTCCTTGCGCTTGAGGCACATGGCCCAACCCAAAAAAGACCTGTGGCGGCCACAGATCGTGGGCCCAACAGCGCATCGACGTGGTCCATGATGAGGACGCAAACCCGCGGCCTCATCGATTGTAACCAAAACAAGCGCGTCAGAAGTTCAATTGAACTTTTGCCGGCGGTAGCGAAGACCAGATGGCGCGGAGGATCGCAGTTGCCAACGTTGTCGGCTTGAGCGAGCCTTCGTATGCAACTGCACGCTGCGATTGGGTCATAACGAGTCGGCAAACGCTTGCATGATCGAGGCTGAATGGGAGGCATTCATGACGCCGAAACAAACTCCAGACAGCGATAATGGCCATGAAAGCACGGCCATGAGCCCACGTGTCGGGCAAGCAGAAGTGCCGCTTGGAGCCGTGCGTCAGGCGGAGACGTTTCGAGATGTCGCATTGCGCGTTCGCGAAAACGGGTTCGTGATCATGCCGGTCGATGGTAAGACCGCCTTCGTAAAGAACTTCAACGCCCTATGGCGACTGGATCAATCCGTCTCGACAATCAACAGGTGGATTACGACTCATGGTGGCAACAACACCGGTCTCTGCCTTGGAGAAGTCGTTGCCATCGACATTGATATCGATGAGCTTACCCTTGCCAATGATGTGCATTCATACGTCGAAGCACAGTTGGGGGAGTCGCCATTTGTCAGATTTGGTCGACAGCCGCGGCGCGTTTTATTGTACCGGGTCGATCGCCTATGGGCAGAAAATGTGTTGAAAGGTTGGTCAGTTGGATCGACGCAAACAGGAAAAGTCGAGTTGCTGGGCCCGGGCAAGCAGGTGGTGATCTTTGGCACGCATCCCGATACCGGAACGGCATATTTCTGGCCACAAAAGTCTCCATTGATTGCCACAATTGACGAGGTGCCGTGGATCGACTTCGAGGAGCTGGACGCCTTCAAAGTAAAGTTGGACGAGCGTCTTGGGTCAACGCCAACAGTCGCAAAAGCACCGGCTCCTTCAAAGCCATCAGCACCAACGACGGTTGGTGACGCGCCAGTAAGTGCGAAATGGAGCCTTGATTATCTGCCAAAGGAGGGCGAGCGAGCGCAATATATTTATTGGTATGCGCGTGAAAAGGCAGCAGAATACAAGGCCGAGGATGAGCTAGCGAAGGACATGATCGCGAAAAACGCGACTTTCTCGAAGCCGCTGACAGATGCTGAGGTCCTCGCCACCGCAAAAAGCGTGTGGAAGCAAAAGAGCGAGGGCCGCCTGATGCGTTCAGGCAAGAACGCGCCAGCGGTCCTGCCCACTAGTCGTGACACCTTAGCGGCTTGCGTGCCAGACCTCTCACCACACGCATGCAAGCTGTATCTGCTACTCGTTGCCACACGAGACAATCGTAAGAATTTCACGATCCCTCAACATGCAACTGCTGTCCTTCTCAACATGGGGAAACCCACACTCGTAGCGGCCATTAAGACACTCATCGCACGAGACCTTATCGATAGAGTCGGGGAAAAACAGAAGGAGAAGGACACGCCTTGGAAACGTGGTGCTGCGATGTATCGGTTCTTGCGGGCTCCGTGAAAGTAGAGAGTTAGGGGGGCAGTAGAGGGGAGAGGATATGTCGGTAACTTATGGGTCTACTGCTTACCTAAGGAGAGTCACAGGGGGACGGCTAGACGCTCCAGACGAGCCTTAATGGCGGCCTCTAAATCTGCCGCAGACCGCTCCACCTGCTCGACCTCAACCCGCTCCACAAAAAGACCAACTTGGCGTCCGAGCAATTCGAGTGCCCTGATGCGTGCGCTGTCGGTTTTGGCAGTCAAAGCCTCATGCTCAAGTCGACCCAGAATGGCCTCTTCGCGGCTCATGAGCAGGCTCTGCCGCACCAATTCGGCCTCGGCCCTCAGCTCCTCCACCCTTGCGGTCACATGGGGGCGTCGCATCAGCCTTGCAGCCTCTGACCACACCGTGCCGTCCTTCATGCCGGAGGCATCATAGGCCTGCCTGTAGGCGTCTGCATGTGTTTTGCCTTCTACGATGGCGGCTGCGAACTGCTCTTGTTTCATGGTCAGCATGTGGCCCCTCGTCAATCAAACGCGGTGCAATAATACCTCAAATACGCATGGATTTGTAGGTCCAAATTCCAGCGATGGAGTGCTAAGTGCTCCGATCGATTAAACGATCTTTTTTGACTTGGTGATCCATCGTTGCATCGCTTCCCTTCCTTTTGTAATACGGATCGACACTCCACTCGTCTTTGTCAAAGGCTGTTTCGCCATGCCAATCCGCCTGTTTTGCAATGCGCCGGGCAAATACACGACCCCCTATCTCGACCGGCTCAAGGCGCTGGCGGGGGACGAGATCGAGGATATTGTCCACCTTGGCGACACCAATGCGGATTTCAAAGCCTCTTCCCTGTCTCGGATGGACAGCCGTAGGGCCAAGCGCGGGCATTTGATGGACGGGCAGTCCTACCGGGCTGCCATCCTGCCACTTCTGGCAGAGCCACAGTTCCGCCAGATTATGGAAACCACGGTCGACCAGATGAACCGCTTTGGTCCGGCCTATCGCTACCGACCGCACAATCTGCAGAATCTGCAGGATTATCTGGACTATTACCACATTCTGGCCGACGTCATGGCGGGCAAGTTGATCGACGCAGGCTCGACCCACGTGCTGTTTTTCAACATCCCGCATCTGGTCTATGACACTGTGCTGTATCACGTCGCCCGCTCGCTTGGCCTGAAGACCGTGATCCTGACCCTGTCGCATTTCCCGAACACCTCTTTCTCGATGGAGAAGATTTCGGACTATGGCTGGTTCGATCTGGCCGCCTCGACCGCGGCGCCTTGGTCGATTGAACGGGGCAAGGTAACCGAACTGTTCTACATGCCGAAAATGGATGCCAAAGCTGCGAAGAAGGGCAGCCTCAGCCTCAAGGGCTTGGGCCATTTCGTCGCCTATACGGTCACGAAGAAACCGCTGTCGGCTTTCAATCCTGTCTACTGGGCGCGCACCCTGTCCCGGATGAACCGCATCTACGGTGACTTCCCGAAATGGCGCGATCCCTTTGCCCGTTTCTTTGATGTAAACGAGTTGGCCTATTTCGAACACCTTGCCGATTACGAAGGTCAGAAGGTCGATTTCGAGGCCAAATTCGTTTACTTCCCCATGCACCTGCAGCCCGAGATGACGACCTCAGCCCTTGGTGGGCGCTATCGTGACCAATGTCTGGCCATCGAGGACCTATCGCGCAGTCTGCCGCCCGAATGGCTGATCTACGTGAAAGAGAACCCCAAGCAGGGCGCCTATGCCCGGGGGCCGATGTTCTTCCACCGTCTAAACCGCGTCAAGAATGTGCGCTTCATGCCCTCGGACGCTGACACCCACACCCTGATCGCCAAATCTCAGTTCGTCGCGGTGATCTCGGGCACGGCGGGATGGGAGGCCGTCAAGCAGGGCAAGCCTGCCGTGGTCATGGGCAACGCATGGTTCCGAATGCTGCCGGGGATTTTCGGATTCTCGCCCGATATGGATTGTGGAGCGATTGCCAGCACCAAGATCGACCATGCCGCGCTTGAGGCTGCTACCGGGGCGCTGGTCGCACGCGGTCATGCAGGCGTGGCGGTTCGGGGCTGGGAAAAGGTGTTGGACAACTACGACGCGGATAAGAACGTCGACAACATCGCGCGCGCTGCCTTGGGTCTGCTGCGCGGGGATATCCCGTTTTCGTTTGCCAAGCCCTAACCAGCCGCCAGAACCGCCGCGCACCGGTCAAAGTCGGCCTGCGAGTCGATGTCGTGTGACCTGCTTTCCGGCATGGCAAAGCAGCCGATCCGCCCGCCATCCAGCCTCCGGTGGCGGCGCAGCCAGCCGGTGTCGATGACGTAAACAGCGCCGTTGGGCCGCACGACCGACGGCAGCACCTGACGGTTCGAGAAGGTGAAGGCCGGGTCGTTCAAAGGCTGAAAGCTGTCGCCGTGCATGAGACCCCATTTCAGCACTCCCCTGTCGGCATCCCGCACGCTCATCACCACATCGAACCCGCCTTTGCCGAACAAGGCGAGTCCGGCCGCGATATCCTGCGCTTGACGGAGCGGAGAGGTCGGTTGCAGCAGCACCATAACGCCATCCGCTGGTTCGTATGTATCAAGGTGATGAAGCAGGACTTCGATCATCGGGGCGCTGTCCCCGGCAAACTCTGCCGGGCGCGGCAAGGCGGTGACCCCTTGTGGCAGATCGGCCTCCAGAATGGAAGGAATGTCGGTTGATATGACCACTCTCCCGATGCCGGCGTGCAAAGCGTGATCGACGGAATGCAGATACAGCGGCAGACCATTCAGCGGTCGCACGCATTTTCCCGGCAGGCCTTTTGAGCCGCCACGGGCGGGAACAAAGGCGAAGATGTCGTGGCACATGACGCCCCCCGATCAGATCACTTCCGCAGACTGCTTGACATGCCAAGGTGCAAAAAGCCAATAGCAAGTAACGTCTTGCAATCGGGAGTCGGCCATGAAAATCGCACACCGTTCCGTCGGTCCGGAGCATCCGCCGCTGGTCATAGCAGAAATCGGCATCAACCACGGTGGTAGTCTTGAGGTGGCTAAGGAAATGGTGCGCCATGCCGCCGGTGCTGGCTGCGAGGTCATCAAACACCAGACCCACTTCATCGAGGATGAGATGACAGAGGAGGCGAAGTCGATCTTCCCGCCCAATGCCGACGCCTCGATCTGGCATGTCATGGAACGCTGCGCCCTGTCGGCAGAGGCGGAGATAGAGCTGATGCGCTTAACCGAAAGCCTTGGCATGATCTACCTCTCCACTCCCTTCAGCCGCAAGGCAGCGGATTTTCTGGAAGAGATCGGCGTCTGCGCCTTCAAGATTGGCTCGGGAGAGGCGGATAACCTGCCGCTGATCCGCCACATCGCCAGCAAGGCAAAGCCGGTTATCCTGTCTACCGGCATGCAGACCATCGAGTCCATACGCCGCTCTGTCACCATTCTGGACGAGGCCGGGATCGACTATGCCCTATTGGAATGCACAAACCTTTACCCCAGCCCACCCGAGATCGTATCTCTGCGCGGCGTGACAGACCTTAAGGCCGCCTTTCCTCGCGCCGTTGTGGGCTTTTCGGACCATTCCATCGGGCCTGAGATGGCGTTGGCCTCGGTGGCGCTTGGCGCCTGCATTTTGGAGCGGCACTATACCGACAGCCGCTATCGCAAGGGGCCGGACATCATCAACTCAATGGACCCGGCGGAACTGCGCTTTCTGATCGACCGGTCCAAGGAAATCTGGATCGCCGCCAACAATCCCAAACAGCGGACCGAAGCCGAAGAGCCGGTCTACCGTTTTGCCCGCGCCTCGGTCGTGGCGGACCGCGATCTTCCGGAAGGCCATCTAATCGACGAGGCCGACATCTGGGCCCGCCGTCCCGGCTCGGGCGAGATCGCGGGCTATGATTTTGACAAGGTCGTCGGTCGCAGACTGATCCGTTCTGTGACACGCAACACCCAGTTGCGCTGGTCTGATCTGGCCTGATCCGCGATGGCACGCAGCATCCTTTTTGTCACTGGCACCCGGGCGGACTATGGCAAGCTGGCGCCCTTGGCCACCGTCGTGCGCGACGCGGGCTTTGACGTCAGCTTCTTTGTCACCGGCATGCACATGATGGCGCGCTACGGCCTGACCAAGACCGAAGTTCACCGTATGTCCGGCGTTCGGGTGCATGAATTCTTGAACCAG
>Ga0315907_10008191_pt1 | contig 10779 bp, 6 predicted proteins | sample LakEriMetagenome_3_FD_203525 | JGI IMG/M metagenome (GOLD analysis project Ga0315907, IMG submission 203525) | Freshwater fungal communities from buoy surface, Lake Erie, Ohio, United States - Buoy 12 MA123 | ecosystem: Environmental > Aquatic > Freshwater > Lake > Lake biofilm | place: USA...
TTGCTTGCTTTCTTCGCGATGTTTGCTGGATGGCCCCTGGAGTCGGCATCGGCGCAGGTTCCAGACCAGGGGACACTCGATACGCTTCGAGAGCGAGTCAAGAGCGCAAGCGACGCGTTGGAAAACGCGGCGGAAATTCCCGAGATGCTCTTGAAGGTCACCGACAATCGACTGGACATCCAAGCGACGGTTCATGCGATCCGATCCGTGGCTGTGCCTTTGCCCGGCAAAAGTCCCACATGGTTTCCAAGCCGCATCCAGATCGACGACCAAGACGCGGTGGTGGTACGACGCGAGGACGGGCATTTATGGGTCCTGGTGCCCGAGGGGATCCACCGTTTGAGAGCCGAGGGTCGGATCGTCGAATCGACCGAGTGGTCATGGAGCTTTATCCTCACCCCTCGCAAGTTATCGATCGAGGCGGCGGATTGGACCTGGAGCGGGCTCCAAAGCGACGGCAGGCCCGAGAATCAAGTGATCTTTGTGCGCAAGGAGCAGTTGAAAGAGGGACAAGCGACCTATGACCAAAAGAACTTCCGTTCGGTATTTTTGATCGAGCGCCGGCTCGAAATCGGCTTGGTTTGGAAACTCTACACGAAGGTACGGCGACTGAGCAAGCCTGGCAAAGCGGTCTCGATCTCGGTCCCGACTTTAGAGAAAGAACAGATCATCACGACGGGGATTACGGCTCAAAACGGCAGCGTCGAGGTGAACTTTGGAGCCGAGCAGATGGATTGGGAATGGCAATCTGAATTGCCGATTGCACCAAGCATCACCTTGGTATCGAAACCTGCGAACAACCTTGTCGAAAAGTGGCTTGTGGAAACCTCACCAGTATGGAGCATGAACTCCGAGGGGAGCAAACCGATTTTCGATATCAGCAGACCAACCTTGGTACCCGAGTGGAATCCATGGCCGGGCGATTCGGTGGTCCTCCACTTCCAGCGTCCCTTGGCTGTTGCGGGAAAGCTCTTGACGATTCAGTCGTTAGCCCATCACGTGGAGGTCGGGAATCGGCAGCGAAAATCGATCCTATCCTTCCAGATCGAATCGAGTCTAGGGGGTGAACAAGCCCTCGCGTTGCCAGCAGGTGCGACCGTTACCGAAATGCTCGTCGGACAACGGAGTGTTCCGATCCGCAGGCAGGGCGATCAGGTCTTGTTCAATCTGCAGCCTGGCTCCCAAGAGGTACGTATCGAGTGGACCGATGAGAGTCCTATCGCGAGCTTCATCGCCTTGCCGGCCATCGAGATGCCCGACGAGGTAGCCAATATCCGGTCGCAGATGAGTATCCCCACCTCGCGATGGATCCTTTGGGCCAATGGGCCGCAGCGGGGCCCAGCGGTCCGTTTTTGGGTTGTATTGACCTTATCCCTTTTGGTGGCTTGGGTTTTGGGAATGCGTCCCGATTCTCCACTGAAGACCTACGAATGGATGCTCTTGGCGATCGGATTGACGCAAGTCCACATTGTCGCCTCGCTCTTGGTGGTCGTTTGGTTGTTCTCGATCAGTTTCCGCAGAAAGCTCCAGCCTGGTTCGCTCAAGTTCTGGGAGTTCAATGTCTTGCAGGTCGCCAACGGGGTCTTGACCGCAGTGGCCATCGGTGCCTTGGTTTGGGTCGTCACGGCTGGACTGCTCGGCTCGCCCCGCATGTTCATCGTCGGGAACGAGTCTTTTGAGGGGAACCTGAACTGGTTCACACCTCGATCGGACAAAAATTTGCCCAAGCCATGGGTATTGTCTGTGTCGATTTGGTATTATCGATTGCTCATGCTCGTATGGGCCTTGTGGCTCGCCAACAGCTTGCTGCACTGGCTCAAGGAATGGTACCGCTCGCTAACAACCGGCGGTGCTTGGAGAAGCCCTGAGCGCATTGCCAAGGACCATGCGACAAAGGTCGACAAGGAGCATCGGCTTTCCTGACGCCTAGGACAAGCCCAGGACAAGCCATGGGAGCTTAACACAGAGGAAATCGGGAGAATTCCAGCGATGAAGAATCCGCGTCCGATTGGATGGCTATTTGGTTTAGCGATTGTTTTAGTTTTGCGAGAAACGCCGGTGCAAGTCGACGCGTGCTGTCCTGTCTCGAGGCTGGGCAAGAACTTTCGGATCGCGGACCAGCGGGTTCTGATCGCTTGGGACCCCCAGACGAAGATCGAGCATTTCGTCCGCCAAGCCGCCTTTGATCCCCCTGGGAATGCGAAGAAGCTTAGCGAGCAGACGTCTAGCCAACAGGATGACTCGGCAGATCGGTCCGAATCCGAGCGGGTCGAACCGGACGATTTCGGTTTTTTGGTCCCATCCCCGAGCGAGCCTCAGATCGAAGAGGCCGATGCACAAGTTTTCGATGCTCTTGAAACAGCCATCGAGCCGAGGATTCAGACCCAGGACCGCTGGAGTGTGAATCCATTCCCTTTGGCATTGTCACCGTTTTTGCTGGCATCGAGCCGATCGATGATGATGGCCAACGCGGACTCGGTCCCCACGTCGGGCGTTTCGGTTTTGCAGAGCAAAAAGGTCGCCGGCTACGAGGTCGCCGTCTTGAGGGCAAGCGATTCGGGAGAACTCGTCGGTTGGCTCAAAGAAAACAACTACGAAGTCCGCAAGGATTTGGAGGAATGGGTCGAGCCTTACGTGCGCGATGGCTGGCTGATCACTGCGTTCAAATACGATATCGGTTCGAAGCGAGCCAGAGTCGGCAGTGTTCGAATTTCGTTTGCGACCGACAAGCCTGTGTTTCCCTATCGGGTTCCGAAGGACCAGTTTTCCGAGCAGGGACGTGGCAATTTGTTGAAGATATTCGTCGTCGGTCCGGGGCGGGCCTCTGGCAGTTTGGCGCAAGCCGACTCGAGTCCAGCTTGGAATCGCGGTAAGCTCCGTTATTCGATGCCTATGGAGCGAGAGCCACTCGACGAATTGCTTGGGGATTCGATCCCTCAGGGATCGTTCGCTTCTCCGGAGCGGATGTGGCTGACGGCATGGGACGATCCGACTTGGCCATCGAGCCAGGAGGATCTATGGTTCGGTTTCGATCCAGGCGGAGTCGCTTACCAAGAGGTCCGCACCGTGGTTCTCGACCGGCTCATCTACCTTCCCATCGATGTGCTCGGGCTTCTTGCGATCGGCGCCGGACTGGTGATCCGACGCCGACGCAAATGATGGACCGACCGGTTCGCAGTTGTCAACGGCGTTTCGGTTACACTGATTCTCGTTGCTAGGCGAACTTCACAATACCACTCGTTGACGTCCAGAAGACTTAGGCTTTCCAGCCGTGATGATCCCCCATGAATGCTTACTTTTGTCCCTTGAGCTCGGCGAGGTCCGCCGCAAACTCCTTTTTCTTGGTTCTGAGATCGGTCCTGCTCGGGCTGGTCGGACTCGGGTTGATCGGATTCTGGTCAGCCGGACTCGGGCTAGCCGGAGCCAACGACGGGCCGTCAACACCGAACTCGGAACCTGACGAGAAGGTCTCTTTCAACCGCGACATTCGGCCGATTCTTTCGGCTGCCTGCTTGCGTTGCCACGGGCAGGACGCCGCAGGCCGCCAAGCCGAGCTCCGGCTGGATCTATTCGAATTCGCAACCGCCAAGCGCGAATCCGGATCGGCCATCGTTCCAAGTCAGCCCGACGAGAGCCTTCTTTGGAGACGGATCGTATCGAGCGATCCGGACCAAGTCATGCCACCGCCGGACGCGGCGCGTCAACTCACGCAAGAGGAGAAAAACATCCTCAAGCAGTGGATCGCCCAAGGCGCCGAGTACGAGAAACACTGGGCATTTGAGCCTATTCGAGCCTCCGTATCCTTGGCTCCAAAGAGCGACGCGCCGGCAATGCCACTACGCGTTTGGATCGACCAGCAGATCGAGCGCCAGGCTAGCGAAGCCAAGCTTCCCATTCTGGGGGCTACCGATCCTCGGACCCTTGTGCGACGGCTGGCCTTTACCCTCACGGGCCTACCCCCTGAGATCGAGGATGTCGACCTTTTTGCAACGGATCCCTCGCAGCAAGCTTACGAAAAACTCGTCGATCGGTATCTTGCCTCCGAGCATTTTGGCGAAGAGATGGCCAAGCACTGGCTCGATGTGGCACGTTATGGCGACACCCATGGTTTGCATCTGGATAACCATCGGCAGATCTGGCCCTACCGCGATTGGGTCGTCAATGCACTCAACAGCAACATGCCCTTCGATCAATTCACCATCGAGCAGCTTGCGGGCGATCTGCTCGAGAACCCGACGCAATCGCAATTGGTCGCCACCGGCTTTAACCGCTGCAACGTCACCACCTCCGAAGGGGGTGCGATCAACGACGAGTTCCTCTACCGATACGCCGTCGATCGCACCAGTACGACCATCCAAGCCTTCCTCGGACTGACGGGTGGCTGCGCGGTGTGCCACGATCATAAATTCGATCCACTGAGCACGCGCGAGTTCTACTCGATGTACGCCTTCTTCTACAACAACGCCGATCCGGCCATGGATGGTAATATCCAGACCACCGCGCCGTTTCTCAAACTTGCCACCCCCGAGCAACAAGCCCAACTCGATCGGCTCGCCGAAGACTCCAAGGAATCGCTTGAGAGACTCTACGAGTTGGCCGAGCGCTGGAGTTCCCTGGCCCCGGTAGACACACAACCGGTCGACACGCCAGCGGTCGATATCCCTGTGGTCGACACCAAGGCAAGCCCACCCAAAACCGCCACGCATGTTTGGATCGACGACGATCTACCTTTGGGGGCAACCCAACGCAACACATCGCGCAATGCCGATCGCTGGAGCATCGACGAAGTCGCACCGCCGATGGGCAAACGCGCCCTGGTGACCGAATTTGGGCATAAGCTCGAGCAGAGCATCCAAGGGGGAATCGTCCCGAAATGGATCATGGAGAACGGTCAACTGAGCGTATGGGTTCAGCTCGATTCCGACGAACCACCCGAGGCGATTTTTGTGGAGATCAAAAGCGATCAAGGGACCAAGCGATGGGTCTGGGCCGATCAACCTCAAAACGCCCAGCTCGTCGATGCGAACCCCGATCGAATCGTTGGGAAGCTTCCCAAGGCAGGAGCGTGGGAACTGCTCTGGTTTTCACCCGATGGACTTCCCGTCGGCGCAACGGTGACCGAAATCAAAGTGGGTCTATACGGCGGAATCTGCTACTGGGACGGCCTTTTGATCCGAGGCACAATCCGCCCCGAAGACAAACTCCTTAGCGATTGGAAGGCTTGGTGGAAACAGCATGGCAAGAAACCGGTACCTCATCTCGAATCCCCAAGATTCCGAGGGGTCAATCTGCTCCAAGCCATCCAAGAGGGGGAAAGCTCCGATGCTGCAAAGCAGTCCTCCGATCAGGTGAGAACCTACTTCACCGCTTGGATTGCAAGCGAGGTCCCCAAGGAAATCGTCCAAGCCCGAGAGGCATGGAAATCCCTAGAAGTTCAAAGGCGAATGCTCGAAGATAGCATCCCCGGCACCATGATCTATCGAGATCTCGGAAAACCGCGACAGGCCCACGTGATGCTCCGAGGCCAATACGACAGCAAGGGGGAGCCCGTCGAGCCAGGCACACCCGCCGCATTGCCATCGATGCAAAAGCCCGACGCAGTCGATCCCAAAGCCTCAAGCCGCCTGGAGCTTGCTCGCTGGATCGTCTCGGACCAAAATCCCCTGACAGCCCGTGTGACCGTCAATCGCTTCTGGCAGCAAGTCTTCGGAGTCGGCCTGGTCAAGACCTCCGATGATTTCGGCACGCAAGGGACTCCGCCTAGCCACCCTCAACTGCTCGATGATCTGGCCCATAGTTTCCGCAGCAACGGCTGGGACATCAAAGCCTTCCTCAAGGAGCTCGTCATGACCCAAGCCTTCTGCAGGGATGCTACCCTGAGCGAGCAAGCCTTGGCGCGTGACCCAGAGAATCGGTATTTGGCCCGAGGGCCCCGCATTCGGCTCGATGCCGAACAGATCCGCGACAATGCGTTGGCCGTCAGCGGAATCCTGAATCGCAAACTCGGCGGCCCTGGCTTTCGCGGATACCAGCCTCCCAATATTTGGGAACCGGTCGGTTACGGAGATTCCAACACGCGCTACTACGTCCAACAGCATGGCCAGGATCTCTACCGCCGAAGTCTCTACGCCTACGTCAAACGGACCGCACCGGTGCCCTTTATGTCGAACTTCGATGCCCCCAACCGCGAGTCGTTTTGCACGCGGCGAGAACGAAGCAACACACCGCTCCAAGCGCTCCAACTGATGAACGATGTCCAGCAGATCGAGGCCGCGCGATGCTTGGCCGAAAACCTCATCAAGCAATCCCCCCAGGGGGACGAATTGCAGATCGATCGGATCTTTCGACGGGTATTGGCCCGTTCTCCGGACGATTACGAGCGAAGTCAACTCATGGGATTTGTCCAGAAAACCCGCGCAAGGCTCGCCGAGAGTCCAGCCGACGCACTCAAAATCGCTCGCGCGGGGGAACGCTGGCCCGAGACGGGACTTGCCAGTGACCAAGTCGCTCTCTGGACACTCGTGTGCAACCTGGTATTGAACCTCGACGAGACCGTGACCCGAAACTAACACCGAGTACCCGAAGGCATAGATACACATGTGGAATTCAAACCGACGGAGTTTCTTTCAGCAAGCATCCTTGAGCATGGGTCCCATCGCCTTGGCAGCGATCGACTCGCCGGCAGGGCATTCGGCTGAAACCTCAGGCAGAGTCCATCCTCCGCTCGAAGGATTGCCCCATTTCCCACCCAAAGCAAAGTCGATCATCTACCTCCATATGAACGGAGGTCCTTCGCAGATCGATCTTTGGGATTACAAGCCCGAGTTGGCTGAGCAATTCGACAAGGACCTTCCCGACTCGATACGCAAGGGCCAGCGAATCACGACCATGACCAGCGGCCAAGCCCGATTGCCCGTGGCTCCTAGCAAATTCAAATTCCAGCAGCATGGCCAATGCGGTCGCTATGTCAGCGAGCTACTTCCGCACACAGCCCAGATCGTCGATGAATTGGCCATCTTGAAAACCGTCCATACCAACGCCATCAACCACGACCCGGCCTGCACTTTCGTGATGACCGGAAACGAGGTACCCGGCAAACCGAGTCTAGGCTCGTGGCTTTCCTACGGGCTAGGTAGCCAAAGCGATGACCTGCCAGCCTTTGTGGTCCTGACCCCGAGCTGGTCGGCCAACGCGATGGCCCAAGCCCTTTTTACTCGCATGTGGTCGAGCGGTTTTTTACCGACCCAATACACCGGCGTTGCGATGCGAAGCGGTGCGGATCCTGTGCTGTACCTAAGAAACCCCGACGGAGTGATTCCTCAAGACCGCCGAGCCATGCTCGATGCACTCGTGAATCTCAACAAGCACCGCTTCGAGAGCCTCCATGACCCAGAGATCCAAACCCGAATATCCCAATACGAAATGGCCTTTCGTATGCAGTCAAGCGTCCCGGAACTCGTCGAATTCCAAGAAGAACCAGCCCATGTTCTAGAGATGTACGGCCCCGAGGTTTCCAAACCAGGGACGTTTGCCGCAAGCGCTCTTTTGGCTAGAAGAATGGTCGAAAGAGGAGTGCGCGTCGTGCAAATCCTCCATCGCGGTTGGGACCAACACGGAAACATCGCAGGCGACCTACCTGCCCAGTGCCGCGATGTCGATCAAGCCTGCGCAGGCTTGATCAAGGATCTCAAGCAACGCGGGCTCCTGGACTCGACCCTGGTCGTCTGGGGCGGCGAATTCGGACGGACCGTCTACTGCCAAGGGGGGCTTACCAAGTCCAACTACGGGCGAGATCACCATCCGAAGTGTTTCAGCATGTGGATGGCCGGTGGAGGGGTCCAAGGCGGAATCGAATACGGGAAAACAGACGATTTCAGCTACAACATCGCCGAGAACCCCGTCCACATCAACGACGTCAACGCCACGCTATTGCACTGCATGGGAATCGACCATCAGCGGTTCACCTTCCCATTCCAAGGCCTTGAGCAACGCCTAACCGGGGTCGAACCCCAACGCGTCGTAAGCGAATTGCTCGCGTAAAACTATCTGCCGACCTCCTTGGCTTCTTCATGTTATATTAACACTGCCTTCATATAGGCGTGCTAGCATATGCAAAACGGTAGAGGAAGATGTCATTGCACTTAAATCAAGATTTGGACGAAGCCCGAGTTTCGTTGCTCAAGCTTTCCGGAATGGTCGAGGACATGATCGCCCTGGCGGTCAAGTCGTTGATGCAACGGCAAGGCATCCTAGCAAGCGATGTGGTGCGTAGAGACTCCGATGTCGATCGCGCCGAGGTCCGGATCGAAGAGGACTGCCTGAAGATGCTCGCGCTGCACCAACCGGTTGCGGCCGATCTACGTCGGGTCACGACCATGATGAAAGTCAACAACGACCTCGAACGCATGGCTGATCTAGCTTGCAATATCGCTCAACGAGCCGATAGCCTTTGCCCCCACCCGGAATTCCCGATCCCCGACGGCATCAATGAAATGGCCACCATGGTCACTCGGATGGTTCGAGCCAGTCTCGACGCCTTCGTCCGAAATGACTCGGCTATGGCTCGAAGCGTCATCGTCATGGACGATCCGCTCGACGCAAAGAATGTCCAAGTGATCGGGGTTTTGGCAAAATCGATCCAAAACGATCCGACCCGTGTCGAAGCCGCATTGCACGCTTTTTCCGCCTCCAGACACCTGGAGCAAATCGGCGATCTTGCAGTGAGCATCGCCGAGGACGTGATCTACATGGTCGAAGGGGTCATCATTCGGCATCGACAAGCAAGCTAGCAGCCGACATCATGTTGCAAGCACCTTGGACGATGGAAAGAGTATGCCAAAAAGTAAAATCTTGGTGATCGAGGACGATCGGGCGATTTCCGAAATCCTCGTCTACAATTTGGATAAAGCCGGCTACGAAGTCACCTTGGCCATCGACGGCCGCGACGGGGTAAACCAAGCCCAACTCAAACTCCCGGACATCGTTTTGCTCGATGTCATGCTCCCGATCATCGATGGAGTCGAGGTCTGCCGACGCCTGCGGAGCAAACCCGAAACGGCGGCGGCGATCATCATCATGCTGACTGCGAAAACCGAAGAAGCCGATCAGCTCATCGGTTTTTCGGTCGGTGCAGACGATTATGTGACCAAGCCCTTTAGCGTCCGGGTCCTGATGGAACGCATCAAGGCTCTGCAACGCCGCAAAACCGCGAAACTCGATGATGACAACGATGTCGTGACCCGTGCAGGGATCACTCTGGATCGACGGCGTTATCGCGTCAATGTCGACGGACAACTCGTCGAACTCACCAAGAGCGAATTTCGATTGCTCGATACACTCATCCGTCAGCCAGGACGCGCGTTCGATCGAACCGAATTGATCGACTCGGCATTAGGCGAAGACACCCTGGTCCTCGAACGGACCATCGACGTGCACATCCGTGCCCTACGCAAGAAAATCGGCCCCAATGCCGACGCAATCGAAACGGTTCGCGGGGTCGGGTACCGCTTTCGCGAGGACTGAAAAAACAGACTCTAGCGGCTTGTAAATACCGATTTCACTTGGTTTTCGGTGGATTTACTCAAAAAAACAGGGGCTTTCCTCAAGGTTTTTTAGCAAATCTCCCTAAATTCCTTGGGATTCTGCCCATATTCGGCTCTATCCCAGTTGCATTTTGTTTATCTCCACCTTTAATTCAGCCTGATCGGAATTGTTCTTTGTCGAACATCCCATCGGTTTCGAGTCCATCACCGAATCAAGTACAAGGGTCCTCTACATGGCGAAAGCAGCTGGCAAGGCCGAAAAGCCTCTCACCAAAGTTCAAATCTTCTCCAACATCGCGGAAGCAACCGGCTTGTCTAAGAAACAAATCGCCGAAGTTTTCGATGCGCTCAAGGCCGAAATCTCCAACGCGATCGGAAAGAAAGGGGTCGGAACCTTCGTCGTTCCCGACCTGGCCAAAATCGTTCGCATCCAGAAGAAAGCCCTTCCAAAGCGACAAGTTCGCAACCCTCAAACCGGCGAAATGAAGTGGGCAGATCCCAAGCCAGCTTCGACCTCCGTCAAGGTTCGCCCTCTAAAGAAACTCAAAGACATGGTCTAATCGACCCGTCTCTCTGAGGCTTCTTCCAAAAAATATCCATCAGCCGATTCGCCTAAACCGCGAGTCGGCTGATTCTTTTTCGTGTCCAGCCGACCAAATCGCAAAGAAGAGAAGAAGGAAACGCAAAGGTGCAAAGGCGCAAGGACGCAGGGAAGACAAAGAAGAAAACGCAAAGACGCAAAGGCGCAAGGAAGAAGATAAGAAGGGGGATGGCAGAGGATTGCAGGTAGGAAGGCACCGTGAAAATGTTCTTTTAGGTTTTGACTCCCCGGTTTTCCTTGCGCCTTTGCACCTTTGCGTTTCCTTCTTCCCCGCCTTTTTCTTCCCTTGCGTCCTTGCGCCTTTGCACCTTTGCGTTTTTTTCTTTCCCTCTTTGCGTTCGCATTCGCGTTCGCGTTACCATTAACGATCATGACCGATCGCAAGCTTCGACCTACCTCGTTCGATTATGCCCTGGCAGCCCTTTCGCCAGTTCTGATCATTCTGATGATCGGATCGCTGGTCTATTTCCTGCTCACCACGCTCTATCGAGGTGACTTCCAAGCTCGCTTGATGTGGATCCTCGGCCTCTTTACCATGGCCTCGGTCCTGATCACCCGAATCGCAATCGAACAGTCACGCACGCAGTCCTTCACCTACCTAGGACTTCTCAGCGCAGCAACCTTGCTTGTCGCCCC
>Ga0315907_10008196_pt1 | contig 10771 bp, 9 predicted proteins | sample LakEriMetagenome_3_FD_203525 | JGI IMG/M metagenome (GOLD analysis project Ga0315907, IMG submission 203525) | Freshwater fungal communities from buoy surface, Lake Erie, Ohio, United States - Buoy 12 MA123 | ecosystem: Environmental > Aquatic > Freshwater > Lake > Lake biofilm | place: USA...
AATTAGATATAAAGTTAATCCACGTAAAAACAAACGAAATTGTTGGAACATATACCTTTTATGAATTACCTTGCGTTGGCGGTTGCGCCCTTTATAAATATCCAAAATCAATGATTTATCAAGGTGGTGGTGTCTATTCATTAGTGGCTCCGAAGACTGCGCCATCCTACAATTTAATGATTGACGATTCAAGACTTCAAGAATTTGTAGATAATGTAACAACGAAATTTGTTGAACATCTGAAAGCAGATTAGTTGAGTTATTCTGAAAACGGTAACCAATCTAAGGATTCGTGTTTTTTAATACAAATTCTTTTCATGATGTTTAAGACTTTATGGATTTTTGGAGTAATATTATTGCTGGTAGCGAGTTGCGGCATTTCTAAGCCCACTATCCCGGATCATATGTCGGAATTGGAACAGCACAAGCAAGAAGTTGATAAGAAACGTACCGACGTGCAAAGCGATTTTGAAATTATGAAAGGTTGGACCGAAGAGGAAAGACAGTACTTCATCGACCATTTCGTGTATAAAAGCATTGAAATAAGAAATGATACCTTGATTTTTGTAAAGTGAAGGAGGTTTTCACTACTGAAATTCAATAGGGTTGTCGAGGTGCTATTTAATATAATCTAACCCGTGATTTTACACAGAGGTCTCTCAGTTGATGAATGAACTGAGGTAATTATTCCTTTTTCTTGATGTAATGAATTTCCCCAACTACAAATAGTTTAAGAAACTCAAACGCTTGCTCATCTGTAAGTGATTCCATGAAATTAATTAGTTCTTGTTCGTTCGGAGACATTGTTGAAATATCCTTGCCATTGGCGTTTTTGAGATTAGTATTTTTCAACAATAAGGTGTCTTGCTGCAACGCTATTTTTTGCGCGGTTACTGTAGAGAAGAAAAGAGAAACGAAACTAATAAGTAGGATTTTCATTCGAATAGAGTTATTTAGTAATAATTTTTTATCAAATTTTAAATTATTTCTTTTTTAGAATAATCTAACAACTTATCAATTGTCTTTGGTTACATGTTCTAGGTAAGGGGTAATTTGCAGAATTTTCCTTAATTAAATTGTTTAAATGAGTCATAAGTTGTTCTTTAATTGTAAAGCTATATGTATTGACGCTGGAGAGCTCAGCCCGTGTAAAAATCAGTGAATTTCCCGCCCCTTTTTGGCGGATTTGGATAGGTTCGAGCAAATTCAAAACATCGAAATTATTTGGAGAGTTCAATCTTCAACTTCTTCCCTTTCACTTTTTCGTGGCGAATTGTTGCAAGAAGCGATTTCACATGGACTCTTTTCACAGCCGCATAAGCCGCAAAATCAAGCACCGTAATCAAGCCAATTTCTTCTTTTAATAGATTTCCTTTTTGACCTAAAAATCCTACAATGTCGATTTTATTGATTTTGTCTTTTTTGCCTCCACTGAAATACAAGGTCACAAAAGGACTTGCAACTGGATGGGGTAGGTTTGTTGGTAATTTAAATTCTGATCTTGGAACTTCCAAATAATCTGGGGTGTTTTCGTCTTTGTTGAGCAATACATAGGAAGAACCATTCGATTTCATACGTGCCGTGCGACCGTTTCGATGAATAAATGCTTCTTCGCTGTGTGGAAACTGAAAATGAACCACGTGTTGAATTTCAGGAATGTCCAAACCGCGAGAACCTAAATCGGTACAAATCAAGGTGTGAAAACTGCCATTTCGAAACTGAATTAACGCTCGTTCACGCTCGTCTTGTTCCATTCCTCCGTGGTAAATAATCGAATCGTAACCCTTGTCGAGCAACTGATTACGAACCGATTCAGTAGCTTCTCTGAAATTGCAAAACACAATCGTTAATTCTCCATTGAACGAACAGAGTAACTCAAAAAGCTTTTCAAATTTATTGCTATTTCGAACAGGATAATTCCAAAAAGTAATCGCCGGATCTTCTGAATTTGCTAAATGGTTTACGATTTCAGGATTGCGAAACGCTAAATAACTGGGGAAATCTTTGTGTTCCGTGGCTGAAACCAAGGTCGTAAAAACCAAGGCGCCTAATTCTTGATAAATGAATTTAATTTGATCTTCAAAACCAAATTCCAAACTTTTATCATATTCATCTACAACGAATTGCGTAACGTGGGATAAATCCAGGGTATTTCTGGAAATGTGGTCGCAAATTCTACCGGGGGTACCAATAAGTAGGGCGGGAGCTTCTTTTAAGCTTTTCTTTTCCACCGAGATCGAATGACCGCCATAGCAAGTCAATACTTTAAAATTCGTTTTCATGGCACGAAAAACGCCTTCGATTTGAATGGCTAATTCTCTTGATGGCGCTACAATTACCGCCTGAATTTCTTTGGAGCTTGAATCGAGTTTTAAAAATAAGGGCAATAAAAAGGCGAATGTTTTTCCAGTACCCGTTTGTGAAAGAATCATCAGGTTGCGCGCAGATTCGCTTTTACTAAGCGATTCTTGCTGTAAGGCATTTAGTTCTGAAAATCCAATATTTGAAAGAACGGAAGATATCTGTTGTGTTGAACTCATGTTGCAAAGATAGGGGGAGTTACAGAATAAACCGGTTGGATTTCCAACGTGATACCAGAGTTAGGTTCTCTGGGCTTAGAAGTTTTCTTCTCGAACACTCTTATGGAGGATTTGGAGTGGTTTCAATGCTTTAAAAATTGGTGACCAAATAACTAAGAAATTCATCTAATTTGCTTGACAAGTATTACTGCATGATCATCAGAAAATATTTTTTACCGCTTCTTGTTGAATGTTCTTCGATGCTGAATTTACCAGAATATATTCGAAAAGCATAAGGATGAGGTGTCCCTTCCATAAATTGGTGCAACGATTTCAGTTTACCTTCTTTACCTGATTTTATCTCAATTGGAATAACCATCGTATTGAATTGATCTATCAAATAGGTGAAATTATGGCTCCAATGAAGGAAATAATAAAGTAATGGTTAACTATTGTTTATTCTGTCACAGAATATAGGTTATTTTTGATTCTTCCAACATTGGTTAATTGGTAAAGATAATTCAAGAAAAATTTGTTTTTAATGAAATTTAATTCGAAACAATAAGAATATGGTAATTAATGGTGTGTTTTAGTCCTACTCTTTTATTACTGTCACACTTGTCTCGTAGGATGTATATCTAATCGCACCTGTTTTATCTGCAATGCCTATTGAACCATTAATTTTTAAGGGACCTTCCTTTGATGCCTTGACTTTAATCGTGGCTACCCCGTCTTTAATATTCTTAATATTTCCTACACGAGGTTCCACAACTGGCGAGACATCACTAGAAAAAGCAGCCATCATGACCATTACTTCAAATTCATCACCTACCTTAATAACATTGTTTGTGGGATATGCAAGTCCAACAATTTTATTAAAATTATATTTGGAACCATAAGAATGACTATCCTTTAGGATTTGAACAATGGTAGCTTCTAGGTCAGCAATAGAATATTCGAGAGAATATAATAAAATTAAATTGTCTACAACATTATCATTTTTAAAGTTAACCTGTTCAAGGTCTTTCTTTTCTTTTATTATAGATGATAATTCTACATTATTATAAGCTTTTTCTTGTGTTAGTTTGTTAATAAGTTGATTATATTTTTCATAGATATTATCAGTAGATGATTTGCCGTTGAGGTCATTGGGTAATTCATTAAAATTGACCGTTAGATTCGGTTTATTATCGTTGGTCACAACCGATTTTCTGTTTTCTTCACTTAAACCATCTAATAAAGATTTTTTAGATTGATAGATCTCATTATAAACTTCTTCAAAATCTTTTTTCAAGTTCTCAACTTGCAAAACAAGTTGAGAAAGTTTGTTTTTTTCATTTGCCCTTTCGTTCGAAAGTGAGAGTAATTCCTCTTTGATTATAAATTCATTTTCCAAAACCATCCCTTTTTTCGAATTGATGCTTGAAACCAGAGAATTTCCTACTATTGGGTTCTGAGAAGAGTTAGTGCAAGAACCAAAAACAACAAGTGATATTAAACCGAGAATTAAAAAATGTTTCATAATATTTCTTTTTATGTAAAACTAAAAAAAAAACTAAATAAGTAATTAAACTAAACTATTTTTTTATTGATGTCCGAAATCAGTATAAAAAAGTGTGATTTACAACTAAGGATTTCTCGTTTTATATACTGTAATTAGGTTTCCTACACTAAATTAAATGAATAAAATTATGTATTTTTTTGGGTAATCCGTTTTGGTCTCCCTCTGATAAATCTTCTACGACGGTTTAGTACGTTACACAATTCGCCCGTCAAAGAATCCTTGTCGTTTACTACGGGATTGGCATGTACTTCGCTGTTATCCAAATGTTTTTACGCCAATGAGATGCCAGGTTTCGTGTAAACAGGTGTATGCAGGGTCGTACAAGGCCATAGGTTGTGTGTTGTTTTCAGTTATAAATTAAGGTGCTTGAATTTAAATATATTAAAATGGAAATTGGAAAGGAAGCATGGAGTTAAAATTCGTCAAATGAAATACTCATGGTTCATTACTTCCCCAATCGTTTGTTCTGTTTATAAATTTTCATTAACTTCATGAAACTTCACACTTCGAGGCCAAGCGAATAAACAGTTGTTGGCTTGAAGCGAGATTGTGAGGGTTATAGGTAAGTTAGTCAGTAATTAATTCTGAATATGATAAAAACGATAACAATTTTATTTTTTATTTACGCAAGCTTATCATTTTCTCAAGAGCTATCATCTATAAAAATTGGTAATCAGTTTTGGACTCAAAAGAATTTTGACAAGGCAACTTTCAGATCCGGAGAGATAATTAAGGAAATAAGGAGTAAAGAAGATTGGTTAAAAGTAGGCTATAGAGAAGAACCTGCTTGGTGTTATTTTAATTTTGATTCAAAAAATGCACATCTCGGTAGGTTATATAATTACTATGCCATATCAGATTCTAGAAATATTGCTCCAATAGGCTGGAGAGTGCCTTCTTTTGAAGACTATTATGTTTTAATTAACTATTTAGATCCATTATGCTCCAAAACACACTTTGCAAATAAAGGTAGTATTGCTGGCGGTAATTTAAAATCTAAAGATAGTTTATGGGGAGGGGATTTTTGCCCGCAAATTAATTCAAATTTTAACGCCCTACCTGCAGGAGGTTATTCACCATCAATTAATTATCCCGAGTATGATTGGGATAAAAAAGGTGAAAAAGCTATGTTCTGGTGTATATCTAATTGGAATTCGTTGCTCGACTATCTAGAACCTGATGATGTAGAAAGATTTAAAGTTAAAATTCAATCTGGGAAACTCAATGATAAAGCAATTGTAATAAGATTAAGTAATAATGATTGTGAAATAGATTCAGATGATGACCCAAAACTTAATGGTTACTCATTAAGATTAATAAAGGAAAAGTAACTTCTTCTAACAGCGTTTAAGCAATATAACCTTGCCCCCGCGTATGCGGGGTAATACAAGGCAACATCTCCAACTCGCAAAACGTTAGCAGCAAGTATAAAAAACTACACAACAGAATGGCACAGACAAGAGAACCACTTAAAAAAACAAAAATGAAAAAAAAGGTTTTATTAGCAACATTAGCATTTGCACTTTTCATTGTGTCTTGCCAAGACAAAAATGAAAAAAAGGACTATGATTATTGTGATTGTGTTCATATGCTGAAAGTTAAAGACATTGATCCAAATTTAAAGAGAAGTTGTGAAGAACTTGTTCAAGCAAATAATGAACTCGAGCAACTTTCTCCTGGTTCAACAGACCCAAATGAGTGCAAATAAATACCAGGTTGTTTTATCAATATTTATAATATGTACATTCAAACCTTTTTGAATCCGAATTTTTAGTCAATTGGACACTTGCATTGTACTTAATTGGTATTTAAACAGCAACAGCTATTTGCACATTGGCGAATATGGCGGCTTTAGTTAAAATTTGAACTTTTGTGCTTCTAAAATTCTTAGTAGTAAATTGAAAGTTCTGTGCTTTTAAACCCGCCACATCGCCAATCCACAAACCGTAATCGCCTATTTCTTTACACAAAAAAAGTTGATTATTCTTTAATGGAATCCGTTTAAGGGTAGGTTTACTTAACGGAATAATGAAATGATCTCTTGTTTTGGCAGCTCATTAATTTCAACTTGGAATTCCTTTAAATGATTCCAGTAGATTTTATCACCATCTTTTTCGAATCTATTTGATAATGGGCGAGGGTATATCAACAAGAATGGTTAATTAGAAACTATATAAGTACCATTTCGAACCTCGTTGTACAAGCTTCATAGTCTCCATTTCTTTATCTTTTCCGTTTGGGTAAAAATAAAAATCAACCAGTGCGAAAGTACCAAATTCATTCGTTTCATATTTCGTGCAGCAAGAGATTGCTGCCGAACCGTATACAGAATACAAGGAATTTTTAATGTCTTGGAGTGATTTACCGCGTTTTTCTAACTCTTTAATTTGCTCATCACTTATTGAACCCAAGCTACATAATCTTTTAACATCCCCATCTCCTTCTTCTAATGGGTCGCAAAGTGTACTTAATATTTCTAATTGACCCGTTTGAGCAGCATGAAACATTGCTATAACTACATTAGTAGGTTTTTCATGATCGATAATAAAATCCTGTGAAAAACATGTGCAATATGTTAGAAAGATAAAAATTGGAAATAGATTTTTCATGATGATTCAAATGTTAAGTTCCTTAAAATTAATTTATTTATTCATAAAAATTGAAGTTTTTGATTCAAAAAACAATGTGTCAATAAAATCAGAATAATCCTATTTGAATTTGGAATTAGTGTGGGGGTTATATTTATTTTGATAATCTATTTAAATTTACGAAATTAAGAAGTATTACATCCCAATATGATCAATGATGATAAATAAAACCATTGGCAAATACAAAATTATCCGCCTTATCGGAGAAGGCGGCATGGCTTCGGTGTATGAAGCAGAACATGAAATGTTAGGAACAAAAGTTGCTATTAAGGTATTAAGCCCTGTGCTCTCCTCAAATTCTCAAATAAGGGAGCGTTTTAGAAACGAAGCTAAGTTGATGGCCTCATTAAACCATCCCAATATTGTTAAAGTTCTTGATTTTGACGACAAACAGGATCGTCTTTCGATTGTAATGGAATTATTGGACGGAGAAGATTTGAGTGAAAAAATTAAAAAAAATGGAGCGTTATCTGAAAATGAAATAAATAATATTTTTGACCAAATATTATCCGCTTGCCAATTTGCACATGAAAAAGGTATTGTTCATCGAGATATAAAGCCTTCTAATATTTATGTTCTTCCAAACGGAGAGGTGAAAATTTTGGATTTTGGAATTGCAAAGCTATTTGGGCAGGGCAATGAAATGACTCAAACGGGTACACAAATCGGAACACCGATTTACATGAGTCCAGAGCAGGTTAAGGCCGATAAATCAATTGATCATCGAAGTGATATTTATTCAATTGGAGTGACCTTGTATTTCGCTTTATCAGGCAAGTTACCATATGACGTTGGTAGTTCTTCGCAATTCGATATATTTAATAAAATTGTACATGAGTCATTACCTACAGTGTTATCAAATCGATTTTTAAATGAAACTATTCAAAAATCTTGTCAAAAGAATCGTGAGAACCGTTTCCAGAGTTGTATAGAGTTTAGAGAAGACTTAAATAGAAAATTATTGAATCATTCTTCTAATAGTGTTAATCAAACAATAAAAACTATTCGTCAATTACCACAAGAAAAAAGAGGGAAAAACTTGTTGTTTAGGAGAAGCACGATTTTTATTGGTATGTTTTTACTAATTCTTATTGGCGTTTTATTGTTTAAGTCATTTAACACAATAGTTTATGAAGGTAACTACAAAAATTGGAATTATTCAGATACACAGGTTTATGGCTTAGTACCTTTGGAAGACTGTAGAAATAGAGATTATTTTAAAATATCTCAGTTATCAGATGGGGTAACGAAAGTTGAAGAATTTAATGAATCTGGAATACTCCAAGAAACTACTGTAATTAAGTTCATGGAAGGAAAATTGCAATCGATTTCCAAATCAAATAAAAACGGATACAGTTTCAATAATCAAGTTTTTACGAGTTTCAAGGCTGGTCTTGAAGTAGTTGAAAAAAATGAAGGTTTAAATACTCTACTACCAAGTAAATCGTTGGTCTATAGGTATGAAAATGGGTTATTGATTGAGTCTTATTATAAAGGATTTGATGGGAATATTGGAATGGGGCCCGATGGAATTTGCCGCCTGAAGTTTGAACGTTACGACGATCAAAATAGGTGGGGTGAAAGAAAAGAGGAAGCTTATTTCGATTACAACGGTGGTCCTATTAAATTTGGTAATTACCATAAAGTTAAATACAGGAGAGATGAACGAAATAACCTCCTTCAGGAATCTTATTGGGATGAACAAAACAAACCGGTACTCAATGAACTTGGAATTCACATGATTAAATATGTTTATGATAACATGGATAATAAAATCCAAGAAAAGTACTTTGGTATTTCGGACGAACCCGTTTCGAATAGCTACGGTGTAGGCATAGTGCGTTATGTTTACTTTAACGGTCGATGCGTTAGTTTCACAAGGCATTTATCTAATGGTGATATTGCACCTTCCCAAAACCTGGATGCATTAGATAATGCAACTATGGTCAAATACGATTACGATTCAAGGGGAAATGTGATTTGCACTACATTTTTTGATGAATTCAAGAACCTTATCAAAACCAATTCGGGTTATGCTAAAATTATTCGCCAATATGATGAATTAGATAATTGTATTATACAGGATTATTTAGATTCTTTTGGTAATCGAGTTGAGAATGATCAGGGAACACATCGTTACGTTTTAACTTATGACCAATTCGGACGAATTTATACGAGAGCCTACTTTGATAAAAATTTAAATCCAACAGATAAATCAGGAACATTTTTCATGTCTAAGTATAAATTTGAAGAGTCTGGTTTGATTCAGTCTGTTTCCTATTGGAGAAATAATAACGTGAAAATGACCCGTTGGAGTGGAGAGCATGAAGTAAATTATAAATACAACGATCAAGGACAAGAAATAGAATGCTATTACTTGGATGAGCAGGGGAATCTAAAAAAAATGGACTTTGGTTGTTCAAGAGAGCTTACCAAATATGATAACCTTGCACGAATAACCTCTGTGTCTTGTTTTGATGGGAACGTTCCCTCTTTGATTTCAGGAACATCCGTCTCGGGTTATCATTTAGTCAACTTCAAATACGATAATCGAAATAATTTAAAGTCGATTGAGTACTATGACCAGATGGGGAATCCCTGCAATACAAAAGTAGATAATTATGGTGATGTGTCAAGAATAGAGATAAGCTATAAAGGGAATATGATAAGTTCACAAAAATGGTATCTAACCAACAGCGATATTCCGGTTAAAGTTCTTGATTGCTATAATTCAGAATGTATGACAAATTCCGGTAGTATGATGGTTTATTTACATAAATAATGGGTTTTTATATCTAATTGATTAAATGGATTAAGCGCTGTGTTTTTATTGTCGAATTAATGTAATAAATGAAGCACCAAAAGTTCTATTCAACGGGTGAGTTGAAGGGTGAAGGAGAATTGTTGCAAATCATGGATTGCACCAGTCGAGGAAGTGGAAGGCAAATTGATTTTGACGACCATGAGTGTTGTGTGGAGTGTTTATTAGAAACATCGTTACGAAAGATAAAAACTTGGAACTATTATAATAAGAACGGAAGTATCATAATAACGGGCAGTTATGTGGTTTTGGATTATATTGGGGTGCCAAGCGTCAGGGATGGCTTATGGTCAGTTTTTCAGGAGGATGGAAAACTATTTCAACAAGTGGTATATAGTGTTGGAGAAATTATCGAAGTGTCGATGTTTGATTCCGAAGGTATTCGGATTGATTAGAAAATAGTTGAACAAAATTCACCATTTAGTAAAATCCTTTTACGATATCTATTTTTTCTCAAAAGCACCGCTTATTTAAAATCAGTACGATAAACATAAATTAGTTTTTCGACTAACCTATGCATCCATACATTTCAGGTTAACAATTCACCTTATCCTTATCGAATCTTTACGTTTCATGGCGATAAGAATTATCACAAACATCAAGAACCCCAAAATAGCCATCATTATCGCATCCAAGTGTAATGTTCCGGCATGGTTACCGAATCGATCTTCATATCCATGAAAGTTTTTCATTAACTGAGGTACAGCATCTACAATTAAATCCTTTGAAATTACTTTCGGTGCATCGGCTCCTTCTACAGTGGGTGGAGTATAGGTCATAACTACTTCTTTTTGGATGTTTGAAAATCCTTCATTACCCCATCTGGCAATGGTGAAATAACTTACGATTTCTATTAAATCGGATTTTATTTGTGTTAAAGCACCAGCTAACATAATTTGAGGAATTAAGGCTATTGGAACCAAAGACATTACTTTTTCTGTTGATTTTGCTGTAGCTGACAATAATAATCCTAAAAGAGAGGCTGTGACGGATAACATGAACATCCATGCAACCGATAATCCCGCCTGATGCCATGCTGGATCCGAGCCACTGTAGCGTAACGCAATAATCGTCACAAATATGATCGACTGGATCGCAGAAAAGGTACTTAAGACCAAAAGTTTTGAAAATATATAGGGAAAAATACCTTGATTAAACATCCGTTCCCGCTTGTATATGGAGGATTCCCCAACGATTTCACGTGCGGAATTATTGGTCC
>Ga0315907_10008201_pt1 | contig 10767 bp, 8 predicted proteins | sample LakEriMetagenome_3_FD_203525 | JGI IMG/M metagenome (GOLD analysis project Ga0315907, IMG submission 203525) | Freshwater fungal communities from buoy surface, Lake Erie, Ohio, United States - Buoy 12 MA123 | ecosystem: Environmental > Aquatic > Freshwater > Lake > Lake biofilm | place: USA...
GACCACCGCTTCGCGCGGCACTTGGATGCCGGTGCCCAGCAAGTCCATCACCGCTTGCGCGTCTTTGTGCACCAAGGGGTCTTGGTCGGCCGGGTCGCGGCTCACACCAATGCCGATCAGCGGGATGGTGATGTGGTTGCCCAAAAAGCCCGCCAGCATGCCGCCGTGAGTGCCAGAGCTGCCCGAACCCACGATGACCTTGTCAAACGCCGCGCCCGAGTCGTACCACTGCTGTTGCATTTCTTGCACGCAGGCGACGTAGCCCAAGCTGCCCAAGGCGTTCGAGCCGCCGCCGGGGATGATGTAGCCCTTGCGCCCTTGGGCTTGCAAGGCGCTGGCGATTTTGCCCATGGCCTCGGCCATGTTGCTGCCCGCAGGCACCAAGGTGATGTTTTCTACGCCGAGCAGGTGGAACATGAAGTTGTTGCCGGATGCATCGGTTTTGTAGGTGCCGGGCACGCGCTCTTCAATCACAAACTGGCAGCGCAAGCCTTCTTTGACGGCGGCGGCCAAGGTGATGCGGCAGTGGTTGGATTGCGGCGCGCCACAGGTGATCAAGGTGTCGGCACCTTGGGCCAGCGCATCGGCGGCCAAAAACTCCAGCTTGCGGGTTTTGTTGCCGCCAGGGAACAAACCGAGCATGTCGTCGCGCTTGATCCAAATATCGGGGCCCACACCACCGGGGCAGCTTGCGGCCAAGGCTTTGGAAAAGCGCGGTGCGTGGTCGATGGGCGTGGGCGCGTGGGTGTATTGGCGTCGGGGAAAGCGGGACAAATCCATGAGGGGTTCCTGGTGGGGGGCAAAAAATCAATGCGCTTTGACGCGCAAACGCCAAGCATGCAACAGCGGCTCGGTGTAGCCACTGGGTTGGGCCTTGCCTTTGAACACCAAATCGCAAGCCGCTTGGTAGGCCTTGGAGGTGTCAAAGTGGCCGGCCATGTTTTGGTACAGCGGGTCGTGCGCGTTTTGCTTGTCGACCACCGCGGCCATGCGCTCAAAGGTGGCACGCACCTCGGATTCGCTGACCACGCCGTGGTGCAACCAGTTGGCAATGTGTTGGCTGGAGATGCGCAGCGTGGCGCGGTCTTCCATCAGGCCGACGTTGTGGATGTCGGGCACTTTGGAGCAGCCCACGCCTTGGTCTACCCAGCGCACCACGTAACCCAAGATGCCTTGCACGTTGTTGTCCAACTCTTGTTGTTTGTCGGCAGCGTTCCAGTCGGCTTTGGCCGACACGGGGATGGTGAGCAAGTCGTGCAGCAAGGCGTTGTGCTGCTTGTCGGCGTCAATTTTTTCCAACTCTTTTTGCACATCGCTCACCAACACCTGGTGGTAGTGCATGGCGTGCAGCGTGGCACCTGTCGGGCTGGGCACCCAAGCGGTGTTGGCGCCAGCCCTGGGGTGGCCGATTTTTTGTTCCATCATGGCCTTCATCAGGTCGGGCATGGCCCACATGCCTTTGCCAATTTGCGCCTTGCCACGCAGGCCGCAGGACAAACCCACTAACACGTTGTTGCGCTCGTAAGCGGTAATCCAAGCGCTGCTCTTCATGTCGCCCTTGCGCAGCATGGGGCCAGCCAGCATGGCGGTGTGCATCTCGTCGCCGGTGCGATCCAAGAAGCCGGTGTTGATGAAAGCCACGCGGCTCGATGCCGCAGCGATACAGGCTTTCAAGTTGACGCTGGTGCGGCGCTCTTCATCCATGATGCCCAGCTTCACCGTGCTGTCGGGCAAGCCCAAGACTTTTTCCACACGGCCAAACAACTCGGAGGCAAACGCCACCTCGGCGGGGCCGTGCATTTTGGGTTTGACGATGTAGACCGAACCAGTGCGGGAGTTGCGAATGCCGTTGGCGCCGTGGCCTTGCAAGTCGTGCATGGCGATGGCGGTGGTGACCATGGCGTCCATGATGCCTTCGGGGATCTCATGCGTTTGGCCGTTGGCGCCGGTGTAGAGGATGGCCGGGTTGGTCATCAAGTGGCCCACATTGCGCAAGAACAAGAGCGAGCGGCCATGCAGCTTGACCTCGCCACTGCCCTTGGGTGCGTGGTAGACGCGGTCGGCGTTCAAGCCGCGCTTGAAGGTGGTGCCGCCCTTGCTCACGTCCTCGGTGAGCGTGCCTTTCAAAATGCCCAGCCAGTTGCTGTAGGCCAAGAGTTTGTCCTCGGCGTCCACCGCGGCCACAGAGTCTTCCAAGTCGAGGATGGTGGACAAGGCGGCTTCGACCACCAAGTCGCACACGCCCGCTGGGTCGGTGGCACCGATGGGGTGCTTGGCGTTGATTTGGATGTCCAAATGCAAACCGTTGTGGATCAGCAAAACCGAAGAGGGATGGGCCGCGTCACCTTGGTAGCCGACGAATTGCTTGGGCTCGGCCAAGGCGGAGGTTTTGCCGCCCTTGAGCGTGACCACCAAAGCGCCCTTGACCACGGCGTAGCCGATGGAATCGATGTGCGAGCCTTGCTTCAGCGGCGCGGTGCAGTCCAGCACATAGCGGGCGTACTCAATCACTTTCGCGCCACGTTTTTCGTTGTAGCCCGGGCCTTTGGCGCAGTCGTCGGCTTCAGAGATGACGTCGGTGCCATACAAAGCGTCGTATAACGAACCCCAACGCGCATTGGCAGCGTTCAGGGCGTAGCGGGCGTTCAGGATGGGCACCACCAACTGCGGGCCGGCTTGTTGGGCCAACTCGGCGTCGACGTTGCGGGTGCTGACCTTGAAGGCTTTGGGCGGCTTGACCAAATAGCCAATGCCTTCCAAAAACGCCTTGTAGGCCTTCATGTCGGCCACCGGCCCTGGGTGGGCTTGGTGCCAGGCATCCAGTTCGGTTTGCATGCGGTCGCGCTCGGCCAGCAGGGCCAGGTTTTTCGGGGCCAGGTCGGCCACGATGGCATCAAAGCCTTGCCAAAAATGGGCACTGGAAATGCCGGTGCCGGGCAGCACCTGCTGGTCAACGAACTGCAGCAAAGCGCTGTCAACATGAAGGCGGTGGATGGCGGTGCGTGCGGTCATGGTGTGGATCAAAAAAGGTTTGGGAATCGATCATCTTAAATTAATCAGCGCTGGCCCTGGGCTGGGTCTTCGACCCGCCGCTACCTGCATAGAGAGCATTCTGTGGCTGCTTGTACCAAAGCATGCCAAAAATAGCCATAAAAAATTAATAATAAGGCTTTTGATTGCACTTCACCCCCCTCAAGGAGCCACCCCATGAAACGATTTGTTTTGGCCATTGCCTGTGCTGTTGCTCTGCCACTCTGGGCCCAAACCCAGCCCGTGAGCACCCAATTAGACGCCCAAGCCAGCATTGAAGTGGACAACGACGAACTCACCGTGGTGTTGTCCGTCACCCGAGACGGGCCGCGCCCTGCCGCTTTGACCCAATCTGTGCTGGGCGTGCTCACCAAGGTCACCGAACAGGTCAAGCGGGTCGATGGCGTGCAGCAACAGGTGGGCGATGTGTCCGTCTTTCCCGTCTGGGGTCCCAAAGGCAAAACCGACCAATGGAGCGCCCGGGCCAGTTTGGTCTTGGTGTCGAAAAACCTGGGCGCTTTGGCCGCCTTGGCATCCGAGTTGACAGCCGATATGCAGCTGAGCAGCGTCAACTTTCAACTGTCCAAAGAAAAACGCAAGGCCGTGGAAAAGCAACTCATGGGGGACTTGGCAGCGGCGGTGCACAGCAAGTCGAGCGCGGTGGCGCAGGCCTTCGCGTTCAAGGGCTATGCGATCCAGTCGCTCAATCTGAGCGAACAACGCCAAGCGGTGGCCATGCCCATGTTGCGCATGGCTTCTCCCATGGCCAGCGCCATGGCAGACAGCGTGCCCATTCCCACCCATGCGGGCAAATCCATGGTGTCCTTGCAAGCCCAAGCCACCGTGCTGTTGCAACCGTGACGGTTGTCACACCGACAAGGGTGGGGCTAGTGGTTTTTCACTAGAGGAGGCTGGGGCGAACTGGTTGATACTGAAACGCGCTTTTCTGACCGCTGCCGTGGGCGGCCTCAACCCCAATTCGCACAGGACATGACCGTGAAAAAAAACCTCTTCCATATTGCCGCCCTGATGGCGACGGCCTTGTTTTCCCATGCCACATGGGCCCAAGAAACCATCAAAATTGGTGTGTTGCAAAGTTACTCTGGCCCGTCTGCTTATCAAGGCCCGACCGCCGACAAAACCATCGAGTTGTTTCAAAAGCTGTATGGCAGCGAGCCCGGTGGCAAGAAGGTTGAGTTTGTGCGCCGTGACACCACCGGCCCCAACCCCGATGTGGCCAAGCGCTTGGCCAACGAGTTGATCGTGCGCGAAAAAGTCCGCATCATGATTGGCCCCGAATACACGCCCAACACCTTGGCCATGGCCTCACTGGCCACCGAGGCCAAAATCCCCTCCATCGTGGCGGGTGCCACCCAAGGCATCGTGGGTGAGAAGTCGCCTTACTACTTCCGCACCTTTTTCACCATTCCCCAAGTTTCGCGACCGATGGCGCAATGGGCGCACAAAAACGGCGTCAAAAAAGTGGTGGTCATGGTGGCCGACTTCGCTCCCGGCCATGACGCCGAGTCCTCTTTCAGCAAAACCTTCACCGACTTGGGCGGCACCGTGACCAGCACCATCCGCGTGCCCTTGCGCAGCCCCGAGTTCTCCAGCTACATGCAGCGCATCAAAGACGCCAAGGCCGACGCGGTGTTTGTCTTTTTACCCTTGGGCGAGTTGTGCGTGCAGTTCCTCAAGGCCTATTCTGACTCCGGCCTGGCCACCAGCGGCTTGAAGCTGCTGGGCACCGCCGACATCACCGACGAGAGCCACTTGGACGCCACTGGCGACACGGCGGTGGGGGCCATCACCTCTGGCGTGTATGCGCCCGCCTTGGACAACCCAGCCAACAAAAAATTGGTTGAAGAATACGAGCGCGCTTTTGGCAAAACCCAGCGCGTCAATTTGGTCAATGCCATGATTTGGGATTCGCTGCAAGTGGTCTATGCCGGTTTAGAGGCCCAGCGCGGCGCGGCCTTCAACCCCGACAAGTTTGTAGCCACCTTGCGCGGTCGCAAGTTTGACAGCCCGCGTGGCCCCTTCACTTTGGACAAAGACAACGGCGACATCATTCAAAACGTCTATATCCGTCGGGTTGAGCGGCGCAATGGTTTGCTGCAAAACGTGACGCTGGAAACCTTCCGCGACGTCCCCACCAAGTAATCCCATCTCCAAAGCCCCGTTGCTGGGGCCTGGGGCGCTGCCATGACCGCGTTTTTGACCATCTTGTTCAATGGCTTGGCCTATGGCAGCCTGTTGTTCATCATGTCGATTGGCTTGGCCGTCACCATGGGCATGATGCGCTTTGTCAATTTGGCGCATGTCAGCCTGTGCATGCTGGGCGGCTATATCACCGTGGTGGCCATGGCCACCTGGCAGTGGCCTTTTGGTTGGGCTTTGCTGGCGGCGTTTGTCGGCTCTGGGATTTTTTCCATTGTCTTGGAGCGCTTGGTGCTGCGCCACTTTTATGCCACCGATGACCTCACCCACGTGCTGCTGACTTTGGGCCTGGTGTTCATGTCGATCTCCAGCGTGGCCTATGTGTGGGGCCCAACTTTCAAGCCTGTGTCGGTGCCCATTTGGTTGACCGGGCAGTTTGATGCTGGGGGCTTGCAGCTGGAACGCTATCGTTTGTTTTTGTTGTTGATGGGCGCGGCGCTGGCCACCTTGATTTTGTTTGGCGTGGAGCGCACCCGTTTTGGCGCCATGGTGCGCGCCTGTGTGGACAACCGGCGCGCGGCGGCGGGCAGTGGGCTCAACATCGACCTGGTGTTTGCCTTGACCTTTGCCATTGGAGGAGGTTTGGCGGGCTTGGGTGGGGGCTTGTCGGCCAGCATGCTGGGCTTGGACCCGAATTTCCCGTTTCGCTATTTGGTCTACGTGCTGATCGTCGTCTCTGTGGGCGGCATGAACAGCATCGTCGGCACTTTGCTGGCGTCGCTGACCATTGGCATTGCCGATGTGGCCAGCAAGTACTACCTGCCGTCGGCCGGTGGTGTGTTGATTTATCTGGTCACGGTGGTGGCCATGCTGTGGCGCCCGAATGGTTTGATGGGGCGAAAGATGTCCCATGACTGATCGCAACATGGGCCTTGATTTTTTTCGGCAAAAGCTGCGCTGGAGCCACCTGGAAACCGTTTTTTGGTTGCTGTGGGTGGCGGCCTTTTTTGTGCCCAACGCCAACCACCCTTTGTTGGCCCAGGTGCTGATTTGGGGCTTGTTTGCGCTGTCGCTGGACTTGCTGTTGGGCTACCGTGGCATTGCTTCGCTGGGGCATGCGGCATTTTTTGGCATAGGCGCATATTGCGCGGGGTTTTTGGCCAAGTACGGTTGGGGCGACCCCACGCTGGGCCTGCTGTGCGCGGGCCTGCTGGCCGGTTTGGTGGGCTTGTTGGTGGGGCGTTTGGTGCGCGGCATCAGTGGCGTGGCCTTGCTGATGATCACCTTGGGCTTGAACATGCTGCTTTACGACCTGGTGCAGCGCGCCACCGACATCACTGGTGGTGACGATGGCTTGCAGGGCATCGAAGTGGCACCGGTCTTGGGCCAGTTCAAGTTTGACATGTTTGGCCACACCGCTTACCTCTATACCTTGGTAGTGGTATTCGTGTTGTTTTTGGGGGTGCGCGCCCTGGTCAACTCGCCCTGGGGCTTGGCCTTGATGGGTGTGCGTGACAACCCGCGGCGCATGCTCATGCTGGGCGCACCGGTGGGCACCAATTTGACCCTGGTGTTTGGTATTTCGGCCACCATTGCGGGGGTGGCCGGCGCCTTGATGACCCAAACCACGCAATTCGTCTCGCCCGAAATCATGTCCTTTCAGCGCTCGGCCGATCTACTGGTGATTTTGGTGATTGGTGGGCGTGCCATGCTTTACGGCGGTTTTGTGGGGGCCTTGGTTTTCACCGTGTTGCGCGATCAATTGGCCATTCTGAATCCGATTTACTGGTACTTCTGGATTGGCCTGTTGCTGGTGCTGATCGTGACTTTTTTCCCTTCGGGCATCTTGCCCGGCAGCCAATCCTGGTGGAAGCGCTGGCGCTCCCGCCGCGGGGGTGACGCATGAGCGAGGCCTTGATTTTGGAAACCCGAGGCTTGGCCATGGCCTTTGGCGGCCTGAAGGTGTTCAGCGGCTTGGATTTCTCCATGCGCCCGGGCGAGCGCCATGCGGTGATCGGCCCCAATGGCGCGGGCAAAAGCACCTTTGTGGGCTTGCTCACCGGCTTGCTGCAACCCACGGCAGGCACAGTGTGGCTCAATGGCCAAGACATCACCCGCGCCACGCCCGCCCAGCGGGTCGCGGCGGGCTTGGCACGCACGTTTCAAATCAACACCTTGTTTCCCAGTTTGTGCCCGCTGGAGGCCTTGGTGCTGGCCCTGTGCCAACGCGACCAGGTGGCGGGCTTGTCGCTCAGCCCGGTGGCGCGCCGGGGGCCGCAGTTGGATGAGGCCCAAGACGTGCTGGCCTTGTTTGGCCTGAGTGACTTCGCCACCACGCCCACCCGCGAGTTGGCTTATGGCCAGCAACGGGTTTTGGAGGTGGCCCTGGCCTATGCCTTGCGCCCGACCTTGTTGCTGCTCGATGAGCCGGCTGCGGGCTTGACCACGGACCAAGGCCACGCTTTGTTTGAACACCTGGCCACCCTCAGTCAAGGCACATCGGTGTTGTTCATTGAGCACGACATGGGCTTGGTGTTTCGCTATGCCGATCGGGTGTCGGTGCTGGCCTCGGGCAGTTTGATCGCCCAAGGCACGCCCGCTGAAATTCGCGCCCATGAAGGCGTCAGGAGTGCCTACCTTGGCCACTGAACGCACCCCTTTGTTGGCATTGCAGGGTCTGAGCGCGGGCTATGGGGGCGCACGCGTGCTCAACCAGCTCGATTTGCAGCTTTACCCCAACGAAACCTTGGTGGTGATGGGGCGCAATGGGGTGGGCAAAACCACCCTGGTTGAGACCATCATGGGCTTGACCGACTGGCATGCGGGCAGCATTGCGTTTGACGGCCAGGCCATCGAGCGTTGGCCCACACACCTGCGCAACCGGGCGGGTATTGCCTGGGTGCCCCAGCAGCGCGAGGTGTTCCCGTCGCTCACGGTTGAAGAGAACCTGACGGTGATCGCGCGCGCGGGCGAGTGGTCGGTGGAGCGGGTGTACGAACTGTTTCCGCGCTTGAAAGAGCGGCGCAAAAACCACGGCGACCAGCTCTCGGGTGGCGAACAACAAATGCTGGCCATGGGCCGCGCCCTGATGACCAATCCGCGTGTGTTGTTGCTCGATGAACCGGTGGAGGGCTTGGCCCCCATCGTGGTGGTGGAAATGCTCAAGGCCATTGAGACCATGCGCCGCGACAGCGGCATGTCGATTTTGATGGTCGAACAAAAATACGAAATGGCCTTGCCCCAATCGGAGCGCTGTGTGGTGATTGACCATGGCAGCGTGGTGCATGAGGGCGCCAGCGCCGCTTTGCTCAGTGACCAAGCGCTGATCGACCGCTTGCTGGGCTTGTCCCAGTGATGGCGTTTGCGTATGCAGGGAGATAAACCATGATGACCGCACAAGACAACGAGTTGCTCACCCGCGTGTGTGGCGACGCCCCCATGGGCCGCATGATGCGCCAACACTGGTGGATTCCTGCGGCGGTGTCTGAAAAGCTGTTGGCTGATGGCAAGCCCCAGCGCCTGCAACTGTTTGGTCATCGTTATGTGGCGTTTCGTGCCACCGACGGGCAAGTGGGCTTTTTTGATGAAGCGTGCCCGCACCGAGGCGCCTCGCTGGCCTTGGCGCGCAACGAAGACAACGCCTTGCGCTGCATCTACCACGGCTGGAAATTCAGTGTGCAAGGTGTCACCCTGGCCGTGCCGACCCAAGCCGATAACGAGGCCGAGTACTGCAAGCACGTGCCCCTGCGGCATTACCCGGTGCGCGAAGCCGCAGGCGTGGTGTGGGTGTGGCTGGGCGAGGGCGAGCAGCCACCGCCCTTTGCGGCCATGGAGTTCACTGGCTTGCCGCCGGGACACACGGTGACTTTTCGGCAAAAAGTGGCGTGCAATTGGCTGCAAGGGGTGGAGACCACCATGGACTCGGCCCACTTGGGGGTGTTGCACCAAAGCGCCATGCAAGGCAGCGGCGACATTGCCTTGACCTCGGTCAACCAAGCGCCGCTGTACCAAGTGGACCGCAAGCCCTATGGGTTTCGCTATGCGGCCATTCGCCCCTTGGCCGATGGGCGCTCTTATGTGCGGGCCAACTCGTTTGTCATGCCCTGGTATGGCGTGATCGCACCCCAGCAAAGCACCACGCGCGGGGGCAATATGTTTTTTTCGGTGCCCATCGACGACGAAAACATTTGGTACTGGCACATCACCTACCAACTCGATCAACCCGTGCCGCCCCAAGCCGCGCTCAATTACACCGACCCCGACAACTGGCCGCCCGGTGTGCCGGGGGACGCCGAGGACAACTGGGGACAAAACCGCGAACAGATGAAAAAGGGGCATTTCACCGGCTTTGCCCAAAGCCTGGGCACCGAGGACTTTGCAGTGATCACCAGCATGGGGCCCATCGTCGACCGCACGAAAGAGTATTTGGGTGCCGGGGATGGTGCGGTGGTGCAGGTGCGCCGCTGCTTGCTCAGCGCCGTCAAAGAGTTCATGCAAGGGCAAACACCCCAGCACGCCGACCACGCGCAGATCGACTACGCCAGCATCCGACCACTGGCGGCCACCTTCGAGGGCGAGGCCGACTGGAAGTCCATGCTCTGAGGCGCAGGTGAAGTGCCGTTGATGCGCCGCTGCCGCCGCTGAATCCATCCACAGAATGCGCGTCTGGGGCGCGGCCCGTAAAATCGTGCCCCTATGCTTCTTGTCAAACAACAACTGCTGGCCGATCTGGGCCAAGCCCTGAGCGCGCTGGCACCGGGCCACGCCCACAACCCCCAGCTGGAATCGCCCAAAGTGGCGGCACATGGGGATTGGGCCATCACCGCCGCCCTGCAATGGGCCAAGCCCCTGGGCCAAGCCCCGCGCCAAGTCGCTGAGCGGCTGCGCGCCGATTTGCAGGCCCGACCGGCGTTTGCCCAATGGGTGGACAGCATGGAGATTGCCGGGCCTGGCTTCATCAATTTGCGCTTGAAACCAGCAGCCCACCAAAACATCGTGCGCGAGGTGCTGCAAGCGGGCTCTGCCTTTGGGCACCAGGCCAGCTCGGGCGAGCGCATCTTGGTGGAGTTTGTTTCTGCCAACCCCACCGGCCCTTTGCACGTGGGCCACGGCCGACAAGCCGCCTTGGGTGACGCCATTTGCCAGTTGCTGCAAAGCCAAGGGCATTCGGTGCACCGGGAGTTTTATTACAACGACGCCGGGGTGCAAATTGCCACCTTGGGCACCTCGACCCAACTGCGTGCCCAAGGCCTGCGCCCGGGTCAAGCCGGTTGGCCCGAGCAAGCCTATAACGGCGACTACATCCAAGACATTGCCGACGCCTTCTTGGCGCGCCAGACCGTGCAAGCCGATGACCGCCGCTTCACCGCCAGTGGCGACATCAACGACTTGGATGGCATGCGCCAATTCGCCGTGGCTTACCTGCGCCATGAGCAAGACCTGGACTTGCGTGCTTTTGCGGTGCGCTTTGACAACTACTACCTCGAGTCCAGCCTGTACACCAGTGGCCGGGTCGAGCAAGCGGTGCAGCGCTTGCAAGCCGCGGGCAAAACCTACGAGCAAGACGGCGCCCTGTGG
>Ga0315907_10008202_pt1 | contig 10767 bp, 14 predicted proteins | sample LakEriMetagenome_3_FD_203525 | JGI IMG/M metagenome (GOLD analysis project Ga0315907, IMG submission 203525) | Freshwater fungal communities from buoy surface, Lake Erie, Ohio, United States - Buoy 12 MA123 | ecosystem: Environmental > Aquatic > Freshwater > Lake > Lake biofilm | place: USA...
GAGCAATAATCTGAAGATATTCATTCCAGTTTTCTATGTTCTCTTTAAATTCTTGACCTTTCGCCCCTTGTAAAATTAGGTCCTCCAAACTTTCAATTTTTGTAATAGAGTCAATCATTTTTTGAGCCGAGAAGTTTCTCAAAAAATTAATCTCATTAAAATATTCTGTCTTTGATAGTTCTCTCATAAAATCCTCATATGAACTTATACCTTTGTCTTTGAGTTCATAATATAATTGGGGAGTTCTTGCTTGTTGTTCAAATCTTAAAGCATAATATATTCCCCTCATAAAGTTATTCCACTCAGGGTTCCACTGACTTTGTAGGAGTTGTTGGAAAGAATTCATAACAGCTTCCTTTCCAAATCCCACTTTCGATGTTCCCTTGTATTTTTTATACAACTGATATGAGTGGAAGATTTCGTGAGCAATAACTGATTTCAGTTTTGTTCTAATGTTCTCAATATTGTCAAGGTCGGACTGTTTCATATTAATTGAAAAGTCATACGAACTTATACTATAAACTTCACCCCACTTCTTAACTTGTTTAACTTGAAATGTTGATGGTTGGAAAATATGTGAAGCCTCAATCTGTGGGGATGTGACACCTCGGTCTTCAAACATTCCATCAGGGAATGTTATTAAAGAGAAACTAATTCTATTGATGAAGGTTGGAAACTTTCTCCACTCTTCCATGTTAAAAAGTGGTGAGTTTTTAAGATACTCCCATGACTGCTTTGGACTTATTTTGAAATCATATTTGAATGCTTCCTCATCTTCGTAGTTATCTACGTTGATTTGAACTTCTTCAGAATCAACATTATCAATATCGTTTTTTATGGTATCGATTATAAGGTCCGTATAGATATTGACAATCATATCAATATCATCGGGAACACCTAACGCCTCATTTAAGATTACTTTAATTCTTTGTCTTAGGTTCATTCTTTTTTTCACTAATAGGAAACATATCACGAATCAATTTGTTCCTAGTCTCGTCGGTCTTATCGACGTAGTTTTTGGGGATGTTGATTTCTTCAGGTTTCATAGTAATAAATATATAAGAATTTAAACTTATTTAACAGGTTTGACATTATAAATCCAAGAGTAGTCACTATACTCTACTGCAACAAATACATCTGAAAATGAGTCCATATATAAATAAACTCGACATCTTGTTCCACTATCATCAAGAGCGTACCAGTAATTACCTTTCATATCATCAAGTGGTATTGCCGCTGAGTCAATTTCGTAGTGCTGCGGAACTTTGGAGTTAATTCTAACTTCACCAGGTTCCATCAGTATCAAAACCTCATCGATTTCTGTAAAAGGGTTGAACTTAAATTCACCTGTATAGTCGTTCTTTTCCCCAAAAGACATCCTACTAGATTTTGCCACAGAAAAATCTTGAGAAAATGTAAGTAAGAAACTAAAAAGTAATGTAAGGGTTATAATTATTTTTTTCATATTATTTTGTTTTATCCGTTACCAACTCGTGGTTTCCACCCACTTGTAGTTGTAGACATAGGTACACTACCATTAACAGAACCTGTCTTAGCCTTCTGCTCTACGATTCCCTCTTCAAGGAACTTACGGAAACGCTCGGCTACAGCAACAACATCAAAGGAGTTATTAATGTTACCACTTGTCTTAGAGAATTCAACTGCTGCTTGTAGTGCTACTTGACGGTCGGTTAGGGTTGGTTGGTTCATATTGTTATTGTTTTTAATTGTGGTACAAATATACGGCTAAACTTCTATCATTCCAAATTTGTTAAATGATACCTGATGACATAATTTTGATTCTCAATTTCCAAATAGGTCAGACCATCGTTTTCAGTATAAACGTAAATTACACATTCTTTTCCCTCGGGTGTATAAGAATGATAGTAATATCCTTTAACTTCACTTAGTTCATATCTTGAACTTTTAAATAAGTATTGTTGGAATTTTTCCGTGTGTATTTTTAAATTCCTTGAGCCCATTGAAACCAAAGTCGGGTCCATCTTAACCTTGTCACTCCAATCAACTTCTTGGGTTAATGTATCCACAAAACCAAATTCATAATAAGTGGCTCTTGCAAAATCTTGTCCTAATGAGAACAAGGTGGATGTTATAAAAATTAATGTAATTAAAAATTTCATATATATCTTATTTTGTTTTTACAAACTTTTTAAATTTATTGTCTTTTCCTTTAATAATCATCATCTGTAAATCACTATTGGGGAGGATTGATTGCCAGTCAACTACAATCTCCGTGCAAGGTCCAAGATAATCTCCGTGATTTAGGTGAGCCTGAACTGCATTTTGACTTACATAAATTGTATGATAACTTCCGTTACCTTCTCTATGGCAAATTGCAACTCTATTGTGGTCGTCATCATCATCGTCGTCATCATCGTCACCAGGGGGAATAATTGTATTAACGTGAATGATTTGTTCGAACTCAGAAACATTACCACAATTATCAGTTGCTGTATAAATTCTGATAACGTTATTACCTGAGTAATCAGTGTCAACATATGTTAAAGTCACTTGAGAACAATTATCACTTGTATTAACGAACACGCTATCCAAATCACTAACATCTCCAACCTCAAGATAAATTGGTCCCATAATCGAAGGTGGTGTTAGGTCAGTCGATATAATTGTCTGAGACCTTGTAGAGGTATTCCCACAAAAATCAATCGCTTGCCAAACTCTGATATAGTTAGTAGTACAACTATCTATTTGGGATATAATGTCGTAACTTGTCAAAGCAAAATCACTACAATTATCTGTAACTTGTGGGTCATCAAATACTATTGTATCACCACAGTCCACAGTAAGATTTTCAAATGGAGTAAACATTGGTGAAGTCTCATCAACTACGTGAATCATTTGACTCTCAACCGACTGATTACCAAAGTTATCAAAAGCCCTGTATACTCTAAAAATATCATAATTGTTTTCACATATACCAGATGTTATTTCTTGGTACCATGCAACCTCTACACTATCATCACATTCATCCAAAGCGACAGGAAAGATAACACTCAGGTCAATATCACAAGAAATTGTAATCTCAGGTTCGAAATTAACAAAGTAAGGGTTAATCGAATCATTCTCACATTGGGAGAATGAGACTATGTAAACAAAAATAGCAAATAAAGTTAGGAATAAATTTTTCATTTTAATAGTTTTTTAGTTATAGTATAAATAGTAGATAAAAAAATCCACAAAGTAAAACTGGTCGTCATTTTTTTGTCTTTCGTCTCTTTGTTGTTGACTCCGGTTTCTTGTCGATAATCTCAACTGAGATTGGTCCATTCTTGAACTTATCTTTGTCGTAAGTCCAAATTGAGATTGTGTCTTCGTCTTCGTATTTTCTTGTTATTTTATTCATAGTGCTAATATACAAAAAAATCCTGACATATGCCAGGATTTTAACATTTTAGTACTGGGTGTGGGGCTCGAACCCACACGGACGTAATGTCCACAGGATTTTCTTACCACTATAGTTTTCACTACCATTTCTGTTTGTGGTCTGGACTATACCTTCACCATATCTCACGATTTAGGTGTTCCGTGTCTAGTCTCTACACCTTCCCTTTCGGGCTTGGCTCGGGGTTCCCACTTTTGGAGGGTTCACCGAATTTACGGAATTCTACTTAAAGGGTTTCCCCTCTAGCACTCATATTTTTTCCCCGATAGTTATCGGTAAATGAATGACAGTTAGGACATAGTAATTGGATATTTTCAATCCTATTATCAAACCTATTTCCATTTACGTGGTGGAGTTCCAAAGGAATTTTTTCTCCGAGCCATTCAAGACCTCTGCACATTTCACAAACGTGTTCCTTATAACCTAACTTCAATAATTGATTTTTCAATTTGAAGCTTGACCTAGGTAGTCCGCTTGAGTATGTTGAGTGTTCAACTAATTTATCTGAGATGTCCTTTTGTTTAGACCATTTTTTACCTTTACTCCACAACATTCCGTGGAAGTGAGAGGTGTCAATCTCAAATTTCTTAATTCTCTTCTTGATGTTTTCGTAGTTTCCTCCAGCCTCTTTAAGACCTAATTTTTTTAAAACTTGTCTTATAGAACCTGACTCCTTAACTATCAGTTCCAAATTTTCTTTCGTGTATTTCTGATTCATATATATAAATATATACAGAATACGAAAAAGATTTAAGTCCTGAATGTATACCAATTTCATCAACCCAGCATTTCAAATAACTTCTACAAATATAAGGCTAAAACCTTAACCAATCAACTTAGAAACTAAAATAATTAAGTTTAAAGTGATTACTGTTACTCCGAAGACAATCGCAAAACGATACATAAATTCTTCGAAAGGTGTGTTGTTATTGTATTTCATTTTTAATTGATTTGTTATTACAAATATAAGTCAAATTATCCTTCCTACCAAATTTATTTTCAAATGGGAAGAAGGTTTCCCCTCTCCCCATTTTATTTTTTTACTTAACAATCTTTGTAACTCCATTAAAGTTTTCAGCTTCTACTTGGAGAAGATAAATACCTGATGTGAGATTACGGGTATCAATGTCGATTGAACCATTGAAGTTTTGAGAATATACAACTTGACCTGAAGTTGTGTAAATCTGAACATTTGAATTACCTGTTGAAGGAATGTTAATGTTTTCCATTACAGGGTTTGGAATATTCAATTTAACTGTTTCAGTGTTTGATACAGAGTTTGGTTGTTGTGGCACAAGGACCGCATCGATTACGTGGATTACACCATTATCAGTTACGATATCGGCAACTGTAACTTGAGCATTATTAATGAATACTCCCTCCGCATTAATAGTAACTGTTACAGTTTGACCTTGTAGTGTTGCAACAGTCTGTCCGTCAGTCAAGTCAGTTGAAAGAGCTTGAGCTCCTACTACGTGATAAAGAAGAATCTGTGTTAGAGCACCTGTTGGGTCAGCTAGCAAAGTCTCGATTGTACCAGCTGGAAGTGACGCAAATGCTGCGTCTGTAGGAGCAAATACTGTGAATGGACCGTCACCTGACAATGTTTCAGCTAAACCTGCCGCGATGACAGCCGCTTCCAATGTATCGTGGTCAGCACTATTAACAATTACATCTACAACAGTAGTTGGGGTTGGTGCCGGTGGCAACAACACTGCGTCAATTACGTGAACTACACCGTTGTCTGCAACGATATCAGCAACTACAACCGTTGCGTTATTAATCATTACACCGTTCATTCCGATTGTAACTGTAACGTCTTGACCGAACAAGGTGGTGATAGTTTGACCGTCACTCAAATCTGTTGATAGAGCTTGAGCCCCTACTACGTGATACAATAGAATCTGAGCCAAAGTACCAGTTGGGTCAACCAATAGGGTTTCAATTGTACCAGCAGGTAGTGCCGCAAAAGCTGCGTCTGTTGGTGCGAAAACTGTGAATGGACCAGGACCAGATAAATCATCGGCAAGTTCTGCCGCAATAACCGCAACCTCCAATGTGTTGTGGTCAGGACTGTTGACAATAACATCAACCACCGTTTGTGAGAATGATACCAAACTCATGACGGTCAGGATAAAAGAAAATAAAATTTTTTTCATAAAAAAGAAAAACTTGTTTAAATTTTAGTACAATTATTTATTTCACAAGAAGCTGTACTTATACCTCAAGTGATTTTTTTAAAGTAGTCAAGGAAGGGTTCGAACCTTCACGGGGTGCCATTATAGTTAGCCAGTCGCATTGACCTTTATTACCCACGCTGCTATAACCATGCGTCACGTCTGCCTGGAGAGTACTCTTCCATTTCCGCCACTTGACTATAATTTGATATACTCCTTATAAATTTCCTCAGTAAAATAACATAAAACCATTTCCTCTGACGTTTTAGGGAATCTTCTTTTCCAACTCTTTTCACCACAGGGTTCGTAATTTTGAGCAATCCACTCACCAAATCTTATTGTATGTACTCTATTCATTTCAGTATTCTCTTCCATAATATGATATTTATAATGATAAATAAATCTTTAAACAAAGTCAAATGGTACAAACAGAACAAGTTAAAGGTCTTTTGAGACACTTCTTAACTTTCATAGGTGGTATTTTAGTTGCTAAAGGTTTAGCAACAGAGGGTCAGATTATGGATATAACAGGTATGATTATTACCTTCGTCGGAACAATCTGGTCTGTAATCTCAAAAAAAGTTTAATTACGGTCTAACCTAATTTTAAAGGTGGGGTGTCCGTATCGACACCCCACTTTGTTTTAATTAGATGAAAGTTTCAGCAAGTTCCCACAACTTTTGGTTAATCATTGTGTCCATGTTAAGTGAAGTAATTGGTTTCACTGTACGGACATTACGACCTTGCTCTTTAACAAATCCTCCACGGATAAGTTTCTCTTGAACTACATTGAAGGTGCTCCACAGGTTACTTTCAGTATCACCATCACGGAGAGGGTTGATGATTGTCTCAAGTGTTAGAGTTGAGATGTCCTCTGTGTTTTTCCAACGGATACCGAGAGCCTTGGTTGCGAAGTCAATCTTCTTCTCTGTGTCCATTTTAACGTCCATCATTCGATTAACTGAACGTTCAATCATCGGAGAGATTTCGATGAACTTCTCTGTGATTTGGTTAACCTCGTCCATCTGAATATTCATATGACGTTGGTTAATGTTAACCAATTCTTGCATTGGGACCACAAGACCGTTTGAACATACGAGTCGGTATAGACCTGCTCCAACTTGGAGTTTGGTGCGACCATCGTGAGAGTTGGTGATGATTGCCTCAAGCAATGAGTCACCTACCTGTGGGAGTTCTGAGTTACGGAGACGAACTGAGTGTTTACCATAAACACCTTGTCCTACTTGCTTGGCACTTGCCACTTCCCATCCAGCGTTCATAAACTGGTTTACCACATCAATGGTTGGGACTACTGTGTAACGGTCAGAAAGTTTCTGAGCCTTTTTGGTGTTGAATACTGATGGAGCCACTGATTGGAGTTCTTGGATTGTTATCATATGGGGTATTGTTTATTTGTGAGTACAAATATACGGCGAAATCCCAATCCTCCAAATTTATTTTTAAAAAAATTACAGTCTTGTAGAATATTTCTCGTAGAAAATTCCAAGTTGTTGGTGATGTCCTGATTTCTCGCAGGTAATCCTCCCTCTACTCTGTTCTTTATTATCACAGTATTCTTGTAAATTTTTCTGTATTCCCTTATATCCTCCCCAATTTGTTGGGTCACAAACTAAGAAAGTATTTTCTCCGAATTTATTAAATACTTTTTCATAGGAGTAACTGTTGGTCGTTGTCGGGTCAATTAAACCAATTAATTTGTATTGGAGACTTCCAACCAAAGGCCATGCATCTTCTCCCCCCTTAGAAAATCCAGCAACCGATGAAACGGATGCGTTTAAATTTTTAGAAATCCATGATTTAGCGGTAGATACTGTATTTTTGTAATCAGTCATAACAAAAATTACTTTATTTATGTTCGGAATGTTCGCAGTATATTTTTTCGAGGACTTAGATAAATTAGTAGGCGAAGTATCCAAACCACAAATTAATAGGTGAGCCTCTCCTCCTCCCTTATATCCTGAAGGTATTCTATAACAATATCTACCTTCGACTACCCAACTACCTGTTTTTTGTGTTTCTTTCTTACCTTCTTTAGATTTTTTTACTTCGCTCTTTTTATTTTCTTCAGATTTTTTATCATCCTCCATTTCTTTTTCAAAAGCGGCTCTTTCTTCGGGTGACATTTTTTCTAAATCTTCCTTACTAATATCTTCTTTATCACTACCAGTAATTTTGCTCCAAACTTTTTTAGCAGCTTGTTTACCTTTTTTACCCAAATATGATAACAAATCATAAATCCAGTCTTCATTCAGACTATGCATTTCTTTAATTTGTTTCTTCTCTTCTTCGGTTATAATAATCCTTTTACCCATAATTCGATATTTTTAAATAAATACCCTGTTAAATAAAAAAACCCGCACAATGGCGGGTTCTTTTAATTGATTTTTTGATTACTTGGCTTCAACTTCTTCGAAGTCAACATCCGTAACCTCACGGTCCTCAGTTACTTCTTCAGTTTGAGCCGATGCTTGGGATTCGGTGTACAATCTCATAGATACCGCTTGGAAACTTTGATTAACTTTTTCCATAGTTTCTTTGATTTTTTCCACATCTTTAGAAGAATGAGCGTCCTTCAATTCTGAAAGTTCAGAAGTAATGTTTGTTTTTTCTTCCTCGGTCATTTTCTCTTCCATTTCTTTCATTGATTTTTCAATTTGGAAAATTGTAGTGTCAGCCATATTGATTACTTCAACCTCTTCTTTTGCCTTCTTGTCAGAATCAGCGTTCATTTCAGCCTCTTGTTTCATACGTTCAATCTCTTCTTTTGAAAGTCCTGATGAAGATTCAATTCGAATTGATTGTTGTTTGTTGGTCGCCTTATCCATTGCCGATACATTAATGATACCGTTCGCATCGATGTCAAAAGTAACTTCAATCTGTGGAACACCCCTCATCGCCGGTGGAATACTATCCAACATAAATCTTCCAATTGAACGGTTGTCTTTCGCCATTGAACGCTCTCCTTGGAGTACGTGGATTTCAACCGATGGCTGATTGTCGGCCGCTGTTGAGAACACTTGCGACTGCTTGGTTGGAATTGTGGTGTTTGCATTGATGAGCTTTGTGAATACTCCACCCATTGTTTCAATACCAAGTGAAAGTGGTGTTACATCCAAAAGAAGAACGTCTTTCACATCACCACCAAGAACTCCACCTTGGATTGCAGCTCCGAGAGCAACAACTTCATCAGGGTTTACACCTTTTGATGGTTCCTTACCAAAGAACTTCTTAACCGCTTCTTGAATTGCCGGAATTCGTGTTGAACCTCCAACCAAGATTACTTCGTCAATGTCAGAAGTATTGAGTCCAGCATTTTTCAATGCCGTTTTACAAGGAGCAATTGTTCTTTGTACAAGACTGTCAACAAGTTGTTCGAACTTAGCCTTAGTCAAGTTACGAACCAAGTGTTTTGGAATACCATCCACTGGCATAATGTAAGGGAGGTTAATCTCAGTCGATGGTGAAGATGACAACTCAATTTTAGCTTTCTCAGCCCCCTCGCGAAGACGCTGAAGAGCCATTGGGTCTTGAGTCAAATCCAAACCATTTTCATCTTTAAACTCACTTACAAGCCAGTCGATGATTGCTTGGTCGAAGTCGTCACCCCCGAGGTGAGTATCACCATCAGTTGAGAGTACTTCAAATACACCGTCACCGAGTTCAAGTACTGATACATCGTGAGTACCACCACCACAGTCGAACACTACAATCTTCATATCCGTAGTCTTCTTATCAAGACCGTAGGCAAGTGCCGCAGCGGTTGGCTCGTTAATGATACGCTTTACAGTAAGTCCTGCAATTTCACCCGCTTCTTTTGTTGCTTGACGCTGAGCGTCGTTGAAGTATGCTGGTACTGTAATTACCGCTTCTGTTACCTCTTGTCCGAGATAGTCCTCTGCGGTTTGTTTCATCTTCTGAAGTACCATAGCAGAAATTTCTTGCGGTGAATACTTTTTATCATTTATTTGAACTCGTGGTGTTCCGCCGTCACCCTTCACAACTTTGTAAGGAACTCGCTTTCCTTCTTTCTTTGTTTCATCGTAAGTACTTCCCATGAAACGCTTAATCGAGTGTACGGTTTTGTCGGGGTTTGTAACCGCCTGACGCTTTGCCGGGTCTCCAATTTTTCTGTCCCCATCACCTGTAAACCCAATGATTGATGGTGTTGTTCTCTTACCCTCGCTGTTTGTAATAACGATTGGTTCTCCATTTTCCATGACTGCCACACACGAATTTGTGGTTCCCAAGTCAATTCCTATAATTTTTCCCATAAATTTTAAATAATTTTTTTTAAGTATAAAAGTTTATTTTAATGGAATCAAGTTCCGTTAAAAAAAAAGTTAAAAAATGTGCCAAACACAAGAATATGACAAATTGTCAGTAACTTTTTTAAAAACTGACAATAATTATAACAAATATTATTTGGCCGGTCAAGATATTTATCGTATATTTGTATTCTAATAAAAGATATATGACAAACTTCTCAGTTAAAAATAGATACACAAAAGAAATGTCGGACAAGTTTTTGTCTGAATACAAATCTTCTGGTAAGTGTTCTGTTGAGAATCCTGACTTCTTAGGTAATTGGGATTGGAAGAAGTATGGTACTGAGGAATACAAAACTGCCTTCAGTAAAAAATGCAATTAAGAGAAAGGATAAAACATATTTTAAGGGAGATTGATTTTTCGGTAAATCCTGAGGAATTCGATTGGAGACACGTTCAGTCGAGGGACCCTAAATCTTCTGAGAAATTTACTAAGAGACACATCTACACATTTAAAACTCCTAAGTTTAAGTATGTAGTGTATTCGGACGAATACGATTACCAACTCTTTATAATCTCGTTCTTTCCAAAATTGCAGGATGATTTTTTTGCCAAACAACAAAAACTTGCAAGTGCCGGTCAAAAACATTATGACGAATATAGTTTCCAAACAAAAGAAAAGATTCCTCTAAAGATTTTTGGTTTATTACAAAATTACATTAAACAAATTCTTGTAGATAAACCTAACGCATCTTTTGGTTACTTTGGAGCTGCGGACTTCAAACAAATGGGTGACGCTGACTTATTCAATACGAAAAGAGTTAGGATTTATAATGAAATGCTCAACAAAGAATTTGGTTCAACTCACGAACTTATAAGTGAA